>Ga0099364_10010626_pt1 | contig 12643 bp, 6 predicted proteins | sample TergutTh196P3_FD_73070 | JGI IMG/M metagenome (GOLD analysis project Ga0099364, IMG submission 73070) | Microcerotermes parvus P3 segment gut microbial communities from Pointe-Noire, Republic of the Congo - Th196 P3 | ecosystem: Host-associated > Arthropoda: Insects > Digestive system > Gut ... | reverse complement strand
ATGATAAATGGTTAATCATTAATCATTAACCATTTATCATTAACCATTATTGGCTGGTCGTGTGATTGGGAGTGGTTTGATAGAGGGAGCGTGTAAGAATTTGGTGGGGCGAAGGTTAAAGCAGACGGGCGCGTGTTGGCGGTTGCCGCAGGCGAATCGGATTGCCGTCATTTCTGCCGCACTCTACTCAAAACCCGCACTCTACTCAAAACAATGGAAACACGCATGGAAAAGTCCCAAAAAAATTTAACACACCCGTCAATCCATAGAATCGAGCAGGCAATAACGTTCTTGACTTATGACGGGGAAGGCGGTACAATATCCCGCCTAGCGTAAGGCACACGCATCAGGTTTAGTATGCAAAACGAAACGATCCCAGAAACGCAAAACCTGCCGCGTAAGCAAACGAAAAGGAACTCCTTTGTAACCTTGCTGAATGTCTCGCTTGTGCTTCTTCTCATTGCCGTCATTTCACTCGTCGTCTTTCCTGCACCGATTTTACGTATTGTTTTTTCCCGCATTGAAGCCCAGTCGGGAATTACTCTAACGTTTGAAAGAGCATACTTCTACATCAGTGATGGTTCTTTTCTACACATTGGCGGACTTACCATTCAGCGGCAAGATCATCATGCCGGTAATTTTATTTTGAAGGCAGAAAGCGTACAAATGCCCGCGATGGTTCCTAGCGATTTCCGTTCCCCAGTGCTGTATATTACAGGACTGCGCGGCATCTACGAACGAGTCGGCAACGATACAAAAAGCAGCGGAGGTTCTCACATCCAAGGGGTGATGTTGAAAAATGCCGAAGTCGATTTTATCGATAGAACTCCTGAAAACCCCTTTCAGGTAACGGTTCAAATCAACGATCTTAGTCTTGCGACCACTCGGCATCCGTCTTTGTTTGAGTCGTACTACATTGATTTTGTATCTGGTCGAGTCGATTCTGCGGCGTTGGTGGGCGGTGTGGAAGAAGACCGGCGGGTATTCGCACTCACCGAAGTTCCTCTCGGCATTTTTGCGCCGTACGCGCCGGTGTTAGATGACATCTTCGTTGCCGGCAGTATGAACATTATGATTGAAGATTTTACGGACGAGACACAGAAGAAACTGCGGATCGACATCACTTTGTTGCCGGACTGTGAAATCAAATCGGCGGATGAAATTTTCGCCCCTGCCATTCAGACGGCATTGCAAACATTGGATCAGTCTTCTATTCCGGCACTGCACAATTTGGAGGGAAAAATCGAACGAGTGAAAACGGTTACGGAATCGTTGCGTGTCGAGGCGGATAGGTTTGTCCAAGTTATCGACACGTTCCGATTTCTTGCACCGCGCGATGTCCAGGAAAAGTACGACAACATTAAAAACCAATATGACAGGGCAAGGGCAACTTACGAGAACTGGCAGTCTCTTCAACATGATATTGATCAAGTGAAGGTTCGCATTGTAGAGGAGACGTTTCGACATTTCGTCAAAACGGGCACGCCGATAGAGATTGAATTGCAAGAGGTGAACGGCGAATGGCAATATGATGCCTACGATACGGTTATCCGTTTGATTGAAAGGAGGTATCGTGCGGTCATTGCCGCTGAATACGGACAACGCATTCAGGAAATACTTAATGCGGCGGATAAGTTGACACTGTATCATGAAAATTGATATTTTTCTCACACAGAGGCACGGAGGCACAAAGAAACAAGGGACAGGTTGCTCTCCTTTGTGCCTTTGTGCCTCTGTGTGGAAAAACAAAAACGAGACGACACAATGCCTTGAAACAAAACACGTTACGTTTAATACCAGAAACTTTGTTGCTACACTTTCGATAAGTTGCTTATTCCGTAACGCCTTGACACTAAATTACCCACTGAAGTTGGACCACCCAAATGATTTTGTGCGGCACCCTCTCCGGCGGCGGAGCGAGCAAAGTAGGTGAACCAACGTAACCCTTAACAATATCAGTCAACTAACATGTCGGAAAAACAGACAATGTATCAGACTCTACATCCGCGAAGCATCCATTGATCGATTGTCCACAATACTTACAGCATGACTCTTCGTCAATTTCATATTCGCAAATGATATACCGGGTTCGCAAAATCACCGTTTGTCCACACTGCGGACAGTACGTCGATTGTCCTGCCGGATCATTAATGTTGCCTGTATAGACATACCGCAAACCGGAGGACAATGCAATCTCCCGCGCCCGAAACAACGTCTGCGGCGGTGTCGGAGGAAACGTTTGCAACCTGTTCGCCGGTCGAAACGCCGAAAAATGAAGCGGAACTTCTCTGCCAAGATACTTGGCGAACCAATCGCAGAGTTCACCGATTTCCTGATCCGAATCATTCAACGAAGGAATCAACAGCGTCGTAACTTCGAGCCAAGTGTCTGACTTTGACAAATATCGGAGCGTCTCCTTGACCGGCTCGATTTCGCCGCCGCAGTAATCTCGGTAAAAGGTTTCGGAAAAACTTTTCAGGTCAATGTTGGCGGCATCCATTAGATCGAAAAATGCTGACCGATGCTTTTCTGCGATATAACCATTGGAGACGGCAACCGTTTTCACCCCGGCACTTCGGCAGGCAGCGGCGATGTCTCGGACATATTCCGCCGATAAGATCGGTTCGTTGTAAGTGAAAGCAACGCTTTCGCAGTGGTGCTGCTTTGCCAAACGTACAATTTCGTCGGGCATTGCTGACACCGTTAGGAGCGTGAGATCGCTGGACTGAGCGGTGTTGGCGTTTTGGCAAAACCGGCAAGCGAGGTTGCAGCCGATACTGCCGAAAGACAAGATTTTAGAGCCGGGATAAAAATGATTGAGCGGCTTTTTTTCGATGGGGTCAACGGCAAAACCGGTCGTTTTGCCGTAGGTGAGCGAAACGACGCTTCCCACTTGTAATGTTCTTACACTACAAAAACCTGTTTGCCCTTCGGCGAGGGTACAATGTCTGGGACAAATATCGCATTGCGTCATGCCACTATTCCGTGTCAATGTGGTAAATGAGGTTAGTTTTTCAGGGGAACATTGGCTACTGAGGTTGTTTTGTTATGGGGAATGAGGTGAAAATGAGGTTTTTGACTCTCGATTCTCTACCAATGTTACGGTTTTGGAAAACTTGTCGACGGACTATTCCCTTTTATTGCCCCGGCAAGTGAATTTATTGTCATGTCGCAGTCTCGTTTTCCTTAGCGTGCGTCGTTCGCGCCGCGGCGGTTGGGCGGCTGAATCTGGTTGTAGCCGCCCGCCCCCGCCGATGGATTGGCGGTACGTCCGCTCGCCGCGGCAGATGCTCCTGACCCGCGTGGAGCAGTCCCCGTACTACCCCTGCTCGAATCAGCCGCAGCAGCGGGAGTTCGCGTAGTTCTCATCGCAGCCCCCCCTTCGCCCGCCCCCGCAGATCGTCCCGGCGGTTGCGCCTCTATCGGCGACGATCCCGCCAACTCCGCCTGCTCTTTTGCCTCCTTCGCTCGCTGTTCGTCGAGTTCGCGTATCGAGGTCAACGCTTCATCCATCGTTACAAAACCGTCGCCGTTTCTGTCCAAAAACTGAAATTCGGAGGCAACCGCCGCCGTCCAAGTTCCGCCGCTACCATTCACAAATTCCACCATCGAGAGTTGACCATCCCGGTCAGTATCAAATTCAAAAAACCAAGCAAACGACGGATTGCTACGCAGCACCGGAGAAAGGTTATCATAAAAGGCAGATGTTCGCGCCGAATTGGCATTCCGCGCCGCAAGCACTGTCTGCTGAGCCTGCGCCGCTTGCTGCCTCGCCAGTTGTTGCTGCCCGCCTCTTCCACCCCCACCCTGCGCAGACTGGATGACATCACGTTGACCAAATCCCAGTATCGCTGGTTGCACGGGTATTTGTTCGCCGAAGGGGCGGACAAGCGGTCCCGCTTGCTGTTGCTGACTCTGTTGCCTTCCGCCTTGGTCGGTTTGCTGTTGATTCTGTCCGCCGGGTTGTTGCCCCTGCGGTCGGGCTTGTTGCTGATTCGTTCCCCCGGCGGCAGGTTGAGTTCCCGGTCTGCCTTGTTGCTGATTTGCTCCCCCGGCGGCGGGTTGAGTTCCCGGTCTGCCTTGTTGCTGATTCGTTCCCCCGGCGGCGGGTTGAGTTCCTGGTCGGGCTTGTTGCTGATTCGCTCCTCCAGCGGCGGGTTGAGTTCCGGGAACTGGTCGGGCTGGTTGGTTTCCCGCTGCTGGTCGGGCTGGTTGACTCGCTCCTCCGGCAACGGGTTGTTGCCCTTGCTGTCCGCCACGTTGCTGACCGCCTCGTTGTCCGGCAACAGGTTGTTGCCCCGGCTGTCCGCCGCGTTGTTGTCCTCCCTGTTGTCCGCCTTGCCATTGTCCGCCGCCGCCCTGTTGCCCGCCGCGACCGCCGCCCGGCTGTGCAAGCATCTGCGAATTTTGGAGCACAAAAAACGCTCCGAATCCAAAAAAGAACACCGCTAAAACCGCTAATGTACGCATGTCTTACCTCCGACTTGTCTATCGCTCCAGATTATTAAACGCCGACTCGACCATTTAGTTCCGTAAATATACCGAAATTGTTGGGAAAATGCCAGCCCCGTTTCCGCTACTCGAATCGATGGACAACCGTAACCTGCCGGATAATCCGGCTTGCCGGATCGAAGCAGCGAATCGTGATCCGAACCGCCTCCAAGGAAGCAGAAAAAGGAGGCGACTCGACCGTTCCGTCGGACTTTTTGTACTCTGTCGTCCAAGAATCCCAAACGTGTCCTCCAAATCCATGCAACAGATTGGCATCACTGGAAATCCAGTCACCGGTTCCCAAATCGACAAAATCTTTCGTAGTAGGACTAGGACACCAAACCTCTATGTTAAAGGATAAAACATTCGTTAGCACCACGTCCTCTCCCGTGCGGTAATTGCGGGGTTCTCTCACGCTCTTTTTCAGCGAACCGCTCTTTCTGTCCTGCCGCTCCGGGAAGAAATAGGGTTGATTCCAAAGGTCAGGTTTTTCAACCTCCGGCGGGTGGGGGAGCGGGGCGGCTGTTTTCCAATCTTGAATACCCTCTCTGCTCCAATAGTCTGTTTCTTCCAGCGTCGGCATCCGCAGATAATACCAACCTTCATTGCCGTCTCCATAGAGCGGATGCGGGAAAAGATTCGGAGAAAGCCCATCATTTCCAAACCGTCTTGCCCGGCGTGCCAAATCTTCGGGGGTGAGCAGTACTCTCCACGTCAAACCATCTGCTCCCTGCACCGCATCATAACGTTGGGGACCGCCGTCGCTGGTTTCGTCATCTTTGACGATCGCATACTGTCCGGCTTCTGGTTCAACTCCCGCCAAACCACCAGGACCACCCCAACTCGGAAACGATCCCACGAGGAGGTGGTTCCCTTCTGCTGTTTCGTTGTCGATCAGGCGGACACGTCGGTAGAGCGTGTTTCCACGGACGAACCAGATAATTTCGGCGGCTTCTCTTTCCGCAATTTCTCCGCGAATCAAGCCCCGAAACAGAGGCCCCCCCTGAGCGCGTGCCGTGAAAGCAATGATGTCGTCCACGTCGCCGACGGTCACGTCACGATTCCCGCTTTCGTCTATGTAGGGATGGGCTGATGGGGTATCGGGACCTTCGATGATGGTGAGATAACCGTCTTTGTCGTCGACTTCGCTTATTATTCCGTCGATGAGTTTTTTAATGCGTTCCGGTTTTGTGGGCAGGGTATCGGGGATACGGGCGAGGTCTTGCCGGAGCAGCATTGTTGCGTCATTAAGTTGTGTGGCGATACTCATGGCGGATCGGGTTTCTTTCATTGACCCGCCGACGCGTTGGAACATTTCGGCAACGCCAAGCAACAAGAGTAGCGATAGCGACATGGCTATCAGCAGTTCGACCAATGTATAGGCTGGAGAAGTGGAAAGTCGCATCGTTTTAGAAGGAGTTGCCGGGCAGAAACATCACGTTTTCCACCCATCTCTATTGTACCATAAAACCGGCGTAATTTCAAGTCAAACGTCGGGTTTGTCCCGATTTTTGCAGTTGGGGTGTGTAAAAAATTTGTGGGTATTTTCAGCATTGCGCAAGCGAGCGGGCAAGAGTGAAAGCGAGCGGGGGGCATTAGCCCCCCGTTGGACTCCCTCACGCTTCGTACCCCAACGGAGGGCTAACGCCCACCGCTCGCTGCACTGCACCCACTTTATTTTTACACACCCGTGCAGTTGTGCAGATACTTATGGTTATAGCACACTGAAACACGCTCTAAAATTCACCCACGAACACATGAACACGCTGTAATTTTTTCCGCCGCGTGGGCGACCTTCTCAAAATCACCGTTGAGCAGGTCTTCCGCCATCGCTCCCAGCAATTCGTCAACAGGAGACCGCCACTTTTTTTGCCTCAATCCAACAATCGCAGCCTTGGCAGTTTTCTTGTCAAAGTTTTCGCACGCCGACTTGATAGAAATCAGTTTTTCACGCAAGAACAAATGATCCTCATCCGTCGCTTCGCTAACTCCTTTTTCTTGCGACGGCGTGAGTTTTTCAATGACCGCCCGCAACTCGTCCATAAATACAGGGGTTTGCACCGACATCATAGTAGTGTCATTCTCCCGACCCGCACGCTCCAACTTGCCGGCGAAGGCAGAAAGCTCCGACTCCCCAACATACCCCAACGCACTTTTTATCCCATGAACACTGGTGACGTACGTCCGAATATCCTCGGCACTGTATTTTCCACGCTTTTCACAAATCACGTTCAACACCGCAATAGTCTTATGTGCATCTTGCAAAAAGAACTCGATTAACTGCGGACTCACCGAAGGCGGAACGACTTCCTTTTCAATCTGCTCTTGATCCAGCCTCTGTCGTTCCGCTTCTCTGATGATTCCCGATGTCTGTTTATCCCTTACATACTTTTTAAGTACCGTGTTCAGGTGCCGGACATCAATCGGTTTAGAAACAAATCCGTCGAAACCGTTTTCGTAAAACATATCTGCCTGCCCCGCCAGCGCATTAGCAGTCAACGCGACGATAGGTTCATCATACCCCATGCTGCGTATGACTTTTGTTGTTTCAATGCCGTCCATACCCGGCATCATGTGATCCATAAAGATCACATCATATGTGTTTCCTTCTTTAATTTTGTCAATCGCCGCATAACCACTTTCAGCAGTCTCTATCGACAAACCGTAGGGAGACAACAATCCCGTAGCAACGTACAAATTCGATTCCACGTCGTCCACGATAAGAACGCTGCCGTAGGACATCGACTCATAGATGATCTGCGACATTTTCATCTGTTTAGTGCCGACGGCGCGGAAGTTTTCGAGATTGTCCGCCAACTCCCTGCCCAATACCCCCGAATCGACTTTCTCTTGAGGCAACCGCACGATAAATACAGAACCTTTGTCAGGTTCGCTCTCGACAGAAATCGTACCGTTCATCATGCGCACAAGGTTATGCGTGATGTTCATACCCAAACCGGTTCCTTCGGTGGCACGGTTGGCTTTCAGATTGAACCGAGTATATTCTTCAAAGAGTCTATCGACTTGTTCTCCGGTCATTCCCAAACCGGTGTCTCTGACTTCGAAGACCAGCACCGGCTCGGATTCCTTAGGGGCTTCCGCGAAGATCGACAGTTTCACGGAACCTTCTAGGGTATATTTGAATGCGTTAGAAAGCAGATTGTTTAAAATCTGTTTGATGCGCAGTTCATCGCCGAAGAGAGTTGCTGGTATGTTTTCGTCCACCAAGAGTTTGAATTCCACCGATTTACTGCCGATACGCATGATGTTAATGGTTACAACATCATTGATCAAACTTGCAACGTCATATTGGGTGGGGAGCAATTCCAACTTACCTGCTTCTATTTTAGACAGATCGAGAATATCATTGATAATGTTAAGCAGTAACTCTCCCGCACTGTGAATCTTGTTCAACGCTTCATTCTGTTTTGGTGTCAGCGATTCGGTCTGCAACTGTATTTCCGTAATTCCTAAAATTGCGTTCATCGGAGTCCGAATTTCGTGACTCATCTTACTGAGAAAGTCGGTTTTTGCTTTGCTGGCGGCTTCCGCCTGTGCCAGTGCTGCTTCCAACGTTTTTTCCATTCGCATTTTTTCGGTGATGTCGCGTGAGACTCCCACAACGCCGACAACGGTGCCGTCTTGCAAAAGCGGTGCTTTGGTTGTTTCAAGATACCGCGCTATACCGTCAAAAGAGGGAATCCAATCGTCATAGACCACCCTCTTCGCACCGTCGAAGACCTGTTGATCAGCGGAAACCATTTTTTCTGTGACCGCACCGGGAAAGCCGAGTTCGATGTCGTTTTTGCCGATAACCCTGTCTCTATTAGTATTTAAGTAATCTATGCAGGAGGCATTGAGCAACGTATATCGGAATTCCAAATCTTTACAAAAGATAAGGTCGGGAATCGAATCGATAATCGTTTGCAGCGTCGCTTTTTGAAGCATTAAATCCCGGCTTGCCGCATTGGCTTGTTCAAGAGCCGCCTCTAATTGAACGGACATCTCCTTAATGTCAGTTAAGTCAATACTGTGTTGAATGTGAACTTTTGTACCGTCGTACCAGTCGATGTAGCGGTCGGCATGACGATAGTAGCGTTGGGTTAATGCGTTGCGTTCTTCCCAAATCATCTCGCTGTTCGGTTCTTTGTCCAGTTGGCGGCAAGGGCACCATTCGCATCTCGCTTCTTTGCCCGTCTGAAAAACCTTGTAACAGGGTTGTCCAATCACATCTTCCGTGATACCAAAATGTTGCTTCAGCGAATCGTTGATAAACAAAATCTCATCGGTCTCCTTGTCGGAGACGTAGATCATCCCATCGGAATTGTTAAGCACGTTGGACATTACATCGATGGTTTTGAGCGAGTTGTTCACCGCCTCATTTAAGGCTTCGGTCATCTTTTTCGCTTCGGTGATGTCCATCAACGCACCGGCAACGCGGATAGGGTTGCCGTGTTCATCGCGGATGGTTTCGCCAGTCGCCCGGTAGTAGGCATACACGCCCTCTTTCTTTAACAGGCGGTATTCTATGTCGAAAGGGGTTTTGCCCGTTTTATCGAACAGATGTTTGCTGAATGCCGCATGGGTTTTATCCTTATCTTCCGGGTGCAGACGCTCCCACCAACTTTTACATATGTTGGGAAAATCCGTTTCGTCAGTGAATCCCAGCAGGTGTCTGAAATCGTCAGACCACAGAAAAGCGTTTTGCAGGTTAAAAACATCATCGCAGATGTCCACCATTTCCCACAGACCGATTTTCGTGGCTTGGACTACCAGATTTAACTTGGTTAATTGCAGTTCGTTGTTGATGAGGGTGTTTTTCGTTTCCGTGATGTCCATTAACGCACCGGCAATGCGCAGAGCGTTGCCATGTTCGTCGCGTGAGGTACCGCCGTAAGCGCGAAAATATCCGTATTCGCCATTTTTCTTCAACAACCGGTATTCTTTGTCGTAAGGAGTGTTGCCGGTTTTGTCCATCAAGTGTCTTACGGCATGTTCGAGAGTATCCTCTTTGTCTTCAGGATGCAGCCGGTCGCTCCAACTGCCGAGCAGATTGGGAAAGTCGGTCTCGTCGGTGAATCCCAGCATACGTCTGAATTCGTCCGACCATATAAAAGCGTTTGCCGGATTGGTCAGGTCATCGTTGACGATTTCCATTTCCCATAAACCGATTTTCGTGGCTTGCACCACTAGGTTTAATTTGGTCAACTGCAGTTCGTTCTCTTCGCGTACCCGTACAAGTTCCTGTTCCCGCTCATGAATCTCAGTGCTGTCAAAGACATAAGCGACGATGGCGAAACTGTCTTCGTAGGGGATTCTTTTGAACTCAACATTGACGTTCCGTTCTTTGCCGCCTAAAATCAGGTCTGTTTCATACTTGACAAGTCCTTCTTTTGCTGCGGTTGCAAATCTTTCGGCAATGGGAATGGAAGGCTGACCGTTCGGCTGGAAAGGGTGAACGCTCTTGGTTATGCGTTCCAAAAAACCGGCGATCATTTCCTCTTTTGTCTCGAATCCCATAAACCGCACTGCGGCGGGATTGCAGTCGATGATTTCAAAGTTGCTGTCGAACAAAACGTTGATATGAGGATTCGCCTCGAACATCGCGGACATGGTCAGTTGAGCCGCTTTGAGTTTTTCGACACCCGCGTCGATTTCCCGCAGCATACGTCTTTGTTCCCGCAAGTCTCTGGTATAGGAGGCGATGAGATGATCCCCTTTGTAATTGACGCGGACTAACGTGACTTCTGTTGGGAGGGGAGTGCCGTCAAACGTCTGGCACATCCATTCGAGGCGCAGGTATCCGGTTTCAAAAACGCTGCTGATAATTTCGAAGCTTTTTTCTTTGGACAGACTTCCATCGGGCTGATATTTCGGAAAGCATTTATAAAAGTTTTCCAGATATTCTTTTTTGCTTGGTGCGTTAAAGAGTCTGATTGTTTCTTGGTTACAGGCGATGACATTGATGTCTTTATCCCAAAATTGTGCGCCGAGTGGAGTTGCGTCGAGCAGTATCCTCGTGAGATCATGTTCTTCATGCAGCCGCTCGATGGTTGTTTGAGATTCTTGTTTTGCTTCAGAATTTTCGCCCATGCCAGTTACGTCCGTCTTGTTTATAACATTGTTACAAAAGCACCTCTTGGCTGATTGTAACACAAAACGAACAGAACCGCAATTACGCACACGAGAATTGCATAGTCTTGGGTGTGTAAAAATAAAGTGGGTGCAGCGCAGCGAGCGGGGGGTGTTAGCGCGAGCGGGAGGTGTTAGCCCCCCGTTGGGTTGCGAAACGTATGGGGGCAACGGAGGGCTAATGCCCCCCGCTCGCTTGCGCAATGCTTTAATAATTTTTTGGAACGTGTAATGACGGCAACGGGTAGGAAATTTCTTTCTGCCCTCGTTTATGTAACCTGACGGCTTACGCCGAAACGGCAAAAATTGGACTTTGCAACTCTCGTGCAATCATACAAAGATAAACGCAGCCGCCCCGCAAGCGGGGCGGCCGCACAGAGTCCGCTAATCGAGAAACCCTACGAGATCTTGACTACGAGTCGGCTGTTGCAGCTTGCGTACCGCCTTCGCTTCTATCTGACGAATACGCTCACGAGTTACCTTGAAGATGTGTCCTACCTCCTCCAATGTGTAACTGTATCCGTCACCAAGACCGTAACGTAACTTAATGATCTCCCGTTCACGATAACTCAATGTCTTTAACACCTTCGCAATCCGAAGCCGAAGCATCTCATTCGTCGCTCCCACCACCGGATTCTCCGCCGCATTGTCCGGCAACAAATCGCCGAAATGCGAATCCTCACTGTTGCCCACCGGACGATCAAGACTAATCGGAAAACGATTCATTCCCAAAATACGGCGTGTCTCTTCTATCGAAAGCTTCGCCACCTTCGCCACTTCGTCCACCGTCGGCTCGCGACCAGTCTCCTGCGCCAATTTTCGGGAAATGTTCCGTATCTTCGTCATCGTCTCGACCATATGCACCGGTATCCGAATCGTCCGACTCTGATCCGCTACCGCACGAGTAATCGCCTGACGAATCCACCAAGTCGCATAAGTACAAAACTTGAACCCCCGCCGATACTCGAACTTATCGACCGCCCGCATCAGACCGGCATTCCCCTCTTGAATCAAATCGAGGAAGGTCAAACCGCGATTTCGGTACTTCTTCGCAATCGACACCACAAGCCGCAAGTTCCCTTCGGAAAGTCCCTTCTTTGCCTCTTGATATTGCACGAACAGTTCCTTCACGTATTTGATTCGGTTTCGGAGGCTCGTCGGCGTTTCCTGCGTCAGTTGAAGGATGTTCCGATATTCATTGACGAGACACTGGCGTTCATGTTCAGGACGACCGCTCGCCCTGTGGTGTAGGATTTGCGTTCGCAGTGTATCCACTCGGTTGCTGTATTCTTCCAGCGTCGGGATCATTGATTCGATTCGCGCCGTCCGCAGTCCGAGTTCTTCGATGAGTCGGACTGTCCGCCGTCGGGAGCGTCCCAGCCGGAGCCATGCCGCTTGCTTTTCTTCCATCGACCGGGAAAGGCTCGTTGCGATTCGGTAATCCCGGCGGTTGCGGCGAAACATTCCTTCCAGTGTCCGCAAATTGGGCAAAAGCCGTTGCATAATCTGCTGTTTCTCCAAATTATCGGAGACGGAGACCTGCACGGTGCGATCGAAGGGGAGATCATCCCGCTGTACCCGCTTGAGAATACGGAAGGCGTGTTGCATCACGTAATCGCATTCGAGCAGTTTGGCGCGGAACTTTCGCCGGGTCGATTCGATTTGTCGGGCGAGTTGGATTTCTTCGTGACGTTTCAGGAGGGGAATTTCCCCCATTTGCGTCAGATACATCCTTACGGGGTCGTCCGACCAACTATCGCTGGGATCGAATTCGAGCAGTCTTTCGTCAAAAAGTTCGGGAATACCGTCTTCGTCTTCGTCGGACTCATCTTCGAGCAGGGAATCGACGAGTTCTTCTTCGTCGATGTCCACGTCTTCAAGTTGGAGGAGTTCGTCGCTGGCTTCGAGGGGATCGTTAAAATCGTCTAAAATAGAATCGTTGTCGTACATATCTGGGGGGTACAAAAGTTAAATAAGTAGGGGAAAACAACAACTACTACGTTTTTGGGGGGGCTTTGTC
>Ga0099364_10010625_pt1 | contig 12645 bp, 14 predicted proteins | sample TergutTh196P3_FD_73070 | JGI IMG/M metagenome (GOLD analysis project Ga0099364, IMG submission 73070) | Microcerotermes parvus P3 segment gut microbial communities from Pointe-Noire, Republic of the Congo - Th196 P3 | ecosystem: Host-associated > Arthropoda: Insects > Digestive system > Gut ... | reverse complement strand
GTAACCCATTGTGAATAGTCCACCCCGTCTGCACCTTTCCAATAGGGTCTTCCTGCCGAATAACAATTTCTATCCCTTCGATAATGCCGTCTATTCTTTTGTCGTTCAGAAGCAGACGGTCAACAAGGCTTTCTTTCATGCCGCCCTTTCGCGCCTGCTCTACATCACGGGAGTTTGCCTCCATTATCGCGGCACGCTCACGATCAATCGCGGCGGCGGCTACGGCAAGAGCTTTATCCTTTGCCGCACGGTTTTCCCGCGCAAGTTTAGTTTGCGCGTTTTTCAGAGAGGTAAAAACTGCTTCCATAGAGTTCATGAAGGAATAGTAGCATGAACAATATCAAAGCACAACGCCCGGTTTTATAAACCCTGCGTTCAGCGCGCCGCAGCGGATACCTTCGGTGATTGCGCCGCGAAAGTTTTTGCCGTCTTCAAGCGCGGAAGCAAGCCCCGCGGTAAATGCGTCTCCGCAGCCGATAGTGTTTACCGCTTTGACGGGTTGTATGTCCACTTTAAAAAAGTTGTCTCCGGTTTCAACGGCGTAAAGTTTTCGGCTGCCGTCCGTTAAAATAACGCGGCTGCCGTATTTTTTGTATATATCCAAAGCGGAAAACTTTATCTGCTCAATTGCGTCAGAGGTGTCTGCCGCAAAATCATTGTCTTTTACCAGCTGCGGCGCGAAAGTGCTGGCAAACTCATAAAGATTCGGCTTTATAATATCAGGTGAGTACTGCAGGCTCTCAATAAGGTCTTTACCCTTTATATCAAGGATAACTTTTACCCCTTTTTCTTTCGCTTTCCGTACCATTAACGGGATCACCTCATCAGAGAAACCCGCCGCCTTAGTTCCCGAAATAATCAGGCAGGAAAAACTGTGATTAACAAACAGTGAGTTGTACTTTTCCAAAAGCCGCTGTCCCGTGCCTGCGTCAACCGATTCTGATTCTTCTACAAGTTCGGTAACATCGTTTTCAGTGAGCATTGTGTAACAAAAACGTATTTGGCTTTTGCTTTCTGCCCACTCCACGGCAAGCCCGTCCTGTTCACACAAAGAAAGAAACAGGGGACGCATAACCCCGCCAAGTTGGGTAAGGTGTACCGCCTTTTTACCAAGTTGGTTTAACACACGGGTTACGTTAATTCCCTTACCGCTTACATCAAGGCGGTGAGCATCAGTACGGTTAACAGTCCCCGGCACAACCGAAGAAAAACGCAGGGTTTTTTGTAATGTGGGATTAAGACAAACAGTTAATATCACTTAATCCGCTTGTACGCCTTGATCTCCTGGCGCAGTTTTGCGGCGAGTTCTGCTTTTGGGACGCGAACCTGCTCCATTGAATCGCGGAAACGCAGGGTAACAGTGTTATCCTCTTTGGATTGGTAGTCCACTGTAACACAGAAGGGAGTCCCCGCTTCGTCCTGCCTGCGGTAACGACGTCCGATTGCTCCTGCCTGATCATAATCGGTGGCGTAATCTTCTTTCAACTCACTACGGATTTCCTGCGCCATTTCTGCAAGCCCGTCTTTTTTCATCAGCGGTAAAACCGCGACCGTAACGGGTGCAAGGCTGGGGTGGAAACGTAACACGGTGCGCCAATCGTCTGCATCGCCCTTGTCGGCAACTTTTTCTTCGTCGTAGGCGTCGCAGAGAATCATCAATACATTGCGGGTAAGACCTGCAGAAGTTTCGATGATGTAGGGAGTGTACTTTTCATTGTTGTTGTCCTGATCGATATATTGCATATCTTTGCCGGAGTATTCTGCATGTCTGCCCAAGTCGTAATCAGACCTGTTGTGTACGCCTTCCAGTTCACTCCAGCCCATTGGGAATAAATATTCAATATCGTACGCATCTTTTGCGTAGTGGGCGCGTTTATTAACCGGGTGTTGATACCAGCGCAAATGATCCATTTTAACACCAAGTTTTTCGTAATAAGCCCAACGGCGTTTTCGCCATTCGTCAAACCATTTTTCGTCATCGCCGGGTTTTACAAAGTACTGCATTTCCATTTGTTCAAACTCACAAGTGCGGAAAATAAAGTTCTTGGTAACAATCTCATTGCGGAACGCCTTGCCAATCTGCGCAATACCAAAGGGGATCTTCATTCTGTTTGATTGAATGATATTTTTATAATTTACATAAATCCCCTGCGCGGTTTCCGGGCGCAGATAAACCACGCTTGCGGTATCTTCCGCAGGGCCAATGTGGGTTTTGAACATAAGGTTAAAGTTACGGGGTTCTGTAAGTTCGCCTCCGCATTCGGGGCATTTTTTTGCCTTTAGGTTTTCTTCGGGGATCATATCATCGCGGAAACGGGATTTACACTTTTTACAATCGACCAACGGGTCGGTAAAATTTTCGACATGACCGGATGCTTCCCAAGTACGCGGATGCATCAATATTGACGCGTCAAGCCCCACGATATCATCATGGAGTTGGGTCATTTCTTTCCACCACGAGGAGGCTATGCGGTTTTTAAGTTCGATACCGAGAGGACCGTAATCCCACGCACCCCTCTGGCCTCCGTAAATTTCCGATGATTGAAAAACAAAACCCCTGCGCTTTGCCAGCGAGGTGATTTTTTCCATAGTTGCTTTTCCTGTGTATTCTGTTAATTCTGACATAAGGGTATTTTACATAAAATTTAGAATTTAGGGAATATGGGGGTGATACAAGGCTATCACGGCTTCTTTCTCTCCGCAGAAATATGTGCTTTTTAGGGTTTAACAAGGGAGGGGCAAAGGTTTTACAGTTGAAGCGCACAGTACACGCTTCAACTGTAAAATTAATTATCTACCAAAAAGACGACTAAAAAAGCTGCCGCTCTGTTGCTGTTCATCGTTACCTACGGAGGAACCGCCTTCTGATGAAGTTGAACGGCCACCATTCAGATGGATTGTTTCTCCTGTATGAGTAGTACCATTGGGGGTGGTGGTAGTGGAAGAACTTCTGAGCATATTTGTGTACCTGATAGCTAATGCAGAACCATACCATACTTCTTGTCTGGTTCTGGTTGAGCCTTGAGTAATACTTTCAACCCGCTTATCAATAGTTACATTGATAATAGCGTCCGCTCCGGCTCTCTGCGCTTCCCTAAGCAACGCCTGATATGTGAATGTATCACCGTTAATAGTGCCTCTTGATGATATTTGGAAACGGGTTTCTGTAAATACAAGCCCCCTACTCTCAAAATCCTTGGCAGGAGTTATGACCTGTTCTCCAAAACGTCCTGAATTGGAAAAATCCACGCCTGCTGAAGTTTGCTGCGTTACGCATCCGTTTAATAAAAATGTACCGCAAATAACTGTGATAAGCGAAACAAGAAAAACCTTTTTCATTTTATAAGCTCCTTTAATCAAATTTACAGGCTATACCTGTTTTATTACGCTGGTACAGTTGTGTACTGCCAACTGCTATTTTTTTAATAAATTAAAAAACCTTAAGCCCTATTGCTAATTTGAACACAGGACCTCGCATAGACTCTCTAATGAAGTAGTTATACATGTCCCTGTCAACACCAAAAGACGAGGGAAAGGCATAATTAAATTCACCTCTTAGAAAAAAGATTTTATTGAGAAATATATCTGTGCCAAATCCTAAATTAAACGAGAAGAAGTCGGGAGTATCATCTCTAAAATCTCCTCTGGGAAATGTTCTACCATCCATTTTTCCGCTAGTAAAAAATGAATAATCAACACCGGCTAAAGGGAAGATTCTAATTCTTTCTGATATTCTGAGTGGTAATTTTAATTTAAGTCCAAAATAAAAGTAATTATAACTAAATTCATAAACCGGATCATAATCCAAAGTATAAGATTTAAAACCTAAATTGGTTTCCAGAAAATGACCCCCAATAAAGGCATAAAATCCTAACCGCCCCACTTTGTAAGCATTATTATCATAATAATCATGTGCCGATCTAGAACCAAATTCGCCGCCAACACCTATTGAAAGAGCATTAACGCTAAGTACCAATGCAGTAAAATAGACAATAACCAAAACCAATTTTTTCATGTTTTCCTCCATATCCCGATAGCTAATAATTTTTTTCTCATAAAAATATCTCCTTTACGGTCTTTCCCGCTGTCAGTTTTTTTCAAATTATTTAGAATTTTCTATGCTGTAAAATAATAAAATCCAAATAATATCCTATAAGGCTAATATAATATTCATAAAGCCAATAAGTCAAGTGCTCAAAAGTAATTATCCTATTCTCATAGACTAGAGGGAAAAATGGCAAATATTAGGGAAATATTGGCAAAAAACATAAAAGAATATCGCCGCAAACATGGATTTTCACAGGATAAATTGGCAGAATTAGCTAATATCTCCTCACAATATTTAGCCACCGTTGAAACCTGCCGTAAATTTCCAACACCCGAAGTGCTGGATCGCCTTGCAGAAGCCTTAGATATTGAAACCCATGAGCTTTTTGCATCCACTCCTAGCCCTCAAATTGAACTGGAAAAGCTAAGACAGGATATTATTGGAGAAGTATCAAGGACAATAAGACAACTCTTTGCAGAAGAAAGAAAAACGTAATACTGCTTACAAAGCAATTTGATGTGTTAGCAGGCTTTAAACCATACTGCTCGGATATTCAAAATTTCCCTTTTTAGGGTCTTTCAAAATGGCGGCATATCTTTGGCATTCCCATTTTGCCATATCGAGGTTAAGCTCATGCCAGTTGCCGCATTCTTCGGCGGAAGCGCCGGGAATAGCGCCTTCAAACTTATCGACCCATTCAAACATTTCCAGCAGCAGGGGCAAAATATCCGTAGATTTATAACTTCCCTCTAAAATCAGGTAAAAACCCGTGCGGCAGCCCATTGGACCAAAATACACCGTTTTTTTATCCCAATCTTTATGGGAGCGCAGAAAGGTAGCGCATAAATGTTCAATAGCATGCAAGGCAGGCTGGTCAATAACAGGCTCTTTGTTTGGCTCTTTAAAACGGAGGTCAAAAGTGGTTATTGTTGTTTCCCCGAATTTATCTATACGCGAGACATACGCTCCCGGTCTTAGTCTAAGATGATCAACCTGAAAACTGGCAATTTTTTCCATTGATGACTCCTTGCAGTTATTTTACCTTAAAACCATGTTATAAACAAGGCGGCAGAAATCGTAAGTTGGTATTTAGGGGTAGACAGGGGCAGTACCAATTTCTGAAATAAACACAACAATATAGAAAGAACCGTTTACAACCGCAAAAAAATTTATCATTTTTTTCATTTTCGATAAAGCATACTTCACGGTCGCACCCATATAAGGGTGTAACTTCTTTTGTAAGTTACAAAATTTTCACACGGAGGAAGAATTATGAAAACAAAAATTTATCTTGCGCCCACAGATGTCCTTATCGACATACGGTTTGATAATGTTTTTAAATCGGTATTTACAAAAGAGATACCGGAATCTGAGGGGGCTCTCTCAGGGCTTGTTTCCGCCCTCATCGACAAAGAGATTTCTATAATCTCAATACGCGCGAATGAGCCGGCAATTGATAACATTCGGGACAGGCAGATAAGATTCGACATTAATTGCAGAGCAGAAAATGGAGAACGTATTGATGTTGAGATGAGCTATAATCCTGACGCGGACGAGCCAATTCGTCTGGAATTTTATGCCGCAAAACTTTTTATAGGACAGGATATAAAAGGCAGTGATAAAAAATACGACGACCTTAAACAAACCTACCAGATAGCCATTCTGGCAAAAGAAAAGTTTTTTCTGGACGATAAGTTTTTACATACTTTTGAATACTATGACCCGATTAACAAAGTGTCATTAAACGGCAAAACAAAGATCATCACTTTGGAGTTGTGTAAACTGGACGGGATTGTAGAAAAGTCCACAGAAGAAATGAGCGTATCGGAGCGATGGGCAGTATTTTTTGAATATTTGACGGACAAGGAAAAAAGGGATAAGATTAATGAGATACTGGAGAAAGAGGAAGGTATAGCGATGGCGAGTCAGGTATTACTGAAAATAAGCAGGGACGAAGATGAAAGCGCCCGTCTCTTGAGTGAGTATAAATACGAGTTGGATATGCAGAGTCATAGGGTTAATGCGGAACGTCAAGGACTTCAAAAAGGCCTGGAAAAGGGCCTCAAAGAAGGCCTCCAAAAAGGTCGTAAAGAAGAACGTAATGAAATCGCCCTAAAGATGAAAAACGCAGGGAAACCTTTTAGTGAAATTGCAGAATTTACAGGTCTTTCGCTTGAAGCTGTAGAAAAATTGTAAATAATGAAATCTCTCTTAAGGCGACCGGTAGACAAAATCTTTAAAAAACACTATATTTTCTTTAAGTTGACGGTGTGTCTGAGCCGCAGCGAAAATTCAAATTGTCAGACTAATTTACAGAATTCGGAGGACTTTTTATGAGCGCTACGATACGGCTCAAAAGATTTGGGACAAAAAAGCGGCCTTACTACCGCATTGTAGTTATTGACAAAGCAGCGCCAAGAGATGGCAAAACCATCGATGAACTTGGCTACTATCACCCCATTGAAGCGGAAGATAAACAGATTGTTTTTGACGCCGACAAGGCGAAAGCATGGCTGGCTAAAGGCGCAGTTGCTTCTGATACAGTACGGAAAATCTTTAATAAGAAAAACGTTACCGTAAAATAACCTGGCGAAAAACCCAAACAAAACAAACAACCTGACCTCTAGCCGCATTTAGAAACACAAAAGCATTGGTCGGGAAAAGGCAAGGATACAATGGAAAAAGATCTAATTGAATATATCGCAAAATCTTTGGTAGATGATCCGTCTCAGGTGAATGTAAATATTGTCGAAGGCGAAAAATCCACCATTCTTGAACTGAAAGTTGCTAAAAATGATATTGGCAAGGTAATCGGCAAACACGGCAGAATTGCCAAAGCAATCAGAACAGTACTGCAAGCTGCCGGAGCCAGAACCGGCAAACATACGGTACTGGAAATACTGGATTAACAATAACCACGGATTTTCACGAATTAACACAGATTAGCACGGATAATAAAATTAAATATTAATCCGTGTTAATCCGTAAAATCCGTGTTAATCCGTGGATCATGGGAATCTAAAATGACAGAAAAGTTCGTTATAGGTCTTGTAGGCTCTCCTTTTGGGCTTAAGGGCTTTGTAAAGGTTCACCCCTGTTCAGGCGAAATTGCTCATCTCTTAGAACTGGAAACTGCAACTGTAAAAAAAGACGGCAAGGAACGTATACTCAAAATCGAGGAAAGCGCTCCGTCCCCGCAGATAGCGTTGATACGTTTTGAAGGTATCGACAGCCCGGAAAAAGCAAAAACACTTAACGGCGCTCAACTTCTTGCGGGGCGCGATCAGGCCGCCCCCCTTGGAGAAGGTGAGTTTTACATCGAAGACCTTAAAGGCTTGCCTGTATCCGCAGAAAACGGCGAAGTAATCGGACACATTACAGACATCATCGAAGGCGGGGGCGGAGATCTGGTAGAAATCAAATTATTGTCCGGTGAACTAAAACTAGCGCCTTTCAGAAAGGAATTTTTCTCTATAATTAACCCTGATAATAAAAAAATAGTGTTGCAGAACCTTTGGATACTGGAATAAAATAAACTATGTTTAAAATTATATCGGCAAATGAAGCGGTTGAACTTATCAAAGACGACGACTGTGTAGCCGTCAATTCATTTTTGGCTCTGGCTAATCCCGAAGTCCTGCAGGACGCATTGTATGAACGGTTTGTGGAAACCGGGTCGCCAAAAAATCTGCGAATATTTTGCGCGGGGAGTTTAGGTGCATGGGACGAAAACCGCTACATAGACCGAAGCGTAAAAGCCGGCGCAATAAAAGAGGTTATCGCAGGCCATTACAACAGTATGCCCGCAACCGTTAAAATGGCGTTGGCAAACAAAATAGAAGCATATTGCCTTCCTTTGGGATTGTTATCTCATTTAATACGCGCCGCCGCCTCAGGCAAAGATTGGCTTTTGACCGAAGTCGGCGTTGGAATCTATGCCGACCCCCGCGTGGACACCTGCGCATTAAATGAAATATCAAAAAAAGAAATAACTAAAGTACATAACATAGAAGGCAAGGATTATTTACTTGTTCATACTCCAAAAATTGATATTGCGTTTATCAAAGGCACTACCGTAGACCCCAACGGCAATATTTCTTTCGAGAAAGAATATGTAACAATCGATGCGCTGTCTATGGCGCAGGCGGCAAAACGCAATGGCGGAAAGGTAATTGTCCAGGTAGAAAGAGTAAGCCATGTATTCTCCCGTCCGCGCAATGTAATTGTTCCGGGAATCCTGGTTGATTATGTTGTTGTATGCGAAGACCCGCCGGAAGTTATTCCGTATAATCCCGCTTTGTCAGGAGATATGCATGTTGCCGCTTCTCACATGGATTATTTTGTCAATAAAATTGCCGTTAGCAGAAAAAAAGCGGATACAGAAAAAATAGCAGAAATTATAGGCAAACGCGCTGCCCATGAACTGCGCCCCGGTCAGGTAATCAATATCGGCATCGGTATTCCTGAAAATGTAGGTAAATATGCTTCTATACTGGGTATATTAAAAGATATTACTATTACCGTCGAAGCAGGCGGCATAGGCGGTCTGCCTACTCCGGGTGTTGCATTCGGCGCGACAATCGGCGCGGACATGATCTGCGACATGGCGACTCAGTTTGATTTTTACGACGGCGGCGGCCTTGACATCTGTTTTTTGGGCGGCCTCGAAGTCGATAAAGAAGGCAATGTAAATGTTCATAAACTAAAAAACAGTTATGCAGGCATCGGTGGTTTTGCAAATATCACCCACGCTACCAAAAACATTGTTTTTTGTCTAAGCTTTACCGCCAAAGGCCTCATTGTTACTGACGAAGACGGCAAGATGCAGATTAAACAGGAAGGCTCTGTAAAAAAATTCAAAAAGGAAATATCTGCCATAAGTTTTTCCGGCAAAAACGCAATTAAACGCGGGCAGAAAGTTTTATATGTTACAGAACGCTGCGTCTTTGAACTTACCGAACAGGGCTTGAAACTGAAAGAGGTTTATCCGGGGATTGATGAAGAGCGGGATATCCGCGCGCTGCTGGATTTTCCCTGCTAGTTGTTATGTGCTGAAACTCCAATTTATTGCAAAATCACCAAAACAAGAGTATACTTCTATCATGACAATCCGCATACGGACAATTATACTTATCATAGCCACAAATCTGTTTATCATCATGTTCAGTGTTTTGGCAGGCATAAAGTTTGTAGACGAAAATGTCAGAACATCTCAGGAAGCAGACTTGTTAGTCGCGTCCAACATAGCCGAGCACTTTATCAGCAACGAAATAAACTTTTTAAGGTTCAAAGGCTCGGCAGTAGCGCAGATACTGACAGATACGCCGAACGCACAATGGCAGAGCATTTTATCAACCCAGGAAACCCTTTACCCGGAGTTTATCGGAATGGCGGTCTTGGACAGAGGCGGGGTCGTTGTTCAGGCAGGAGAAACGCCTGCTCCGCCGCAGATAACAGAAAACATCGATATACAACAGGCATTTAACGGCAGGCAGGTATTTTCAACAACAATGCCGTCAACCGCCGGAATGGTATTTTATCTGGCAACACCGTTGTCAAATAGTAGAATACTGGTACTTACTCTGCCGGGAATGCATTTTTGCCAATTAGTTTCTACCATAACAATCTGGAATTCAGGACATATTTTTATTGATGATAACGAGGGATACGTCATTGCCAACATACGCGAACAATGGGTGCAGAACAGACATAATTTTATCAAACTGGCAGAAACCGAACCTGAATACGAAGAAGTGGCAGAGTTATTAATTAGAGTTGTAGGCGGCGAAACCGGAGTAGGATATTTTTCACTTGCAGGCGTTCCGCGATTATGCGCATTCAGGCCAATTTCCGCGTCGGAGGAAGGCTGGGTAATGGGGATAATCGTACCCCTGCCGGAAAGTCCTTTTAAGAATGTTGACATAGGGCTTTTGGTAGTGGGGCTTGTTGCGCTTGTACTCAGCATAATTGCTGCAATAATCGCTTCCGGTTTTATAAAAAAACCATTTGAAGAAATCACAGTATTAAAAGAAGCGGCAGAATCAACTGCTTTTTACAAAAGCGCTTTTCTTGCCAACATGAGCCATGAGATGCGTACCCCGCTAAATACGATTGTAGGGCTGTCCAATTTATTAATGGAAGATACAAAACAGTCCGTAGAAACAAGAGAAGAACTAAGAAAAATAAACAGCGCAGGGGATCATTTGCTTGGCGTTGTAAATGACGCACTGGATTTTTCTAAAATCGAGGCGGGCAACCTTGAATTTAATTACGGACAATACGACACCGCAAGTCTGTTAAACGACATCATAACGCGCAATATGCTAAGAATAAACGACAGACCTTTAAAATTCAAAGTAGAAATTAACGATTTATTACCCAGCGAACTTTACGGAGACGAATTGCGGGTAAAACAATTATTTAATCATCTTTTAAGCAATGCTTTTAAGTACACAAAAGAAGGAACAATTACATTAAAGATTGATTATATAAGAAGAACCGAAAAAGATATATTAATGTCCGCCGTTATCAGCGACACAGGCATCGGTATAAAACAGGAAGATATCAAAAAATTATTTTCCGAGTATAATCAGGTAGACGTACAGGCCAGCCGCAAAATAGCAGGCACTGGTCTTGGGCTTGCAATCACCAAAAACCTTATAGAAAGAATGGGCGGAAAAATATCCGTAGAAAGCATATTCGGCGTAGGGTCTTCTTTTCATGTAAGTTTTTTACAGGAACTTGTAAGCAATAAATCGCTGGGCAGGGATACAGCGGAAAACCTGCGTAATTTTCAATATATAGATCAAAAAAGGCGCGCCTCTACAAAACTTGTACGCCCGGATTTAGGCCATGCAAAAGTATTAGTTGTTGACGACATGCAGACCAATCTGGACGTCGCATCAGGCGTTATGCGCAAATACAATATGCAGGTAGACTGCGTTTTATCCGGGCAGGCGGCCATAGATAAAATTAAAAGCGAAGACCCAATTTACGATGCTGTTTTTATGGATCACATGATGCCGGAAATGGACGGTATAGAGGCGACACAGTTAATCCGCGCTCTTAAATCAGATTATGCCAAAACAGTGCCAATAATCTCGCTTACAGCCAATGCCGTTACCGGAAACGAACAGATGTTTTTGGATAAAGGTTTCAGCGCATTTTTGTCCAAGCCTATCAATATTTTTAAATTAGATGAAATCCTAAAAAAGTGGATTCGCCCAAACCCGCAGACAAGAGAGCCGCTGCCTGTGGCTGCATTTATGCCTACGGAACAAGAAGAAACAAAACTGCTGCAGAACTATATCCCGGGAGTAAACATGGACTACGGGCTTAACCGTTACAACGGAGAAATGGATATGTATGTATCGGTCTTAAAGTCCTTTGTTGTCAACACGCCGGCAGTTACGGAAATTCTAAAATATTTAACAGAAGAAACTCTGCCAAAATACATAATAAACGTTCACGGCTTAAAAGGCATGAGCGCCGCCATTGCCGCAAGCGAAGTAAGCGAACGAGCCAAAAAACTTGAGTTTATGGCAAAAGACGGCGACTTAGCGGGGGTACTCGCCGAAAACGAAGATTTCCTTAAACAGGTTGATGTTCTTGTAGCCGACGTAAAAAACTGGCTGGATCGATACGAAGTTGACAGATGAAAATACTTTGTTTATTTGGTTTACTTATAATCTTTTCCGCGTGCTTCTGTTTTCATAATATTATTAAAAAGGAAAACTTGCTAAATGACAAGTTTTACGTTTTCAAAAACTTGTTATCTAGCAAGTTTTTTTAAGGTGTTTTGAACGCAGGGGTCTCTGCAGAAATATGTGCTTTTTAAGGTTAGACAAAGGGGGAGGCAAGGGCGTGCGGAAAAATAATTTCGGCACATACGCTTACTGTAGGAACAAAAGTTAAGTCGCCGTCCGTTTTTACGCACGCCCTTGCCTCTCCCTTGTTAAACCCCTACCATGCATGTATTTCTGGAGAGTTCTCCCCTTATTAGATTGCAAATCCCCCCCAAACAAAGGTATACTTCTAATATGGACATAGAAATAGAGTTTAATCAGTCAGCGTTTAAGCATGGTTTTACAGAAGAAAATATACGCTATGTCCTTAACCGACCCTGTTATGAAGGTCCTTTGGAAGAAGATGATGAAAAATATATCATCATTGGTTTTGACAATTCAGGCAGATTGCTTGAAATTGTGTATAACTTCATAGATAATAAAACAATCAATGTTTTTCATGTTATGAAATGTCAAAAAGTTTACTTTCACTTATTGAATGCATAGGAGAAAATTATGGCAAGAATGACCGAAGAAGAAGCAGATGCTCTTGATGAATACTATACAAAAAATCCGCCAAAAGTAGATCCTTCCAAAAAAGGCGGTATTTTTACCCGTCAAAGAGAATTGATTGACATTTTAGACGGCGTTTCCGCCGATTATATTATGAGCCATTCCACTCTAACAAATAAAATGCCTGCCCAAATTATAGGCGAAATGGTTAGAGAACGTATTTCTGCTTCTGCATAAATGGTAATAGCCACTCTTTTTTCACAATGAAATACACCGTCCTAACCCTATTCCCAGAAATCA
>Ga0099364_10010624_pt1 | contig 12645 bp, 13 predicted proteins | sample TergutTh196P3_FD_73070 | JGI IMG/M metagenome (GOLD analysis project Ga0099364, IMG submission 73070) | Microcerotermes parvus P3 segment gut microbial communities from Pointe-Noire, Republic of the Congo - Th196 P3 | ecosystem: Host-associated > Arthropoda: Insects > Digestive system > Gut ... | reverse complement strand
GTTTTTGTGTTCATTTACGCTCATATTCGACATCCTGTCTCACATGAGCTCGCTCCGCATCCTTGCTCCGCTGACAATTAACACAAAAACAGCTATTCCTCACCGGGGGTGACTTGTAACTCGAATACTGCCGAAAAAACCGGAAAGAAGCTTGGAACAATCCTCTGCAAGCACGCCGCCTGTGATTTGGCAGGAGTGGCCGTACGGTTCCATAAATAGGTTTATTATGCTGCCGCATGATCCGGTTTGCGGTTCGCGTGCGCCGTAAAAAACTTTTTCGATTCGAGACATTAAAACCGCGCCCGCGCACATCGGACACGGCTCAAGGGTGACGTACAACGAACAGCCGGAAAGCCGCCAGTCGCCCAGAGATTTGCATGCTTCGGCGATCGCTTCAAGCTCCGCATGTGCTGTCGCGAGTTTCTCTCTTTCGCGTCTGTTGCGGCCGCGGCCGATAATGAGACCCTCGGCGTTGGTGATGACGCAGCCTATCGGAGCTTCGCCGTCTTCGGCGGCTTCACGCGCAAGCGCGAGTGCAAGCCGCATATAATCTTCCTTATCCATAGCATTTTTTCAGTGGTCAGCCGGCAGTAAACGCTGTTTCAAGATAACTTTTTATAGCCAACAAACCCTCTTCGTGACCCTCGTCATAAAGCGCAAGAAGTTTAGAGACGTCCGCCGCAGTCCTGTCAACCGATAGTTTTACAAGCGGACGGATGATCAAGGCCTTCCCCTCACGCTCAAGCTCCTCGCAGAGCGCGAGCTGCCTGTTGTACACATCATGCCTGTTTATCATGGCTTCAATGAGTTTGGGATACTTTCTGTAGTACAGCTTCAGGATACCTTTCTTTTGAAACGCCGGTTTTACATATCCTTTATTTCTCGTAAGGACTATTACATGAAATGTGTTGCCGTCATCGATCGATTTCTCAATGGGTATCGGTGCGCTCACTCCGCCGTCTAAGAGTTCTAGGCCGTTGTATCTCATGATTTTAGCGGCAAGCGGAACGGAACAGGAAGCTTTTGTCACTGTAAAGCCCCGCGATATATGATCTTTTTCAAACCAGACAGGGTTGCCTGTGACACAGTCGGTCGTACCGGTCAGGAAACGGATGTCGGCCGCCCTGAAAACATCCTCATCCCAAAAAACATGTTTATCGGGGATCGTCTCGAAAATAAACTTAAACCCGAACACCGAACCGTGCCTGAGTATGTTGCGGCGGCTTATATATCTGTGATCGCCCACATATTTCTCTATGATCTCCCTGCTGCGGCCACGCTGCCCGGCTATATATGTAAGCGCATTTGCGGCGCCTGCCGACACGCCGATAATATACGGGAACATGATCCCGGCGTCTATGAATGCATCAAACACCCCCGCGCTGTAAAACCCGCGCGTCCCGCCGCCTTCCAGCACCAGCGCCGTCCCCTGTGGCAGCATTTTGGTGAGCTTAACGCCTTTGATGACCGGCTGATTAAATGATTTTACATCCAATTACGACACCTCATGTTTTTTAATGGAAAACCAGCTCGAGAGTCTCCAAATCCAGCTCCCGGTAGAAGCAGTTGTTCGGTACATTGTTGATGCTTGTGTGACAAATATTACCCTTGTCCGGGGTCACTTTATAGACTAATGAGTTTTGCTCGCAGTTGACATGGATCGAATTAACGGTAAAAGTATAACCGGAGTCTTCTCCTTTAAACCACAGCTTATTTCTGGAAGTGCTCCAAAAAATCGCTTTTCTTTGCTTGACGGTTTCTTCAAACGCCAACTTGTTCGTATATGCGATAAGAATGACTTCATTGGTAATGGCATTCTGGACAGCCACAGGTATCACCATGCTGTCTTCGGGGATCCGGACCAACTTTGTAAAATCCAGCTTCAAAACATTCGTACCCTCAATGCTTTGCTCATCATAAGGTTTATCTAACATATTGCCTCCTAATTTTAGTCCCCCGCCGCATTCTACGGTATTACCATTGACAACGGGTATAGTATGATGTCTTGCGCGCCTTTGGATTTCAGCGACGAAATAAGATTCCGTGCCTGGACTTCGTCTAATATGATCTCAATAGCCACCCAGTCACAGTTGACCAGTTTAGATATGGTCGGTTGTTTCATTGCCGGCAGGATATCAAGAACCGCATCTAAAGCCTCCTCCGGGACATTCATCTTCAAACCTAACTTTGATCTTGCCATAAGGGCGCCCTGCAGCAATGTGGAGATACTTTCAAGTTTTTCCTTTTTCCAAAGGACTTCCCAAGCGTCCCGATTGGCGTGCAGCTTAGTCGTAGACTCAAGTATCGTAGCGATGATCCTCAGTTTATTCGCCTTTAAAGAGCTGCCGGTTTCAGTAATATCTGCTATGGCGTCCACCAAATGAGGCACCTTTACCTCCGTAGCGCCCCACGAATACTCAACCGCCGCCGTAACGCCGTGATCGTTTAAGTATTTCCTGGTTACATTAACCAACTCCGTAGCCACGCGCTTGCCGTTAAGATCGGTCACATGCCTGATATCGCTGTCCTCGGCAACCGCTATAACCAGCCTTATTGGATTAGCCGTGCTTTTGGAGTAGACCATATCGGCGACTTCCACCACATCGGCGCTGTTTTCCATGATCCAGTCCAAGCCGCTGATTCCGGCGTCCAAAACTCCTTCATGTACATAACGCGGTATCTCCTGCGCCCGCATCAGCAATATTTCCAGTTCCGGATCGTTGACTACCGGAAAATATGACCGGCTGCCTACGGAGATTTTAAAACCGGCCTGTCCGAACAGTTGAAAAGTCGCATCCTGCAAGCTTCCTTTTGGTAACCCTAATCGTAATTTCAAATCAAGTCCTCCCCCATATTTCAAGCGATGCCCGGCGCATTTCAGTTAACATCGCATTTTAGTTTCGCTATTGTACCACACACAAGCAGGAAATGAAACAAAAAATTATCAGAAGGTAGTGTAACAAAAATGAAAGCGGTAATCTTTGATCTGGACGGGACTCTGCTCGACACCATTGACGATATTGCGGACAGTATGAACATCGTACTTGCAAAACATGACTTGCCGCAGCACAGCGTCGAGGAGTATAAAATGTTTGTCGGAGACGGTGCGGCCACACTTGTAAAGAGAGCGGCTCAGGGTGCGGGATCCCCGGGTATTTCACCGGCTCAGCTTGAATCGGAGTACAAAGCCGAATATCTGAAAAGACAAGCTGTTAAAACCGCCCCTTACACGGGTATGCCGGAGCTGTTATCGGCCCTTGCCCGGCTTGGGATAAAAATGGCCGTGCTTTCAAACAAGTCTCATCCCGCCACCATCGAGGTCATGGCCCACTATTTCCCTGATGTGAGTTTTAGCGCGCTCATCGGCCACAGACAGGGCCATCCGGTAAAGCCAAACCCGGCAGGCGTTTTTGAGATACTCGGAATACTCGGGGTAAAGAGCGAAGAAACGCTCTATGTCGGCGATACCGCAACAGACGTTTTAACCGCAAAAGCCGCCGGTCTCAGATCCGTCGGCGTTTTATGGGGTTTTCGTGATAAAAAAGAACTCACAGAGAGCGGCGCCGACATGTTAGCCGAACATCCTTCGGACATATTAAAGTATGTGTAATGCTTAAAAGGCATAAAAAAGAAAGGCGGATTAGAAATGAAGTTCAAAATGGTACACAACAATATCAACGTGTCAAATCTGGAAAAAAGCCTGGAATTCTATGACAAAGCGCTTGGGTTAAAAGAGACGCGGAGGCACAGCGGGGACGGGTTCACGATCGTGTATTTGAGCGATGGCATGAGCGGGCATCTTTTGGAGCTGACCGAACTTAAAGACCATCCCGAAAAGTATGATCTGGGCGAAAACGAGTTTCATATAGCTTTTGAGACGGACGACTTTGATAAGGCGCACGCCCACCATAAGGAAATGGATTGCATATGCTATGAAAACCCTCAAATGGGCATTTACTTCATAGCAGATCCCGACGAATACTGGCTCGAAGTGGTCCCGAAAAGACAGTAGCTCAAGCGCTCTGTGGAGCGCAAGAAGTCAGAGGCAACTATTTCTATAGTTGACAAAACAACTGCCCGCCGCGCGGCCGCGTTTGCCGTTCAAACGCGAGGGGGGTATCGAACCGCAAAGCGGTTCGTATCCAGGGTGGACAGAGAAAAAAGAGGAGGGGTTTAAATGACAAAGGCAAGAGACTTATATTTGCCGCCGGAAGAGATACTCTGGAAGGACCGTAAGCGTGTGTTTGGACTGCCGATCAGCTTTACGGTATACACGCTGACCAGAGAAAGGTTGACGATTAATCGCGGTCTGATAAAAACGATGACAGACGAGATAATGGTGTACAGGATTATGGATAACCGACTCAGAAGAACGCTGTTTCAAAAAATCTGTAAGGTCGGCACGGTAGTGCTCCTGAGCAATGATAAAAGCTGCCCGAAACTGGAGCTTAAGAACATTCAATTGCCGGATAAGGTGCGAAGGTTTTTGAGCAACCTGATAGAAGAGCAGCGCGATAAGCGAGGAATCGTCAGCAGCGAGTTCCTTATAAACAGGTAGTTTTTAAGCGTCACAGGAAAATTAGGGAATTTGGAATTTGAGATTCGGACGAAGGGGGGTTGGAATTTGAGATTCGGACGAAGGGATCAGGGATTAGGGATTAGTAGGACGATGCCTGCGGAAATACCCAAACCAAAAGACTGATCCCTAATCCCTAATCCGAACTTCTCCAGCGTTGTGTTTCCGGCGTTGTGTTTTTTCGCAAAAAAATAGAGGGCGTCAAGGCTTTGTCCGGCCTTAACGTCCTCTGTTACGGCTTTTTCTTGATTAATAATAAAAAACTATGTTATAATCGTGGAAATATTTCAATTATCGAGGTTTGTTATGGAAACGGTTAAGTTAAACGCTGGTTATGTATTGTGCAAAGAAGGAGACCCTATGTCTCAAATCCATATCATAACAAGAGGGCGCGTTGAAGCTATGTTAGGCGGTAAGGCGTTTATATATGAACAGGGTGATGTGTTGGGAGTCTGCGATTTAAGCCTTGGCGTATACAGTTGCACCTATACCGCCGTTACGGATGTTGAAATAGTTTCGTATTCTTATAAGAATTTAAGCGCTTTGGAAACTCTTTTCACTGAGAAGGCGGGCGTCGCTTACCTGGTAGTCTGTTCTATGGGCCGCCAGATAGTCAATCTTCTGCAATACAAGATTTCTCTGAAAAATGAATCTGACAGGGCGTATGATTACGCCAAAAAGCTGTATCCGCAATATGAAGATCTCTGCGCACAGTATGCCTTTACGGCCAAGAAACTCGCGGGAGTGTGTGAAGTTACGCAGTTTTCGGAGATGGATATCATAGATGAATGGATATACACATATTACATAGAAATTAAGAACTTAAATCAATCTGTGCATAAAGAGTTTTTCGGAAATAAGCCCGGCATAGATTTGGGGTTCATTCGCAAGGCGGCGGAGGACTCGTACAACGCTATACAGGTGTGCAGGGACTACATGAAATACCTAGAATGCATATCCCAGGTGTTTTTTAACGACGAAGAACATGATTTGTTTGCCGTTATTTCCGACTTGCATTTCGGCTCAATCGGTATCAAAGGCGCCGACGAGGCCGTCGGGAAGCTTATGATGCAGTTGACAAAACTGTTGGGAGGCATGACGGGCGTTGATTCAAACTTATATCCGGCGCGTATAAACGCGTATATGGAGAAGCTTAAAACCGTGCGGGCGTCTGTAAAAAAATCGGAAGCTCCGGCAAGCGCGGGTATTAACCGGAATCTGGAAGACTCCATGAGTGTTATCCTCGAATATTCCGGATGCCCGGAAGAAACCTGTAACAGATTTTCGCGCTGCGTTACGGAGTTCGCGGAGACCTCGGACAAAGACGGCGTCGACGAAACTATATACGGTCTGCGCAAGCAACTGACCGCAATGTTTTATGATATTTACAAAAATGTATTGGTAAAGAGTCTTTCAGATCCCGCCCCGCCGACAATCATAAAGATGTTCTTAAACCTCGGTTATGTGGACGCAGCGCTCGCGGAGCCGGAGAATGCGGACTACCTGTATTCAATTGCCGATTCTCTGAAGGGTGATCCGGGCAAAGGCATTTATACTATAAGCGAATGGCTGGCCGCCATATACAGAGGGGAAAAGGAACCGTGCAAAAGCGAGTTGGGTGAGGACTATGCGGACTATATACGCAACCTGAAAACTTCTCAAAAGCTGGATGAAAGGGAAGTTAACCGGCTTATGGCGGACAGCGACGGGAAGCTGCGCTTTGAACTGGAAAAAGTCTTCCCGGTCACAAACAGGATAACATGCGGGAAAGTATCAACGTTCTGCCCCTTGTTTTCAAGCCATAACGTTATGCGAAACCTTGACGCGTCGCTGCTAACGACGGATTTGATCACAGAAACGCTTGATGATATCCGAAATATAGATTTCTCCGCGTTTTACCGCCCGGTGATGTTTGAGTATCCGCAGTTAGGCTCAGCTTCAGGCGCGTCTAAAGAAACGTTTAACGTTGAGGTTTTGCCGGACGTTATATTGATGCCTAATGTGGGAGTGCGCGGCATCATGTGGCAGGAGATAGAAGGCAGAAAACGCAACACGCCGTCGCGCATGTTTGTGCCGCTGTTTTTACAGGGGGACAGAAAGGCGCTGTTTATACGGCTGACCAGCGAGTTCCGGTGGGAAATGTGCAAACGTATCCAGGGTGTGCGCTGGAATGATGTGACAGACCCTTCGCTGACCGGTGAAATCTGTGATTTTCTGCAGTTTTTCAAAACCAACCGGGAGCTATCATCCGAGGCAAAGGAGGATATCAAAAACATGCTGATGCGCTCACGAAATAACTATAAAACAGTGTTTTCCTCATATTACGCGGATTGGATAACATACGAGGCAAACAGCATATTCCGGCTACACAAAAATGTGCGAAAAATGATGTTTACGTACTGCCCTTTTCCGACGCCGATCCGCGAGAAGCTCACCGGCAGCCCGCAGTTTACCAACCTGTTCAGCCGCTATGAGAACAAAAAAAAGCTGCGTGACAAGCAATTGTCCTACATCATGCAAAAGTTTGAGCAGTTAGGGAAAAATATCCCGCAGGAAATATACGACGAGCGCGAATACATAGCGAGATGAGGGACCAGGCAGGGGGACGGAAACGGCTCTTAAAATAGGTATATGGATGCATGAGGTTAAATGTGCGATACTGTATTTATAGAAATGGAATATTGAAATGTGTAGGCGTCACTGAGCCAAACTTGATAATAAAATCGCGCCAAACTTGATAATAAAATCGCGCCAAACTTGATAATTTTGTTTTCTCATGTTATAATCCCCTTACTTTGTGCAATAGTACACGGAAAAGGGTGATCCGAAGTGAATTATATTACGAGAGTTACTGACGCAATTATTGAAAAAAAACTGCAAGGGCTCGGCGGCCTGATGATCGTCGGCCCAAAATGGTGTGGAAAGACATCGACGGCAGAGCAGTTCTCGAAAAGCGCAGTTTATCTTGACGACTTAGAGGATGGCGGGAACAGTATCCAAATTGCTTCGCTGAACCCTGCCGTTTTGCTGGAAGGCGAGCCACCAAAGCTGATCGATGAATGGCAGCTTGCCCCAAGTCTTTTCGACGCGGCACGGCGGGAAATCGACAAACGCAACTCCAGTGGTCAATTTATTTTCACCGGCTCGGCAACACCGCCGATGAGTCAAACCCGGCACACCGGCACAGGGCGATTCTCCTATGTCCGCATGTACCCGATGTCGCTCTACGAATCAGGGGAATCGAACGGCTCCATATCCTTGGCGGAGTTAATGACAGGAAAACCGGACTTGGGAACAGCTTCAACACTAACAATCGAGAATCTCGTATTTTCCATTATACGCGGAGGGTGGCCGGGTACTCTTCGCCTATCTGATGAAGCTGCGCTTGGCGTAGCGAAGGATTATTTATTCTCTATTGAAAACAATGAGTGGATATATTCAACAGATAAAAGAATCAAGCGGCATCCTGAGAAAATCAAAGCGCTGATAAGATCTTACGCACGAAATACAGCAACACCTACATCCATTGAAACAATATTGAAGGACATTTTGGATGCAGGGGGGGCAATATCGCGCGCCACAGCGGACGGCTATATTCGACAGTTGCAAAACCTTTATGTGATAGATGACCAACCGGCATGGAGCGGTTCACTTCGGTCGAAGACCCCTTTACGCCAGACTCCCAAACGACACTTGGCAGATCCTTCTCTTGCGGCTGCGGCCATCGGCGCAACACAAGACAAGTTGCTTAAAGATTTTAATACACTCGGCTATTTATTCGAGTCTCTTTGCGTCAGGGATATTCGAGTTTACGCCGCAGCAAACAATGCCGCAATTTCTTACTACAGAGACAAAACAAATTTGGAAGCTGATATGATTATCGAAAAAGATGATGGGACATGGGGAGCAATGGAAGTAAAGCTTGGGAGCGCTCAAGAAAATGAAGCTGCCGCAAATCTGCGGGGCTTAGCATCGCGCATAGATACAACTCACCGCTCAGAGCCTTCGTTTCTCGCAATTATTACCGGCGGCAAGTACCCGTATAGGCGCGATGACGGTGTTTATGTAATTCCCATCGGTTGTCTTGCGCCCTAGCGCTTGCACTAAGCAGGGGTACGGTTCTTCTGCCTGGCTGATCGAGCCAAGTAGAAGAACCGTACCCTTGCCTGCTTGCTTGTTTAAAATGCCTGTTCCAGGTCTGCGATGATGTCGTCAATATGCTCTGTGCCGATTGACAGGCGTATTGTGTTTGGTTTGATGCCGGAAGCGAGTAACTCCGTTTCGCTCATTTGTGAATGGGTCGTGGATGCCGGATGGATGACCAGCGATTTTACATCCGCGACATTCGCTAACAGGGAAAACAGCTCCAAACGGTCAATAAATGATTTGGCGGCTTCTGCGTCGCCCCTGATCTCAAAGGTGAAAATAGAACCTGCCCCGTTCGGGAAATATTTTTTGTACAGGGCGTTGTCATTGCGTTCAGGTAACGACGGATGGTTTACTTTTTCAACCTTCGGGTGCGCAGCCAGCCAATCAACAACTCTCAATGCATTGGATACGTGGCGCTCAACGCGCAGTGACAGAGTCTCCAACCCCTGAAGGAACAAGAACGAGTGGAAAGGGGAAATGGTTGCGCCGGTGTCGCGCAGTAATGTTGTGCGGAGTTTGATGATGTACGCAAGATTACCGGCGACCGATGAAAATACCGCGCCGTGATAGCTTGGGTTAGGCTGCGACAGGCCGGGGAACTTCTCATTCTGCGCCCAGTCAAACTTGCCGCTGTCTATGATTATGCCGCCGATGGAAGTGCCGTGACCTCCGATAAACTTTGTTGCCGAGTGTACGACAATATCGGCTCCATAATCAATCGGGCGCAGAAGGTATGGTGTGGCGAAAGTGTTGTCAACGATCAGCGGTAATCCGTGTTTGTGAGCGATTTTTGCGACGGCTTCGATATCTACGATAGTAGAATTGGGGTTCCCGAGACTTTCGATAAAAATCGCTTTTGTATTGGGCAGAACGGCATTATCGAAAGCTTCAACGTCACTGCCGTCAACAAATGTGGTCTCTATGCCAAACTCCGGCAGCGTGTGGGCAAACAGGTTATAGCTGCCCCCGTAAATGTATTTGTCCGATATGATATGGTCGCCGGAACGCGCGATATTTTGGATCGCGTAGGCTATGGCGGCAGCGCCGGATGCCGTGGCGAGAGCTGCCGCGCCATTTTCCAGGGCAGCCATGCGCTTTTCAAACACATCGCCGGTCGGGTTCATCAGTCGGGTGTAGATGTTTCCGCCTTCGCTGAGGGCGAAACGGCCTGCCGCCTGTGATGTATCATTAAAGACATATGCGGCGGTTTGATAAATCGGCACAGCCCGTGAACCGGTAACGGGGTCAGGTGATTCCTGCCCTGCATGGACTTGCAGGGTTTCAAATTTGTAGCTTATGCTCATGGTGCGATCTCTCCTATATTAAAAATTTTCTTGAATACATACTAAACCTATGGCATACTTATGTTGTTAAAAATAGTAGGTAAGCAGGTGGTGAAATGAAGATTTCAACTAAAGGCCGCTATTCGCTGCGTATGCTGTTAGATTTAGCTGAGCATAAAGATGATGGGTTTATCGCGCTAAAAGACATCGCGGAGCGGCAAGGAATATCTAAAAAGTATTTAGAGCAGCTTGTACCTTTACTTAACCAGCCCGGTATCCTGCGCACAAACCGCGGGTATAAAGGCGGTTACATGCTCGCAAAATCTCCGGAGCAATATACGGTCGGGCAGATATTACGGATCACCGAAGGAAATCTTTGCACTGTTTCATGTTTAGAGGACGACCCCAATCAATGCGAACGCTTCAGCCATTGCAAAACCTTACTCGTGTGGATAGGGCTGCAAAAAGTAATAGACGAATATTTAGACGGAATATCATTACAAATGCTGCTAGACGAAAAGGATAACGCGGGAGCAGGTGAATACATTATTTAATAGATCAATCCCGTGATGAACATATTGCCGGCGATCGTTGAGTCCTTTGTAATTACGGTTTCACCGCCGAGAATCGTTGCTCCGGAATAAACGGTCACATTATCTTCTAATGTGGGATGCCTTTTTAATCCCGAGAGTTTTTGCCCTTTCTTCGTTGACAACGCGCCCAGAGTGACGCCCTGATACAGCTTTACATTATTGCCGATGACGGCCGTTTCGCCGATAACCACGCCGGTCCCGTGGTCAATGAAAAAGCGTTCGCCGATCTTTGCTCCCGGGTGGATGTCAATACCTGTTACGCTGTGCGCGTACTCACTCATCATCCTCGGAATAAACGGGATATCTTTCGTATATAAAAAATGCGCGATCCGATATATGAAAACCGCAAAAAATCCGGGATATGTCAGTATGACTTCATCAACGCTTTTAGCGGCGGGGTCTCCGTCAAAACTAGCTTTTGCGTCTTGGTACAGGCGCTGTTGTATGTCGGGTAAACTCTCGGATAGTTCACGCGAAATATCGTTTGCCGATTGAGAAGAAAGGTCTTTATTGTGATTTTCATATAACAGGGCCGTTTTTATCTCATTTGCTAATGCCTGAAATGTATTTTTGATTAATGATGCATGCCATGTTTCCGCTGTTTCTGAAGCGGGCGTTTTACAAAAATGCGCAGGAAATAGCGCCGATCTTAGATCTGTCACTATAGATATGATATTTTCCGCACCGGGAAATGCAGACGTATCATTTGCTCTCATAAAATTATGATTCTGCGCAAGCAACTCTTTTGATATGTCTGATAACGGTTTTTCCATTGTAGCCTCGCTATTCAAACATCGGTGTGGATAAATATCTCTCGCCCGTGTCAGGCAAAATAACAACAATAGTTTTTCCCGCATTCTCTGGGCGCCGGGCTGCAACAGAAGCCGCCCAAACTGCCGCGCCGGAAGAAATTCCGACCAGCAAGCCTTCCGTTCGGGCTATTTCCCTGCTCGTCTGGAAAGCGTCCTCATTTTTAACCGTAATGATTTCATCATAGATTTTTGTGTTGAGGACTTCCGGCACAAAACCAGCACCGATACCTTGAATTTTATGTGCCCCCGAACGGCCTTCGGATAAAATTGGTGAATCTGCGGGTTCTACGGCGATGATTTTTACTTCCGGATTTTTTTCTTTCAAGTAACCTCCAGCACCTGTGATCGTGCCGCCCGTACCAATGCCCGAAACGAATATGTCTACCTTGCCGCCGGTATCTTCCCATATTTCGGGGCCGGTGGTTTCTCTGTGTATTTTTGGGTTGGCGGGGTTGGCAAACTGCCCCGGCATGAATGAGTCCGGCATCATAGCGGCCAACTCTTCCGCTTTGGCGATAGCGCCCTTCATACCATTCGCGCCCTCTGTCAAAACTAACTCAGCGCCATATGCGGCAAGCAGTTTTCGCCGCTCAATACTCATGGTTTCCGGCATGGTCAGGATAACCCTGTATCCTCTTGCGGTTGCGACAGAGGCTAGTCCTATGCCTGTATTTCCGCTTGTAGGTTCAATAATGACGGTTCCGTCTTTCAGTTTTCCTTCTCTTTCGGCATCTAATATCATGGATAGCGCGATGCGGTCTTTTACGCTTCCGGCGGGATTGAAATACTCAAGTTTTGCAATTAGTTCCGCATAGAGTTTATTGACCTGAGAATATCTATTGAGCCGAAGCAATGGCGTTCTTCCAATAAGGTCTGTCAAACTGTTCGCTATTTTTTGCATTTTCATCACCATTCCCAAAAACAAATAATGCCTATGTATATAGTATGTATTATATATTACTTTATCCCTTTTGGTTTGTCAATAGAAAAATTAACAATGCGTGCAGTTATTAATAATTGCGGTTTTTTTTGAATGTGTTATTCTTGTAGTGGATGGTCAGGGGTTTTCCGTATTTTAGTGAGGAGGTATTGATATGGTAAAAAGTGTTTTCAACGTTGAGGGGATGTCTTGCGAGCATTGCGTAAATGCCGTCACAAACGCGGTGTCGGCTTTGCCCGGAATCGGCAGTGTTGCTGTTGATTTGAAAGCCGGGACTGTCACGATAGACTAC
>Ga0099364_10010623_pt1 | contig 12646 bp, 5 predicted proteins | sample TergutTh196P3_FD_73070 | JGI IMG/M metagenome (GOLD analysis project Ga0099364, IMG submission 73070) | Microcerotermes parvus P3 segment gut microbial communities from Pointe-Noire, Republic of the Congo - Th196 P3 | ecosystem: Host-associated > Arthropoda: Insects > Digestive system > Gut ... | reverse complement strand
TGGGGCATATCGATCTCGCCGCACCGGTCGTCCATATCTGGTTTTTCAAGGCTGCCTCTAGTCGGCTGGCGACACTTCTGTCCATGAAGGCGGCCAGTCTCGAAAAGGTGATCTATTTCCAGGACTATGTTGTCATTGATCCCGGCGATACGCCATTGAAAACCTACCAACTTCTGACCGAGGAAGAGTACCGTAGCAAACGGGACGAGTATCCCACTGGCTCGTTCATCGCCGATATGGGGGCCGAAGCCATTCGGAAACTGCTCCAGAACCTCGATCTTGCCAAACTCTCCAAGGAGCTTCGTGCCGAACTGGACAAGACGAATTCAAAACAAAAAAAGAAGGACATCATCAACCGTCTCAAACTCGTCGAATCGCTCTTGGGGAGCGACAATAAGCCGGAGTGGATGGTTCTCGACGCGATTCCCGTCATTCCGCCGGATTTGCGGCCACTCGTCCTGCTCGAATCCGGAACCTTTGCAACCAGCGACTTGAACGATCTCTACCGTCGGATCATCAATCGGAACAACCGACTCAAGAAGCTCGTTGATCTGAACGCCCCGGAAGTCATTATTCGCAACGAAAAGCGGATGCTCCAGCAGTCTGTCGATGCGCTGTTCGACAATGGTCGTTGCAAACGTCCGGTTCTCGGTTCCAGCAACAGGCCGCTTAAGTCGCTGACCGACATGATCAAAGGTAAACAAGGCCGATTCCGTGAAAATCTGCTCGGAAAGCGAGTCGATTACTCAGCGAGAAGCGTGATCGTCGTCGGGCCGCACCTCCGACTGCACCAATGCGGTCTGCCGAAGAAAATCGCGTTGGAACTGTTCAACCCGTTTATCATCCGGAGACTCAAAGAACTCGGACACGCTGACACGATCAAGAGTGCCAAGAAAATGATCGAACGCAAGGACGAGGAAGTTTGGGATATTCTCGAAGAGGTTATCCAGAACCATCCCGTGTTGCTCAACCGTGCGCCAACGCTTCACCGTATGGGTATTCAGGCGTTCGAACCCATTCTGGTCGAAGGAAACGCAATCTGGCTGCATCCGCTGGTTTGCCGTGGTTTCAACGCCGACTTCGACGGCGACCAAATGGCCGTTCACCTTCCGCTCTCACTGGAATCGCAGGTTGAAGCGCATACCTTGATGCTTTCGACGAACAATATTTTTACACCTGCCAACGGATCGCCGATCATTTCTCCGTCTCAAGACGTCGTCATGGGATGCTATTACCTGACTTTGATGCGGCCCGATATGAAAGGCCAAGACATGGTGTTTTCGAGTCGGGAGGAAGTTCTCCTTGCCTTTTTCTCCAAAGACAAAGACGGCCAGCCGATCGTCGATCTCCATGCAAGAATCAAGGTTCGCATGCCCAAGGGCCGCTGGCTCAAAACGGACCCCAAGGTACGTGAAGGCGTACTTTTCGAAACAACACCGGGACGGATCATCTTCAACGATGTTTTGCCTGACGGGATGCCGTTCTACAACGAACAGTTGAAATCCGGTGGGTTGGCATCCGTCATCAGCGACTGCCACGAATACAAGGACCGTCGCGCAACGATCGACCTGCTCGACAACCTAATGCGGCTCGGTTTTGAGGAAAGCACGCACAGCGGTCTCTCGTTTGCGACGTATGACCTCATCACACCGGCTACGAAGAAAAACATCATCGAAGACGCGGAAAAAAAAGTTGCGCAAAGGCAGGAACAGTATATGAACGGTCTCATCACAGACATGGAACGGTACAACCAAGTGCTTGACGCTTGGACCCACGCCCGCCAGGAAATTTCCGATCAGATGATGACCGCGCTGGAAAACGATACGCGGGAATTCTGGTACGTCAACCCGATCTACCTCATGGCAAACTCCGGCGCACGCGGTGGTCCCGAACAGATACGCCAGCTCGCCGGAATGCGAGGTCTTATGGCCAAGCCGAACGGAAGAATTATCGAGACCCCGATCAAGGCGAACTTTCGTGAAGGCTTGTCCGTTCTCGAATACTTCAGTTCGACACACGGTGCCCGCAAAGGATTGGCAGATACCGCCCTCAAAACGGCGGACTCCGGTTATTTGACTCGAAAACTCGCCGACGTCGCCCAAAACGTCGTCGTCACAATGGACGATTGCGGTTCGACTCTGGGAATCACCAAGGGCGTGATTTACCACGGGGAAAAAGTTGAGGTCAGTTTGGCCGACTCCATTCGTGGCCGGGTGGCACGCAAAAACATCGTCAACTTCTTGCGAGACGACGAGGTGATTGTCCGCGAAAACGAACTGATTACCCGAGACATCGCACAAAGGATCGAAGAGTTCGGACGGGATACCGGCATGGACACCGTCCAAATTCGCAGTCCGATGACCTGCGAGGCGGAACTCGGCGTCTGCCGTAAATGTTACGGAATGGACCTTTCGACCAGCCGCGAAGTCGAAGAGGGACTTGCCGTCGGGATCATCGCGGCCCAAAGTATTGGTGAACCGGGAACGCAACTCACAATGCGGACCTTTCACATCGGCGGCGTCGCGGCCCGTGACGTCGAAGATCGAGAATATAAATCAAAATACGCCGGAACCGCCGAATTCGTCAACCTCACCGTCATCGAATCCAAGGAAGGCAAACGCATCTCATTGATTCGCAACGGAGCGATTGCGATTCTCGACAAAAAAAATCGGGAACGCGAACGATTCAATGTTCCAGTCGGCGCGGAATTGTTTATCAATCACGGCGATCAGGTTTATCCCGATTTCATTCTTTCGGTTAACGTCAGCCAGCTAACGAAAAGTGTCGGCAGTGTCAAATGGTCTGCACCGATTGCAAATCTCATCAAGGAAAAATCAATCAAGACCCTGGCCGAACTCGCCGCACTGACCCCTGAGGAACTCGGAAAACTGCAAGGAGACAAAGAACGAACAGCCGAGCTCGCAGAGAAACTCGAAGAAGCCGGATTCGTACCCGGTCTTGGTCTCCCACTGGAAGCTCGGTCGTCAAACGTGAGCAAGCAGACCTTGTTTTCCATCACGGATCTGTCGATCACCTATACGGAGTCGGGAGAACGAAAGTGTTACATTAATGGCAAGGAAGCGAAAACCGTCCGAAGCATCTCCGTAATGACCCCCGACACCAAAGGAACCATGCAGGCAATTCCCTTGGGACGCAAGGAATTTCGTTTGACGAACTCCGGACTGATGATCGACGGAAAAACGGACGAAAAATGGAAGGACGCCAGAATCGACATCGACGTCAAATCCGTGATTTGTACTTGGGATCCGCACAGTGTACCAATTTACGCCAAGGTGGCAGGAACCGTCAATTATGTTGACGTCGTTGAGGGTGAAACGGTCCGAAGCGAAAAGGACCCACAGACCGGCAAAACAAACCTAATCGTTTCCGACTTGAAGGGAGATCGCCAACCGCAGATCGACCTCAAAAGCGACGACGGCGTGGGAACACTCGACTATTATTATTTACCGGGAAGAGCGACCATCGTCGTCGAAAACGGGGCAAAGGTCGAACGTGGTGATCTTTTGGCGAAAACGGCCCGCGACGTCAGCGGCACCCAAGACATCACCGGCGGTCTGCCGCGCGTGACGGAAATATTTGAAGCCCGCAAGCCGAAAGACCCCGCCGTCATCGCGGAAATCGATGGTATTGTCGAACTCGGCCCCAAACGACACGGCAAACGAACGGTCATCATCAAAAGCGTGGGAATCGAGGCTGAGCGAATCCACGAAATATCGCACGGGAAGCACATGAGGGTTCACGCCGGCGACTTTGTAAAAGCCGGACAGCCGATTACCGACGGCCCGCTTGTCCCGCATGACATCCTTCGCATTTCCGGCGAAGAAGCCGTCCAAGAATATCTCGTCAACGAAATCCAGAAAGTCTACCGCAGTCAGCGAGTGAAAATCAACGACAAACACATCGAGGTCATCGTCTCCCAGATGTTGCGGAAAGTGAAGATCGAAACGGCAGGCGACACACGTCTGCTCGAAGGAGCCTCAGTCGACAAATTTGAATTTAGGAAGGCCAACAAAGAGATAGCGGCCTGCGTCAAAATCACTGATCCCGGCGACTCGAAGTTCGAAATCGGCGATATTGTCCGACGCAACGAGTTTGCACAGCAGAATGACGAAATGGTAGCCGTCGGACACAAACCAGCTGTGGAGAAAAAGGCTGAACTCGCCCATGCTTCGACGCAGCTCCTCGGAATTACCAAGGCGGCTGTTCAAAGTTCCAGTTTTATTTCGGCGGCCTCCTTCCAGGAAACAACGAAGGTACTCACCGAAGCCGCGCTCGCCAGCAAAACGGATAACCTGATTGGATTAAAGGAAAACGTGATTCTCGGACACCTTGTCCCGGCAGGCACCGGATTCCGTTCGTACCAAAATGCTCAGTGGCGTTTCAAGCACGAGGCCGCCGAAGAAATTGCCCGACAGAGCATTGCGGCGACGGCAACGAAGTTCACGCTATTGGAAGACATCCCGGCCCCTCCCGCCGGAACAAAGAAAGGAACAATCACCGATTTGAGTTCGCAGTTCTACAACGAAGCGGACACGGAATTCGATAACGATATTACCGACGACGATTACATCGGCGGCGATGATTGAAAGAAGGGGGAAGGAAACAGGGGGCAGGAAAAAGGAAGGAATTCTTTCTGTTCCCTGCTCTCTGTTCCCTGCTCCCTCCCCCCTCCACAATGTTTGAGAAACCGTCTTATCTTCTGTTTCTTTGGTTGATTCCGCCCCTTGCCGTATTGTTGCGTTATGCTTTCAAACGGAAGAAAGCGGCGGCGGAGCGGTTCCTTGAACGGAATATGGTCGAGCGGCTATTTCCCCGACCAAGCGGAAGTCGAACCGTATCTCGCACCGCTATTTTGTTGCTTGCGTTAGTGTTTTTGTTTATTGCCGTTGCCGGACCGCGTTTCGGGGTCTCGTTTGAAGAAGTCCGTCGAAGCGGGGCCGACGTTTTCGTCCTGCTTGATGTTTCCCGATCCATGTTGGTCGAAGACATTCCACCGAATCGTCTCCAGCGGGCAAAATCTGACATCGAAGACCTGTTGCACCGCCTCGGCGGCGACCGGGCCGGACTGATCGTCTTTGCCGGAAAACCGGTCGTTAAGGTTCCGCTGACAACCGACCGGGGATTTTTCCTTAACGTGTTGAAGTCCATCGATACAAACTCCGCTCCGCGCGGCGGCACCACTATCGGCGATGCGATACGAAAAGCTCTCGATGCGATGTCCACCGAGGCGACTTGCAACCAAGCCATTGTCTTGATTACCGATGGCGACGACCATGACTCCATGCCGCTCGATGCCGCACGGGAAGCCGCTGCGAGAAACGTCCGAATCCTGTGCGTCGGTCTCGGTGAACCGATGGACGGCGGACGCATTCCGATTCGAGACGAGACCGGCAATACAACGTTCCTCAAATACGAAGGCCGTGAAGTTTGGTCCAAGGTCGACGAACAAACTCTTCGTGAAATCGCAACGATGACCGGAGGACTTTACGTTCCGGCATCGGGTAAAACCTTCGATCTTGGTCAAATTTATGTCGCTAAATTTGGCCAAATGCAAAGAGACGAATACCAAGTCGAACACCGAAAACGCTATCGGGAGCAATTCCAAATTTTTCTCGCCGTTGCCGTGACGCTGTTGCTCGTGTATATTGCCATTCCGGAATACCGACTGTGAACCCTTTTCCTCTAATAAAAAAAATCATGAAACGATTATTGACAAACAGCCGGGTCCTGCTTACTGGAGCATCATCGGGTATTGGAGCGGCATTAGCCGTAGAGCTTGCCAAGGAAGGAGCCGATATGGTACTGCTTGCACGACGGGAGGACAAACTTCGAGACATTGTCAAAAAAATTCAGCGGGATTTCAGTGATTATTCATACGAAAACGGAACACGAAAAATTCTCGCCGTGATCGGTGATGTAACGGATAAGGCAACCCGTGAATGGACCGTTCAGACGATGGTCGAACAACTCGACGGTATTGACATTCTCATCAACAACGCCGGAGTTGGAGCAACTGCGTTGGTTGAATCGACGACCGAAGAAACACTCCATCGGATGATGGATGTCAATTATTTCGCACTCGTCGAACTGACGCGGACAGTGTTGCCGTTTCTTAAGGAATCAGCGGCATCGGCGGAACGTCAGACGTTGAGAGTGCGTCCGATGGTCGTCAATTTGAGTTCCATCGTCGGTCTGCGAGGCGTGCCGCATTATGGAGCATACGGAGCGGCGAAGTTTGCAGTAACGGGAATCTCAGAGACAATGCGAGCTGAATTCTCCAAATACGGCATCGATGTGCTGCTCGTTTGTCCCGGTACAACGGAAACCGAGTTCTTCGATGTGTTACTCCAATCGAGCAGTGCCCCCGACATGCCGATCCATCGTCGTGTTACAGCTCAATACGTTGCAGTCCGAATCATCAAGGCGATGCGAAAGGGAAAGCACAAGATCATTCCGTACACGCAGGCCGTAATTCTCGACTATCTGAACCGACTTATTCCCGGCTTCGTCAATTGGCTGATGAAACGGTACGTTTAACAGACGGTCAAACAATCTTTTATTGTTGATACAGTAAATGTGCGAACTTCCATGAATCACCTCGGTATCCTCAATGATACGCACGGCCAGATTGAACCGACGAACAGGACGTGTCGGTCGTTATTCATTGCGGTGACATTGGAAGTTTGGACGAATAATTCACATTCCACCTGTTGCAAAATGTGCCGTACAAACAAAGGCCGGAATGGATCGCAGAGAAATGAAGGAGTTCCAGCCCTCGACGCCAATCTGGTTGCGGTTGCGGCGGGGGCACTGCGGCTAACGAATTTGCACAGTTACGGTTCCTTCATTGTCGTCGAGTTCGGAAGGAAAGTCGTTGATCCGGAAAAACAGTGTGCCGGAGCACTCAACGGTCCACGTTCCGCCGGTTCCGACAATCTGCGGCGTTGCAAATCCGATGCCGACAACCTTTTCCGTCGATTCGCCCGGATCGGGCAACAACGTTGCCAAGAGCACACCAATGGGCACTCCGCGATGATAACGCACAGTAATGCCGTTCGGCTCCGACCACCAGATTTTCGGTGTCCGACCGAGTTGGAATCGTCCTTCCGCCGCGAATTCGTAGGTTTGTCCTTTTTCGAGACGAAAACCACTGTTTTGCCAGCCGCGATCGGCACGGACGGAAACGGTGCCGCCGTCCTTCGGCAACGGTTTTCCGGACGAAAAATCGTCAATCCGTGTCCGCTCAAAGTCGTAACCGAAATCGATATTGGTAACGAAATCGATCCAGTCGTCTTCGAGGCGTTGGGCATCCGCTTTGTCGAGAAGGTTGACAAACTGTTCGGAAAGTTTGGTATCCGAGCGGCTTAGATACCTTGCCAAATGCCGAAACGTTTGTCGGTAACGCGGATGATGTTCGCAAAACGCCGCAAAGGCCCAACTCCAAGCATAAGCGGCGTTTTCGTCGTAATCTTCCGGAGCCAGATTGAAAACGTCTTCTGTTTGTCTGCCTGCTGCCTTGGCAAAGTCATTGCGAACGATGAGTATCCGCCGCCAGTTCGGCACCTCGTCGGCGTTTTGCGGCAGATGACCGAGCGTCAATTTTTTGTCCTTCCATTGATGGGTACCGAGCAGTTCGGCTGTGCCTTCCCGATACCACGGCGGCCCCCATCTTCCGAAGACGTTGCCCATAAAAGAGTGAACGCCTTCGTGAATCAGCAGATGCCGTCGATAATACTCACTCGGTTGTTCGCGGAGCCAAATTCGGTTGCGCAAAGCATAACCGTTACGCAATTGGGGAACTTGGTCCAGTGCGCCACTCTTGTCGAATTTCTCAATGTCGCCGACCAGAAAAACTTCGACTTTCCAAGAATCATATTTTTGGGGATCGAGTTCAAAGTATTCGCAGAGTTGCGGCATCATCTGATAGAAAACCAGTGGCAATTCGTCGACGGATGGCGAAGAAGCAAGATCAGTGTAGATTGTCGAGTGTTTTCCTTCGAGGCGCCGAACGCCTTGGCGGAGAAGCACGGATTCATCAATCGGCGGCTCCTTCGGCCAACGGGCGCGTATGCTTTCGCCGTAACGCTCGGCTTCTTGGAGCGTTATCTCTCCGGCAACGGTCAGCGGAATTGCCGTCAAGATAAGGAAAAAACAAACGACAACCCTCATTGCTTTATCGGAATAGGAGGTTTTGGAAGCCCTCGGCGAAGAGTTAACTTCGCGGCAATTTCGCGTAGTACGGGCAGGAATCGAGCAGTTCTTCGTGTCGTCCGACGGCAATAATTTCACCGCTTTGCATCACAACGATTCGGTCGGCAAGGCTCGCAGCGGAAGGACGGTGCGTAATGATAATCGTCGTCCGCCCCTGTTTGAACATTTCGAGAGCGTCGTGGATCATTTTGTCGCTGTTCATATCGATCTGGCTCGTCGCTTCGTCGAGCAGAAAGATCGACGGATCGCGCAGAATCGCCCTTGCCAAAGCAATGCGTTGCCGCTGACCGCCGGAAAGTTGACCGCCGCCGGGACCAATGATCGTTGCATAACCGTTGACCAGTTCGTTTTCGATGAAATCGTGCGCAAACGCTTTCTTGGCAGCTTCGACGGCTTGTTCAGGCATTGCCGAGCGGGAACCGTAGAGAATATTGTTTAACACCGTGTCGTTGAACAAGATTGGTTCCTGAGTTACCAGACCGATTTGTCGCCGAATGTCGTGCATCCGAACTTCGGTCAGCGGCAGGTCGTCGATGAAAACGCTCCCGCTGATCGGATCGGCGAACCGGGGGATCAGATTGAGTAGTGTGCTCTTTCCGCAACCGCTGGGACCGAGAATCGCAATGCACTCACCGAACTTGATGTCCAACGAAACGCCTTTGAGCACCGGTTTCGTCGGACTGTATTCGAAATGGACGTTGTCGAATCGGATCGACTTTTCGTGCTTGACCAAAGGCTTCGGATTGTCGCTGTCGCGGATTGGCACTTCGCGGTCAATGAGTCCGTAAATTCTGTCGGCTGCGGCTGCGGCGCTTTGGAATGCCGTGAAAATGTCAGATAACTTCCGGGCCGGATCCGCCGCACCAGCCAACAGCACGAAAAACGTAATAAGCGATGCAATACTCAGCGGCGTCGTTGTCATAGGAATACCGAGGAGCGTTGTCCGTTCGCCCATCACGAGATAGGCACCGGCGACAAGGGCGATGCAGACCATCATAATTCCGCAGAGTTCCGTCAACGGATTTGTCAGCGATTCGTACTTGGCAATTTTGATTGCCTTTTGACAATAGGCACGGTTCGTTTGTTGGAACTTTTCCTGCTCGAAACTTTCCTGAGTAAATGCTTTGACAACACGTACAGAACGGAAAGTTTCCTCCAATCGACCGTACATAACAGACATCTCTTCCATACCGCGGCGGACGACTCGTTTGATGGATCGAGCCAACCAACGAATCGACAGGGCCGCCAAAGGAGCGACGAGCAACGTGAGGAGCAGGAGTTGCCAACTGATCCATGCCGCGACGATCAAACAGACGATCATCTTGAGCGGCTCCCGAATGATCTTGCCGTAAACAATCGTCAAACCGCCGGTCAGGAGATTCATATCGTTCGTGAAGCGGCTCATCGTGTCGGCGATGCCCTCCTGACTAAAATGATTGACCTCGTAATCGAGAACCTTCTGAAAGAATTCTTCCCGGATTTCGACGGCACCGTATTGGGCAATCGTTGCGGAGAGAATACCGTGGGCGATCAGAAAACCGATTTTCAGAATCGTGGCGATCAGACCGACCGTCATAATGACAATCACGGTTAAAAACGGATCGGTCGGTGTGTGTTTTTCGGCAAGCGGTTTCGCCCAGACGAACCATCTTAGCCGGAACTCCGTCCATCCGATTGCCCGACGGTCGGGCTGCGGTTGGGCTTCGAGTTCGCCGATCTGCTTTTCAGTGGACTCGATCTTTTCGTCGAGCCAATCTGTAAAAGTTCCCTTTTTGAGACAAACTTCGACGACCGGATACGTTACTGCGCCGATGCTGCCGCCCCAGAGAATACCGACCATCAGGGCGCAAAACACCGTGACGATGATCGTCAACCGATATCGGAACGTTACACGAACGGCTCGAAAAAAGTTAGTCATAAACAATACGTCGTCATTTGGTAGTCGTCCAGTGGTCGGCTGTCGCCGATCCTTATTTCACGATGTACTGTCGAAAAGCGGCAAACTGCTTGAAGGCGAGTTTGATCGTCCGTTGGGCATCGACAAGGCCGCGAAATGCCAGCGTTGGTGCCGTCAGTGTTTTCGTGTCTTCCAATGACTCTGGGTCAAGGTCTTGGAGCGGTGTCCAAAATACGCCGCGAACGTTCCGCTTGGGTAACAGAGTCATCAACATGGTTTCCGTCCAAAGCTGTTGAAGTCCTTCGGACCATTGGAGTTCTTCGTCCAATTCGGTGTCCAGAGTATCGGCTTCCGATAAGCTTGGGATGGAAAGTGAAACGTAAATACTCTTGCCAAGGATCGTCCATTGATCAATCATCGATGCCACGGCAAGCGGATCGCGGGGAAGTGTTGATTGGACGTCGAGTCCGATGTGCAATTCGATCAGGAGCGAATCAATTTCTGGCGTGCCTGCAAGTTGTTCCGCCACTTGGAGGATATCCCATTCCGGTGTTGAGCGTAAGGTATATTCGCCCCACGGTTGATCGATGCCGACGAGAATGGGGCGGTTAACGGATCGGCTGCGCATCAGACACGAAAGAGCTTGTACCAGCTCCATGCCTCGGGAAATTGGCACTTCCGGAATGTCATGAGAATTGATTTTTGATGCCAATATCCAGGAATCGGCAAGATAATTGTATTTTTCGGTAATCGCATTCACAAATCTTGCGGTCCGATCTTCGAAAACGCCCGGCTCTTTCAAGTCCGGCAACAACCACGTCGGCAACGAAGCGAGGTCGAAGTCAAGCAACGGCCCCATAACAATGTTGAAACCGTAACGAATCGGATTGACGAGGCGTTCTTCCAGTAGCTCCCACTGAAAGGCACCGCTTGTCGGCTCCAGTTCTCGCCAGCTCGGCATCGGGAGGACGACATGAAACGCATCGTGAAGAAACTTGGCGTACAGGTCGAATTCATAAAGAGTTTCAATGGGAGGAGTATTGATTCCGATGCCGAAGTCTATCTGAATTTTCTCGCCGGATCGCATTCGCCACGCCAGTGCTTGATCGGCAAAGCACTTGGATGCTTCCATAGCAAGACGGCCAAAGTGTTCGAGAATATCGACAAGCTCTTTTTCAATATCAGGATTGGCGTCGTCCACTGTTGCGACCTTAGAAAAACGCCGGGATATATCACGAATGGAGGCGACCAATTCGTGGGAAGGGCGAAACCCGATGGATTGCCAATCGAACATTTTCTTCATCAATCGCCCAAGAGCGCCGCGCCCAAGTTCCTTCGGAAGTAAATAGGGACGAGAACGAGGGAGCAGCGAGTCCGTCGATTCTACCGTGGTACCAAGCAGACGGTGGGGCCATAAAACGTGTAGTGTACCGCTCCCCTTGGATTTGGGAACGACGATGAGTTCGTCACCCTCAACGACAATTTCTGCCGGATGCGGGATGCGGCCCCACGATGCGAAGAAAGACCTCCGTAACAACGGAAGGGAAACGGTTCCGGGAGGCACACGAAATCGAATAGCCTGCATAAATGGGGGTGGGAAAAGGGTATTCCTCCACAACGACCCGTCCATTGTACCTGCTGACGGGAGAACAAACAAGCCAAGGGGGTTCAGTGGTTGCACAAAGAGGAACGTCCGTCTTCCACAATTGACATGCTTTCACCCACTCTTGAAAAACATTTGCTGATGGAATAAGATGGAGACACGCTTGCGTTTTTTGGTTCTGTGCCGATCATTCTCCGACGTTCCATGAAAAGCAATACATTTCCGGCTGAATCATTTGACCGGCACTCCGCAGTAGCCGGAGTACCGGCTAGATGGGCTTATGTCCGCTATTGATTTTGATTCCGTAACATTTTCCTACGGTGGCCCGAACGTGTTGGAAAACGCGACGTTTTCCATTGCGGCAGGGGACTTCGTGTCGATTGTCGGTCCCAACGGCGGCGGCAAAACGACGCTCCTGAAATTGATGCTCGGTCTCCTGACACCGAAGAGCGGAACGGTAAGCGTGTTCGGCGGACAACCGAGACAACATCGCCGCCGGGTTGGTTATACACCGCAGTTTTTGTCCGTCGACTTTGAGTTTCCGCTGACGGTACTCGATGTCGTGTTGATGGGACGCATCCGTACCGGTTGGCAATCTCTTTGGCCCGGAACCGGCGACCATAGCGCCGCAACAAACGCTCTACGAATTATTCAACTCGATGAATACCGTAACGCTCCGTTCCGTACGCTCTCCGGCGGACAACGGCAACGGGTCCTGATTGCCCGTGCACTCTGCGGCGAACCGGATATTCTGTTACTCGACGAACCGACGAACAACATCGATGCCGCGTCCGAGGAAATCCTGTTCGAAACACTGACCGAACTGAACAAAACGATGACGATTGCACTGGTCTCGCACGACATCGGCTTCGTGGCGCAGTGCGTCCGAAACGTGATCTGCGTCAACCGTACCG
>Ga0099364_10010621_pt1 | contig 12647 bp, 14 predicted proteins | sample TergutTh196P3_FD_73070 | JGI IMG/M metagenome (GOLD analysis project Ga0099364, IMG submission 73070) | Microcerotermes parvus P3 segment gut microbial communities from Pointe-Noire, Republic of the Congo - Th196 P3 | ecosystem: Host-associated > Arthropoda: Insects > Digestive system > Gut ... | reverse complement strand
AATCCGGTCTCTGCATCATGTTCTTTTCTGCAAAAAACATTCAGGGAGGAAGCATTTTTGATGCCGCAAAAAGAACAGGCCCCTATAATCAATACCATAGCGGAGAAATTAATGCCTTTCATGTTTCCTACTATAGAATAATCCCCCTAATACTGGACGGCGAGCGTCTAAGAACCTGCAATTTACGCAAGAGCAGGGGCTTTCATATGGCCTCACAGGGGGCAGATCCAATACCGGAACTAAAACTCTGCAAGCCGCCCTTTTTGATCAGCATAGTTAAACACGGGTCATTAGTATCATTTTACATAGATAAAATTTTATGCTTTACCTATAATGACGATGGAAAGGAGTATGGCTCACTTCTTGAGGGCGGACATATAGGTTTCAGGCAGATGGCACCAATGACGGCAGAATATTCAAATTTAAAGGTCTATACGGTCTAACCGCACAGGCTGTCCAAAACGCAGCTCGCCGCGTAGGCACTAATAGCCGCAACCCTCTAACCGCCAATCAGCACCGGCAGAATGTCTATACGATCACCGGGTTTTAGCCCGGCCTCCCATCCCCCCAGCGAGTGAAAATTGGCACCATTAATCAGGATTAAAACATCATTGTCGAATTGCAGTTTAGGATAGAGAGCCGTAAGGGATTTAGCCAGATCTCCCATGGTTTTTTCATGCGGCATTTCCACGGATGCAGTACCCGTCAAACTTTTTATGGAAGAAAAAAATCGAACCATCATTATATTTCCATTTTATATTAGTATGATATAATAAGACAAGGAGATTTTATGGGAAACAAAATCAGTGAATTAATAGAAAAAAGACGGAGCATTAGAAAATATAAGTCAGACAAACCTGCAACTGCAGAGCAGTTAAAACAGCTTCTGGAAGCCGCAATGCTTGCACCTTCGGCAAGGAATACAAGACCCTGGGAATTCATTGCAATCACCAAGAAAGAAATTCTCGAAGAAATTGCAAAAATCCACAGCCATGCTCAAATGTGCCTTAGTGCCGGAGCCGCAATTGTTGTGGTTGCCGTACCTCCAAAGGACGCCTTCCCCTTTGCCTTTTTTCCGCAAGACTGCGGAGCCGCAACCCAGAACATACTTCTGGAAGCTGTCTCCCTTGGGCTTGGAACCTGCTGGTGCGGAGTTTACCCTAACGAAGAAAGGGTTAATGATTTCAGAAAACTTTTTAACATAGAAGAAGATAAAATTCCCTTCTGTGTAATAGCAGTCGGTACCCCTGATGAAAGCCCGGACAGAAGGGGCTCTTATGAAGAAAGCAGGGTAAAATTTATTTAAGGGGATGATATGAGTACGACAGGAAAACACGGCATTTGTCCAAAACGCCTAAACTATGTTCAGGATTACCTGAAACGCATTGTAGATGATGGAAAAGTGGGCGGAGCTGCCGCAATGATAACACGCAGGGGCGAAGAAGCATTCTGTTCAAGTTATGGAATGAGAGACAGGGAAAAGAAAGCTCCCATAAAGACCGATGACATCTTCAGAATATGGTCGATGACAAAGACCATTACGATAACAGCCGCAATGACGTTATACGAAAGAGCTCTGTTCAGACTGCATCAGCCCATAGCGGATTTTATTCCCGCTTTTAAGGATATGAAGGTTGCAGAGCAGGATGCAAGGGGATTTACAACTTTGGTTCCTGCAAAAAGACCAATTACATTCGAACATCTTTTTACAATGACTTCCGGCATTCCCTATCCCGGAGAAGCCAGCCCTGCCGCAAGAGCCCTGCTGGAAATAAACAAAAGAGCAGGAAGGGATGCAAATAAAGGCAAGGAATGGAATACCGCAAAGATGGTGGAAGAAGCAGCCAAAGCACCCCTATGTTTTCATCCCGGGGATCAATGGCTTTACGGTTTTTCGCATGACGTTCTTGGCCGCCTTATTGAAGTAATATCCGGAAAGACACTCGGCGAATACTTCTCCGATATTATTTTTAAGCCGCTTGGAATGAATGATACAGCCTTCTTTGTGCCGAAGGAAAAACAGGAAAGGGTCGTAAAACCCTACCGTTATACCGCAAAGGGTCTGGTGGAACTCGGTGATCAGGTTCGCGATTTTGCAACTCCAAAGCCGCCCGCTTTTGAATCCGGCGGAGGAGGCCTTAGCTCCACAATGGCAGACTGCTCCAAATTTGCTCAAATGCTTGTAAACAAGGGCAAACTGGGCAAGGAACGCATCCTTTCCAGAAAGACGGTGGACTTAATCAGCGCAAACCATTGCGATCCTGAAATCCTTAAGCCCTCGTTCTTTTCCCACATGAGGGGTTATGGCTACGGCCTTGGGGTTAGAACCCTGATGGATCCTGCAATGGCAGGTTTAAACGGCTCTGTGGGAGAATGGGCATGGGACGGTATGATGGGAACCTATTATCTGGTTGATCATACAGAAGAAATGACAGCCCTGTTTTTTATTCAGTCAGTGTCGGAATTAAACAGCCAGCTTCAGAGGGGATTTGTTCAGACAGTATACAGCACGATTGACGATTAGTAATTTTAACGCCCAGGCCTAAGCGCTTGGGCGTTATGCGATTAGGCTATCGAAGGGTAAATAAAAATAATCAATAGCGCAATAACAATTAAGCCAATTACGGCATATTTAATGACCTTTCTTACTTTGGAATCACATTTGCCGTTGCAGACACCGGCAATATCTTTATTGCACCTTGGACATGTAACATGACTCCCCTCTCTCACCAAACGCCCGCCGCAAATTCCGCAGGCAGCATCTTCCATATTAATTTTTCCGCACTTTTCACAAACAGCCATTTTTCTCTCCTTTCATGAACAACTCTAAAGGTTGATTCTATACCCATGCGTGGACAGTTTCAAGCAACTAACCGGCTATCTCCTTGAGCCTTTCGATAATGTTGATATGCTGGGTACAGGCCTTCTCACAAAGACCGCAGGCAGTACAGGCAGAAGCAATTTTCGGATCAACATTCCAGTGATTCCCAAGCCGGGAATTAATCGCCCTTGGATTATCCGAAAGGATTTTCTGGTTATAGGCATCCATTAGTTTTGGAATCGGAATCTCCGCAGGGCAGTCATCACAATAACCGCATCCGGTACAAATGCCTTCCAGGGAAGCTCCCGCTGCCGCTTTGATTGCTTCCAGCTCCGAAGCAGACCTTGGCTTATAACTCTCCATGGCAGCGAGGCACTCTTTAACCTGCTCTATATTATTAAAGCCGACAAGTGTATTGGTAATTTCCGGATGATCCCAAAGGAAGCGAAGAGCTGAGGCAGTAATGCTTTCTCCCGGGCTGGAAATGAATTTGAAACGATCAGGGTGCTGTGGAATGAGTCCGCCGCCAAGGGGATTCATTATAACAGAGCCCAGCTTTTTTTCTTTTATGACATCAAAGGCCGCCTGCCTTGTTTGAAAATTATAGGCCGAATAGCCGAACAGCACACCTTCAAAAACACCCTCATTAAGAAGCTCTTTAATTTCGTCCCCAATAAGATGACTGGAAACGCATATGTGACGAATAAGCCCTTCTTCTTTAAGCTTCCTGAAAGTATCGAGCACACCATCCTTCTTTCGCTCCTGCCAATTGGAAAGGCTTGTGATACACCAAATATGGTAGAAATCGATTGAGTCCAGACCCAGCCTTTTTAACTGAGCTTCGATTTCCTTACGAATCCCGCTCTCATTAGTGGCAAAGGTCTTTGTGGCACAGTAGAAGGGAAGATTCTTTTTCTTCATTTCCGCAAATGCCTTCCCAAAAGCAATTTCGCTCCTTATATCAAAATAAGCCGGAGCAGTATCAAAATAATTAACTCCGCCCTCGGCAGCAGCCAGCATCATTTCTGTGCACTCATCATGATTATCCACATTGGAAAAACGCATTCCTCCAAAGCCCAAAAGCGAAACCTTCTTTCCTGTTTTACCGTATTCCCTGTAAATCATTGTTGATCCTCCAATGTCAATTTTAGCCAGAGCGGCCATAAATGTCAAAGGACTCAGAAACGAATGTATTCCACAAAACCCGTCATCCATTTGGCTGTCGATTGCATCCATTTGGATTATCCTTTGCCCATGTAATGTTCACGCAACGGTGTCTGTTCACGCAACGGTGTCAGTCACTAAATTTACTGCCCTGGTGACTGACACTATTTCTGTAAAGTTCTTTTTTCAAAATAACCGCCGTTTACAGTATTGCTCTATTGTATGGGTATCCATAATAAAACAAAAACTGCTCATTTTGTCATCTCTATCGTTAATGCTCAACAGAGCCTTAAACTCCCAGGTAAATTTAATTCACATTGCCAGATAACCATTAAATATGCTATAATATTCCCAAGGAGCAAAGCCATGTTAGTTATAACGGGTATCTTTGAAGATGAGCGTTTTATCCCTGACAAACCTGTTTCCATTCCTCAAAAAAAGAAGGTAATTGTTACCATTGAAGAACAGAATAATACTTCGGCAGAACCTGTAAAACACACGGCATTTGGGCGTTTAAAAGCGTATTCAAACCCTTCTTTAATTCCGGAAGAAAAGGGTGCATGGGAAGCGGCAACAGCGGAAAAATATGCCTTACGTTGATGCCAATATCATTTTGCGTTATATATTGGATGATCATGCAGAACTTTCACCAAAGGCATAAATTATTATTGGCGAAAACGCCATAGAAACACCAATAGAAGTTCTTTGTGAAGTAGTTTATGTTCTAACCCGTGTTTACAAGATTAACCGCAAAGACATCGCAGATACGCTACTGGATTTTTATTCAAACACAAACTGTAGCTTACCTCATAAAGAAGCAATAATCAAAGCAATAGAGTATTATGGTGTAAAAAACCTTGATTTTGTTGACTGTATTTTAGCTGGTTACATGGAAACAGAAAACACATCTATTTATACTTTTGATGAAAAACTGGAAAAGTTACTTTTGTCTATAAACAAAGGTGAATTAATACCATAAAAATTAATAAAATAGTATAATTTTCTTGACAAAATATTCAATTATACAATCACCGTAATTTTCACTGGAAATAGCTTATTTTCAAATTCAAATGGAGCATAAAGATACTTCCGTTCTTCAATATCTTCGTTCTGTTATTAACCATTTTTCACACCAAAGATATACATTTTTTCAATTCCATACTAGCCTTGCGGCATAGATAAAAAAAGCAGGTGCAGCAGACCCGCAAAACATGCTCGCAGGCTCACAAAACATGCGGAAGGTATTTCAATATACGCAGCCAGCTCCGGAACCCTCAGATTCTTCGAATTGCTGTGAATCCTCATTGCTGGCTGCTATTTGCAAGAAGATAACCTTCCGCTTTATTTTGATGCCATGCTTTGCTTAAACATGGGTAAACGAGCTGGGTGTCGGGCTCTTGTCATTCAACAGAGTATTATGATAGTATGGCTTTTAATATGACAGTTCAGAATTATCGTCTTTTTCAGAAACAGATTATCTTTCCGGTTCTTTGTTCCGGGGATTTCATTTTTATTAATTATAACCGCCTTATTGGCGGTTTTTTTATGGTCAAAATTTTAATACAGGGGAGGTTATATGTTAAAGGGACGTCATTATATTGAGCCGGAGGATTTTTCCACCGAAGAAATGGAAAAACTTTTTGCTCTGGCCGGGAGAATAGAAAAGAGCCCGGAGGATTACCGGGAGATTTGCAGGGGGAATGTGCTTGCAACACTCTTTTTTGAGCCAAGCACAAGAACGAGGCTCTCTTTTGAAGCGGCGATGCTGCGGCTGGGGGGGAGCAATCTGGGGTTTGCCGAGCCGGCTTCCAGTTCGGCTGCCAAGGGGGAGAGTCTTTCAGACACAATACGCACGGTGGCATGCTATGCAGATGCGATAGTCATGCGGAACCCGAAGGAGGGGTCTGCGCTTCTGGCATCGCGCGCTTCCTGTGTTCCTGTTATCAATGCGGGTGACGGCGGGCATCATCATCCAACCCAAACATTGACCGACCTTCTAACGATAAGGCAGATAAGGGGCAAGATTGGAAATATCACCGTGGGTTTTTGCGGAGACCTGAAGTTTGGACGCACGGTACATTCCCTTGTGGAAGCATTGGCAAGATATGCTGGAATTAAAATGATCTTTATCTCTCCAAGGGAGCTGGCGGTTCCGGATTTTATAAAGAGTCAGGCATTAAAAAAGAATGACATCTCTTTTGTAGAAACAGGCGACCTTGAAGAAGTAATCGGGGATCTGGATGTCCTCTATATGACGAGGGTTCAGAGGGAACGCTTCTTTAATGAGGAGGAGTACATAAGGCTTAAGGACAGTTATATTATCAACCCGGAAAAACTGAAGAATGCAAAAAAGGAAATGATGATCATGCATCCCCTTCCGAGGGTGAACGAGATTGACATAGAAGTTGATAATGACCCAAGGGCATATTACTTCAAGCAGATGAAATACGGAATGTTTGTTAGGATGGCGCTTTTGCTGTCCATACTAAAGGGGGAAGCCGATGCTTAACATAGACAAGATTAAAAACGGAGTTGTAATTGATCACATTAAAGCCGGACAGGGAATAAAAATTTTTAACTGGCTTGGTCTGGACAAATCCCCTTTCACTGTTGCCTTTGTCGTAAATGCAAGTTCCAACCGCATGGGACGCAAGGACATTATCAAGATCGACAATAGCATGAATATAAACTTTAATATTCTGGGGCTGATCGATCCGAATATCACCGTAAACATTATCGAGAACGAAAAGGTCTGCGAAAAAATAATCCTTCAGCTTCCTGAAAAAGTGAGCAATGTAATTCTTTGTAAAAATCCGCGTTGTATAACCAGCACCGAAACCAGTGTTCCACATATCTTTATTCTGGAAAATGCCGATGAAAGAAATTATCGTTGTGAATACTGTGAGGAAATACGTTTTGCAGGAGATTTTAATTAGATAATGAAAATTATTTTTAAAAACTTCCGTGTGGTAGATGAAGATCAGGATCTGGATGCTATTGTAATTGTTGAAGACGGCATTATAAGGAAGGTCATTCCAAAAGCGGATTATGATCCGGTTCTTGATGGTGAGTCAGCCTGCCTTGTGTTGGACGGCATGGCTCCCTCGGCAGCAACGCGCATGCCGGACTCTTCGGGCATGCCGCACATGCAGGATTTGCCGGCTGGCGCGAACATGGCGGACACTTCGAGCATGCCGGGCTCTTCGGGCGGCATGGCTCCCTCGGCAGCAACGCGCATGTCCGCCACGTCGCATATGCCGGCTGGTGCGAACATGGCGGCACCTACAGCATCGCCGGCTATGTCGGCGCTTGGTTCGCAGCGGAAGCCCTGCCTGATGCCGGCCTTTGTGGATCTCCACGCGCATTTTCGTGACGCTCTGGATGACAAGCTCCTTCCGGCGGAGACTCTGGAGTCCGCTTCCATGGCAGCAGCAAAGGGCGGTTATGGTACGGTTATTTGTATGGCAAATACCATGCCTGTAATCGACAGCATTGAAAGAGCCGCGGCAATAAAAAAGAGGGCAGACCGGATTGGCATTGTGGATCTCTACCCTGTGCTATCAATCACAAAAAATCTTGAAGGACGGGAATTGTCGGAGATTACTTTACTTAAAAAGGATGACATTAGCAGGGATGTGCAAGACAGTCCCGGCAGATATAATTCCGGAAGATACTATCCTCTGATGATTTCAGAGGATGGCAAAGACATTGCAGATGATGATCTTTTTTTGGCTGCCATGAAGGAAGCAAGGCGGCTTGGTATTCCAATTTCCTGTCATTGTGATTTTGGTGGAGAGGAAGCGGAGGCGGCAAAGCAGAAGGGGCTTTCCAGAAATGAGTACAGCCGCATTGAAGAAAACAATGCAACAGAGAGAGCAATTGAACTTGGCAGGAAGGCAGGATGCCATATTCATATTGCCCATGTTTCGACAAAAGAGGCAATTGAGTTGATCAAGATCGCCAAAACTGCCGATGGCATCGTTGAAAAAGCCGATGGCTTCAGGCTGACATGCGAAGTGATGCCACACAACCTTGCACTTACAGAAGATGATGCAGAAAGGCTGGGTTCTGAAAGCTGGGGAAGGGTTAACCCTCCCCTTCGTAAAAAAGAAGACATAGCGGCTCTTATTCGGGCTTTGCATGATGGGATAATCGATGCGATAGCAACGGATCATGCTCCGCATAGCAGGGCGGCAAAGGAAGGTGGCGCCGCAGGTTTTAGCACTTTTGAAACTGCCTTAGCGTCTGCTTACACAGAGCTGGTAAGGGGAGGCATGGCTGACAGCGGCATGGCCGACAGCGGCAAGGGTGACAGCAGCGGGCTGACAATGTCAAAGCTCTCATCCTTAATGAGTGCAAGACCGGCGAGACTTCTGGGGCTGGACAGCGGTCGGGGAAAGATAAGTCCGGGGTATAGAGCCGACCTTGTCATTGTTGATCTCGAAGAGAGCCGGAAGGTTGACGGGGAAGATTTTATCAGCCGCGGGAAAAACACTCCCTATCAGGGACTAACACTGTTCGGGAAAATCTTAATGACCCTGCATGGGGGAAGGATCGTTTACCAGTTATAGTCCACTGCTCTTAAGGTAGGCAAGGCTCATGGATAAGCTGTCAAAGGGATCTACAAGGAAGTCTGCGTCCTGCTCGATTGCGGCACAGGCAATGCCCGTCGATTTACAGAGGGGGATTATTTCATCCCAATCCATATTGCCCTGACCAATTTCGGCAAACTGTCTTGTCCTGTTTACAATGCGGAAATCCTTAATATGAATTACCTTTATTCTGCCTTCCAGTTTTTTAATGTACTTTAAGGTATCAGCACCACCGGCCTGAACCCAGAAGGTGTCAAGGGTAATGAGCATTTCGGGTACTTCTTCGATGAGTCTGTCCATGGCGGTCTGACCCTTCCATTTTTCAAATTCAAACTCATGATTGTGGTAACTGAAATCGAGCCCCTCCCCTTTTATCTGTTTGGTTATTTCGTTAGCCTTTCTTATGAATCTTGTCCAGCCTTCATGTGTGTTCGGGAAAGCATCGGAAGGTCTTGATCCAAGTCCGATGATGGGGCAGTTAATCTGTTTGTGTTCGGCGATAACTTTTTTGAGCTCAACAGGATCAGAGAGACGGGCCCAGGGCATATGTGTAAGGCAGACTTCAAGATCTATTTCCTTTAACCATGATGCTAAAACTCCGGTGTCACAGGGCCCAAAGCCGGAGATCTGAACCACGTCATAGCCCATTATTTTTATCTTTCTTAAAGTAGCTTCGATATCCAGGGCGGTCTTTGTATATTCCCTGACATTGTATAGCTGTGCCGCAATTTTCATTTCATTCCTCCATTTGATAATTATGGATCAATTATTTCATACTTATCATGATTTGGATATAAGGTATTTATTATTTCTAGGATAATTTTCAATTATATTATCGCCCCATCTAAAATTAATGCTTCATTCCAATCTTGTATAAAATCATTAATAGATTTATATCTATCTTTTCTGTCGGGTTCAACAGCTTTTAAAGCAACTTCATATAAATTTTTACCTGCACGCCATTTACTGAAACTTCTATCTTTTTCACCCCCAAGAAAAACAAAGGCAGTAGCACCCATTGTATAAACATTTGTTATTTCATCTATTATGCTACCTTTAGTAAATTCTTCAGGAGACATAAACCTTGAAGAACCCCATAAACGACCCATATTATTTATATAAGGACTTTTACTATAAAAATCAATATCACAAATTGTTGTTTTATTGGATACAAAATCATACATTACACTTCCATCATAAAAATCAATTGCTACATAATTTTTTGATGCAATAAATTGATGGAATTCAAATATTTCGTTAATAGACTTTATTAAATATTTTTGTTCGAGTCTTATGTAACGATAGAAGGCTGATTTTTCATGTGTATATTTAGGGATTTTATCATAGGTCCAATGTTCATTCATACATTCTCCATTGATCCAATCAAAAACTAAAATATATCCATTTTGTATTTCTTTATTATCAATTAAATTGATTAAGGATTGATGTCTTAGAGTCTTATATATATCTGCTGCATAGATCAAGCTTGAAATAACAGATTCTATTTTATGATTTTCATCCATATATAATGTTTGTACTCCTCCTACTTTGATAAAAAACTTTTTTCCGTTATTATCTACACCAAATGAGATATTTCCAGAATCATTTTTATCAAAGACAGTAAATACTTTACCATAATCGTGCAAAAAATCAAAATTAAACTTTGGAGTTTTAATTTCAAATGATATGTCATCAATTGTTATTACAGGCATATTTACCTCAGCTAACAGATTATTTTAAAAGTACTAACAGCTCATCTAGTTTTTAGTAAACCATTTTATTCCATCAAATTTTCTACTATCTTCATAATTTTTTTACATATCATACAAGATGTATAACAATCGTCAATATTAATCTGTAAACCTTTTTTAATTAAATCATCGTATAATTTTTTAATTCCGCCTTCTGCAATTAACTTTGTATATGGATCTTTGTAAGGATCATATTCTTCAATAATATCTATGATATTCTTTTTATTTACATTTCCAATAGATAAAGAACAGTTCATAATGTCGCCATTTGGAGCTACAAAGATAGTATCTATTTCATTAAGATTTCCTGTATACGGCATAGAACCGCATGGAACAAACAAATTATCAAGGTCTGGCTTTTGAAAATATTCACTCAAATATTTTAGAGCATTTCCTGCCGGAATAATATTATTTCCATTTGAAGATTTTATTCCTAATTGCTCGAAAGTTATTAAAATTTCTTTTGTTATTTCGTTATATTTATTTTTATGCTCTTTGTTTACAAGCCATGCAGGATGAGTTTTTAACCCTGTGAAACCTTTGTCAATAATACATCTTGCAAAATGTATTACCGGTTCTATAGGTATGGATTCCTGATGAAAAGCATCCACAGATAACAATATTCTGCTTATATTAGACTTACAAATATTATCTGCAACTTCTTCTATGGAATCATTATTTTTTGTGAAATATCCATTAGTAATAATATCTCTAATTTGAATATTGTTTTTATATGCTGTTTCATGTATTTTACATACAGTGTCTGAAAATAATAATGGTTCTCCGCCGAATGTCATTATAGAATCAATTGAATATTTTCTTGTTAAGTCATTAATTATTTTTACCGCAATATCAGAATTAATAGAATCTCTATCGTTTATCTCTCCATTAGAGCAGTGCTTACAGCTCCCACTACAATAATTTGTAACCGCGAATTCGATCCTTTTTATATCCTTTTTTATGTTCAATTTGCTCCTCCCTTATTAATACTTCTTCAATTTTTTATGGAATTAAATTTTTCATAAAATTCATCTGACAATATATCCATAAAAATAATGTCGTGTCTTTCCATATCCCTCAGCAAAGCTTCCCTTTTTTTACCGATAACTTTGAATCCGATTTTTTCATAACTTCTTTTTCCCCGCTCATTGAATGAATATACCCTTAAAAATATGTTATGTAAATTTAAAGCTTTAAAGCCATAATCGATCAATAGACTTAAAGCTTCTGTTCCATATCCTTTATCCCAATAATTCTTGTTTCCGATAAATATTCCCGCTTCGGCTGTCTGGTTTAAATGGTCTATGTCTCCAAGCCCGCAATTACCAATTAGTTCATTGGTTTCATTGTCGATTATGGAATAAGTATGCATTTTGGATAATTTTTCAAGAAATACTTTTTCATTCTCTATGCTGATAACATGTGAATAAAGTATTAAATGTTTTGTTATATCTTTATCATTAAGCCATTCCGTATATTTTTCCAAATCATTTAAATCAATGGGTGCCAAATAACATTTCTTCCCGGTCATTTTCTTAAAGTACATGTAAATCCTCCATTAAATATTGCTGAAAAAACCTCTTAATATTTCACATTACATCATTAGCTCGAATAAACAACCAGTACTTGCAGGACTAAAAATATTTCTGCACTACAAATTTTTGCGAACAATAATTAGCTGTGGTTTTTCAGAATTTGTCTGTCTCGATGAATATTTATCGAGACAGATCTTCCATTTCTCTTTTGTTTAGCGGTGTAATTTCAAGTACCAAATACTGTGTTCCACCACAATGTGGGCAAGATGATAAATGATTTGAAAAAACTGTTCCGCAGCTCCTACACTGTCTAACTTTATCACCTACGTTGATATTAAGAGCCATTTTTATCCTCCTTCTATGCTATTTTTTATGGCATATAATCATCATAATATATATATTCCATTTATTCAAGCTTCTTCCCATAATCTTTTAGCACGAATAAAGGATTGCTCTACACCTTTAAGCCCCTGATTGCCGGCTTCTTCAATGCTAAGGAGCCCGTCAAACTTTTTTGCTTTGGCAATCTTAAATATTTCTTTTATTGGTGCCGTTCCTTCACCGATACTTACAAATTCAAGTTTGGAAACATCCCGAATATCATTAATATGAATAGATCTTACCCTTTTATATACTTTTTCAAAAACTAAAGGAGCGTTATCTCCATATGCATAAGTGTTGGCAGTGTCAAAATTAATCCATAAGGGCAGATGTTCTGTAAGCTCAACCAGCTTAAGGAATCTTGAAGTTTTAAAATCAAAGTCGGGTCTTTCCCATGCACCCG
>Ga0099364_10010620_pt1 | contig 12648 bp, 13 predicted proteins | sample TergutTh196P3_FD_73070 | JGI IMG/M metagenome (GOLD analysis project Ga0099364, IMG submission 73070) | Microcerotermes parvus P3 segment gut microbial communities from Pointe-Noire, Republic of the Congo - Th196 P3 | ecosystem: Host-associated > Arthropoda: Insects > Digestive system > Gut ... | reverse complement strand
AAATTTGAGCAGCCGAGCGAGAATATTGGGGCGTGGGGTCGAGGGGCAGCGCCTCCCGTGTCCGCGTAAGCGGACATACCCGCCCGCAGGCGTTCCCTCCCTCCGCAGAGGGCAAGTTTCCAAAAAGTATTTTTTGGTATAACTTGCTACACCATATTGACAATATTGGTTTTTTGTGATATAATTGTTGCGTAGGGCAAAATTATTAGCGCAGAAAACTTTTAAATTTTAATTTAAATTATTGTCGATGTGGTGTAAAGGAGGAACGAAAAATATGGCAAACTGTCAAAAATATACGAGAGCGGCTTGCGGTCATTTATTTAAACATTACGAGAGGGCAAGGGACGAGAACGGCGAATATATAAAATTTGGGAATGAAGATATAGATTTAAGCCGGACGCATTTAAATTATAACCTCGCGACAGCTCATCAGGACGGACAAGGTGAGTTTATAAAAAGAAGATGCGGTGAAGTTAAAATGCAGAAGCGGGCTGATGTAAACGTGATGTGTTCGTGGGTGGTGACAGCTCCCAAAGAAATCAGAGAGGACGAAACGGAAAAGTTTTTTCAAGAGGGCTATAAATTTTTATCGGAACGGTACGGGAAAGAGAATATAATATCGGCGTATGTACACATGGACGAAACGACACCGCATATACATTTTACGTTTGTGCCGGTTGTGCTGTGTAAGAAAAAGAATATATTAAAAGTGTCCGCTAAAGAAGCGATTGATAAGACGGAGTTAAAAAAATTTCATGGGGAGCTGTCGGACTATATGGAAAAAATATTCGGCAGGGACGTAGGAATATTAAACGAAGCTACAAAGGACGGGAATAAAAACAAGGAGCAGTTAAAACAAGAAGCGGCACAAAAAAAGTTAGAGGATATGGAAAATAAAGCAGAGCATTTTGAAAAGTTAGCCGAAGAAAATAAGAAAAAAGCAGAAGCGGAATCCAAAAAAATATCTGCGCTGACGAGCAAGCGTAAGGGCATGGAAGAAAAATTTAAATCAATGGAAAAATTATATAACGGGAAAAAATTAACCGCCGATAAAATAGAGAAGCTGAAGCCGACGCAGGGACACTTTGGGATAAAGGATATAACGATAGCGGACATAGAAAATTTAAAAAAGACAGCAATGGGTACAGCGCGAAAAGAGATAGCGTTGGAGGAGGCAAACGAAAAAATAAATCGGATAGAAAAAGAGAACGCAGACTTAAAAAAGAGAGTGCCGACATTCGCGGAGCAGTTAGAGCATAATCAAAGGCTTGTAAAAATCCGTGACCTTGAAAATGAGAACCAGCGATTGAGAAATATAATAGAAAAAATAAAATCAATATTAATAGAGCTGCCAGAGCAAGTGCGAGAAATAGTATCAAGAATAATAAACCCGGCAGCAAGCCGAAGCCGGACACGAGATGACGTAGATAGATAAAAAGGATACTATACTTTGTCAACGAAAATACGAAAATAGCCCGTAATTTTGTTTACAAATGCCCCATACTTCCGTTACGAAATGTTAAAGATATTTCAAATACCTTTTTCTTTACATTTATTGATTTTTGTGATATAATAGACTTATAAAATATACAGGGGGATTTTTAAATATGTTATATGGCTATTGTAGGTGTTCAACGTCTGATAAACAGGATATAGACCGTCAGAAAAGGGAATTAAAAAATTTAGGGGTAAAGGATAGTAATATATATTTTGAACACGAAAGCGGCGTAAAAGCCGATAGAATACAGTTAAGCAGATTACTTGACACCGTTAAATCAGGCGATACCATAGCGACAACGGAAGTGAGCCGTTTAACACGTTCAACAAAACAATTATGTGAGATTATAGAGTTCGCCAAAGAAAAGCGGCTTGAATTGATTATAGGCACTTTCAGAGTGGACTGCCGACAGGAGCTTGACCCTATGACGGACGGTATGTTAAAGATGATGGGCGTGTTTGCGGAGATGGAGCGTAGTATGCTTAGTCAGCGTGTCAAGTCTGGCATGGAAAACGCCCGTGCGAAAGGTGCGGTTATTGGCAGACCGACAACAACTATTGACGATTTACCGCAGTTATTTTTAAAGCATTACCCAAAATATGCGGAAAAACAAATTACGCAGCTTGAATTTGCACGGCTATGTAATTTGAGCCGCCAAAGTATAAGCAAATATGTGAAGATTTATAAGGAGTCGGCGAACGCTGAATAAAATAAAAAAGTGTTGATAAGCAACACTTTTTTAAAATTTTTAGTTGTTTGTTTCAGCAAGAGAGTTTTATTAGTTTTGAAATACTACTGTAACTGTATAGTCCTCTGCATATTTACCTTCAAATAGGTGTATTAAAAGATTTGTAGCCAGTTCTTCAAAAATATTTTTAATACTCTGGTTAGCCAATTCTCTATATGTTTCTTCCGCTTCTCTCGTAAGATGAGAGCGTGCCTCTGTTACAAGCAGTTCAAATTCGCTCATAGGCAAATTAATGTCGGTATTACGCCGTAACGTACCACTATCGACTTCGCCAACCATAATTTCTGATATAGATAGATGAAAATTCGGCTGTGGAATAAATAGGAAAATGTTTTGTGTTGCATCGTCTATTAAAATACTATTTTCATCTATTTCATCTAAGTCGATACCCCATGTAGCTATTGCTTCAATAATTAATTCCTGCATTTTCATAAACAAAGTATTAAATGTATTTTCTACCCAAGTTCTGAAATTTCTTGTCCACTCCCAGCCGTTTTCATCATCTTCCTCTGAAGCTGTCGGAAACTGATTTCTTATTTTTGAATATATCAATCTCATATCTGCTCTAAATAACCGCAAATCCTTGATACTGCCAAAATCTTCTGTTTGAATGTTAAAATCTATGCTTTTACCCATTTTGTTCAATTCGTCAAGGTCGATATTAATATGCAAAAATCGAGTATCGTGCATCATAGACTGCATTAACATCATTCTATAAGGTGACGAACTTAATAAAGTCGGCGTTGGGTCTATAACACTTATAGATGTGGTTATATATTCATCATTTGAATTAAGCGTTATAAAAAATTCATTTTCACTCTCGGTTACAACAACACTTATGTCAGCAAAACTTTCTTCGGTTTCAAGTATGCTCTCAACGATTTTTGTTGCTTCTGCTGCCAGTGCCTTATTATCGGGGTAATTGCCTTCAGAAAGCATAATTTCGCCAATTTTTTCTATTGCTGTTTCTATCAAGAGTAGATTTAGATTTAAAACGGGTTCAAATTCTTGCATAAGGTCAGGTGTTATTTCGTTAATAGTAGTATATTCAGAGTGTTTTTGCTCTTGCAAAGTTAAGGCTTCTACTTGAGTTGGTTGTGTTCTGCTTGCTAAAAATGTTAGTGTTAAAGGGGTAGCGACAAACAGGGCTGCTAAAACTATGGTGAATAATTTCTTTGATAAATTTTTCATGTGTTTCTCCTCCATTTTTTACTTTATTTATTTTTGGTTTATTTTTCTTGCAAATTCAGTCGATTTCTGATATAATATTAGACAACAGTTTTTTTTTATATCACTACGGCTGACCTGCTTAATTTGAATTATACACAAATAAAGCAAATATAGCAAGACGCAAAACAGACGCAAAACGGACTTTGTTGTAATTAAAAGTAGGTGAAATTATGTTTACTATACGTTTTAACGAATTTATAAGTAAGTTATACGCAAATTCTTCTTGTTCATCACAAGGAGAATTTGTAACGGAGATTTTATCTGCATTATGTGGTGAAAAAAATCCTATTGAAAATAATAAAGAAAAAGAAAGCAATTTTTTCCCACCAAATTTTCTTACAGGCGAAAGCTCTAAAAAAAATTTATTTAATAAGGCAAATAAAAGTTTTTCTAAAGAGTTAAAAGAGTATATAAAAAAGCGTCAGAATTTAGATACTAAAAAAACATTTATTTCGTATATTAAATCCGATAGATTTAAAGATACGTTTCCGAATTTATATAAAGATTTTATGATTTTCAATACTATTATTGATGAAAGCAATGTAGCTGAAAAAATTTATGAGCAATTTATGAAATTTATTAATAATATCAGGTCTAATGAAGTAGATGATATTATATGCGAAATAGATTTATTAATTACAGCGAATAATAATTTAAAAGAGGAAAATAAATTATTACAAGGCAAATTACAAGTGCAAACTGAACAGGCTAATAGCTTGAAAGAGGAAAATAAATCTATTCAAGAACAAAATAGTGCCTTACAAGATAAATTAAATAAATTTGATGAAAAAGGAATTTTTAAAAGAATCCTGCATGAAACACATATAATAGCTTTTGCACTATGTTTATTTCTATTTATTGGTTTTAATGTTGCTTGGGGAGGCTTTACGTTAATATTAGTTGCACTTGCGATATTTAAAATATGTCGCGGAGATATAAGTAATTTATTCAATACACTTTTGTTAAAACCTCATTGGGGGGTAATATTTGCTCTTTGGTTAGGTTTAGGATTAGCACGTATTGGTATAAGTTGGATTTGGGAACATAATTATCCGTTTAATTTTGGCATAAATGTTATTATTTGTATTCCGTTTCTGATTAGTTCTTTATACGGTTATATACGAAATCTTAAAAAAAATAAAATTGTGGAAAAAACATTCAATGAATACAAGGATATATTTAATGATATAAATTTATTTTTGGCTCAATTTTCCGTTTTAGTGTCTATATCGCTAAGAAATTTCAATATAAGTAATGATTATTTTCATGTTCTTTTTGATGCGATAAATATATATGTTGGGATAAATGCTATTTTTTTAATCTTAATTATCCTTAAAAATGTTCCAAAAGAACAGAGTATGAAATCTTTTGACTTATATCCGTGGAATGTAAATAGTGCATTAGCCGTTTTTTTAATATCCTCATGTTTAACAGTTTTTTACTATGCTGATATAAAGGCAAGAGAGTTATATCTCATCGTAAAAGAACCTCGTTCTTTAGATACAGAGTTATGGGTTGTATATTGTTTATTGATAGTATTTTTTATAGCAGTTTTAGCTTTTGTATTGATTTATTTTCATATATCAAAAAAACAAATAGAGCCAAACAATGATAATGAAAAAGAACATTCTATCTCACTTTTTGAAAGAATAAGAAAAATTTCAAAAATATCTTTTTCAGTATTAGCACAATTATTTGTAATAGGCTTTTTATTCCCTCTTATAGAATTTAATCGAAATTTATCGAACGGTGAAAACAGTCCGAATCAAGGAAATTTAATAGTGGGTCTTTTTAGTATAGTTCTAATCGGTGCGATTGTAATTATAATTGCTTGGAACGCTAAATATTATAAAAGTGATAAAGCTGATAAGAATATTCAAGAATAAAGTTAAGAATAAAAAAATAACGTATATTTTTATGAAAAATTCTAAAAGGGAGAGTTGACCTCTCCCACGCTTTAAGCTGATATATTATTATATGGCAGTTGGATATAGATGTAACACGATTATTATTGATTCCTCGCTGCTTTCCGATTGCCCTAAATAAGAATGTGCAACGTCTGTGTTTTCTTCATCTATAAGCCGCCATAATGGATTATCCCGTAATTGTTCTGTTGTTCCTTCGCATAAAAACTTATTAAATCCATTATAAATGCAGATATAAGACATTTTTCCGATACTATCAAGATACGGTTTGAGCTTACCGACATTTATTTTATCTTTTGTGTGAATGTCCTTCAGCTTTTCAAATAGTGCCGTATATTCGGCGTTTACAATTTTCATATCATCATTATTGCCGCCGCAGTCTGGGTGATGTTTAAACGATAATTTTTTATAAAGTTTTTTTAGCTCTTCGAGCGTTTCAGGCATCGGAATAAAATATTTCATTTTCTTTTCCCCTTATCATTTTTTTATTGACAGGGGCGGCGGTGCGTGGTATAATATATTTAGCCGCCCCTGTGGTGGTGGTTTTGGGCTTTATATAACGCTTTTGAACGGGAGTTATATAATGCCTTTTGCTATGTTTACGCTTATTTGTAAGCCGTAATTGTGGTAATTCTGGTAATTCTGGTATTTGCCGACAATTTCTTGAAATGTTGCGGTAACTGATTTTTTATAGTCAATTAATGGTGCTATGAGTTTTGCAAGATTTTTATTGATATATCCGATTATATAACCTCCCTTCCCTTTTACGGTTGCTTTAACCGCTATTGCATTTTTATCAAATTCATTTTCGGCTTCACGTTCAAGGCTTATGCTGATTTGCTCTGCTGAATAATTTGTTAAGCGTTCGATTGCTTTTTGTCTGTTGCCGAATGTTACGCCTGTTGGTCTTGTTTCGATTTTTTCAGTTTTGACTATCTGCCAAGCCTTTTTAAATGCGTTCGAGCGTGTTTCGCCTTGTTTTATCAAGTGATTTGCTATTATACAAACCTTGCTTTTATCTCCGTTTGCTTTTTTTGTGGCGGCTGTTTCTTTTATACCATTTAAAATTTCTCTTGCGGCGGCTATTTTTTCTTCCCTGCTTAAATTTACGTTGTTGTGGATTTCGTTGATTGCGGCGTTTTCATGTCCTACGGTTACGATTATTTTTCTTTTTTCGTTGTAGGCGTATGTCGCTCCCTGCGTGAATACTTTTCCGTTTCTCATTACTTTCATTTTTCTTTACCTCTTTTACTCAATTTGTTTGTTAATATACTCAACTTATTAAGTATATTATAGCATATCTATATCAAGAAGTCAATGAACAAACTGTAAATAATAACAAATATTTTGAGTATTTTAAATATTTTTTCTATTATTATACTTGACAAGTTGCGTATCTTGTGGTATTATAGTATAAAATAAAATTCAATAAATGAGGTGTTAATAAATGGCAGTAAGATGTAATTTATCCACGCTAATGGGAGCTAAACGCATGACTATTCAAGATTTAAACGACAAAACAGGATTAGCAAGGAATACAATCTCCGCATTATATCACGATAAAGCGAAAAGAATTGACTATGAAACAATAAATAAATTATGTGAGGCGTTAGAGTGTTCTTCGTCTGAATTAATAGAATACGTGCCTGATACAAAGGCGGAGGCGGTGAAAGTTTGAACGAAACAGAAAACGGCATAAAAAAAGAAACGCCTGAAGATAAGCGTATCAAATTAGACCAAATTATTAAATTACTTTTTAATGTATCGCATACAACGCTTGTAAATACGTTAAACGGATTATTTAATGAAAACTTTAATCCTGATGACGTAAATGTAAAAATCAATAAAACATCAACAGAGTTTGTGCCTGATAATCTTGATATAATCCGTGCGGATAGTTTTTTCAAACTCGAAGCGAACGGTAAACCATATCATTATCATATTGAATATCAGTTAAATTCAAACGATATTACTATTCGTGTATTTGAGTATGCTATACAAAAAGCTCTTGAAAATAGGCGTGTAGAGCGAAGCGGCAAAAAGAAAAAGAGGTTATATATCCCTCGTTCCCTTGTTATTCATTTTGAAAAAAGCAAGAGCATACCAGATAAATACGAACTTGAAATTGAATTTCCTGACGGATATGTTCACGAATATACTATTGATGTTATGAAATATTGGGAATATACAGAGGATAAACTGATAAACAAAAAATTATATAATTTATTGCCGCTACAAATTTTTTTGTTGAGAGCAGAGCTTGACAAAGTAATGAAAGCAAATGACAAACAAGCACAGGAAACGGCTATAACAGGGGCAAAAGAAACTATTAATAAAATTTTTACTATAATAAACAAATTGCTTGATGAAGAGAAAATTAATTCAGAGGATTACGACAAAATAATATCGGGATTAACTGAAATAATGAATCATTTAGACGATAAGTATAATTTAGAGTTAGGGGGCGAAATTGAAATGATTAAAACGGTTGCGGATAAAAATATTTTAAAAAGAGCTACAAAAGCGGAAAAAGCACAAGAGCAAGCCGAGCAGAAATTACAACAAGAACGAATAGAAATAGCAAAGAACTTTATTGATATTCTTTCGGTTGAAGTTATTGCCGAGCGAACAAAATTATCAGTCGAAAAGGTTAAGACATTGAAAGAGGAATATTTAAAAACAAAAAAATAAGGCGGTAAATATTAAATGATTACAGTCGCAGAAATCGCAAAGTCCTGTAATACGTCAACAACAACTATTTATCGCACTCTGAAAACTGTTCAACAAGAAAACGCCGAGCCTTCAACGCCTTTAACAGAAAAACGCAAAGGAATAACCTATTTTACTGAAGAAGGCGAACGCATGATAAGAGAATGTTTGAACGCTGTTGAACAAAACGAGGAGAATAATTCAACGCAGTCGAACAATGTTGAACGTGTTGAACAGTCGGAAAATGCCGAAATATTGTTTTTGCGTAAACAAAACGAAAATCTTTTACAAGAGTTAAGCAAACAGCGAGAAGAATCAAGCAAAGACCGTGACGAAATAAGGAAAGAACGAGAACAAAATCAACTTTTATTAGAAAAAGAGAGGGAACATTCACGACAACAGGCAGAACGTCTGGCGGAACTCTCTGATAAATTGACGGAACTTACAAAAAACGAGCAAATACTGGCATTACAACAAACTAAAAATACGCTTTTACTTGATGAACGGGCGGCAGATATTATTTCAGAGCCAAACGGCACACATCAAGAGGAAAAAAGCGGCGGCTTCCTGCGGAACTTATTTAAAGGCAAAAAAAAAGATAATTAGTAGGCAAACTTTGAACGGCTTTACCTACTAACTATCTCTAATAATACCGCTTGACGAGGTATGTAATATATATATATTATACCTCATTCATTAAAATAATTCAAGCGGTTTTGAAAAAAATTATTTTAGAGAGGTATTTTATTTATGGAAAACATGGAAAACAGAGTAAAAGAAAATCCGAGTTATTATTCAATTCTTACGGCAGACGTAAGATATTGTAAAGAGTTATCACCACAAGAAAAACTGCTTTTTTCTGAAATAACGGCATTGACGAATTTTAAGGGCTATTGTTGGGCTACAAATAATTATTTTGCAGAACTATACGGATTAAGTAAAGATAGAATATCACGGCAAATTAGTAATTTAGCGAAGCACGGCTTTATTGATGTTCAAATGATTTATGTTGAGGGAACTAAACAGATAAAAGAACGGCGTATATACCTATCAGATACGCATAAAAATAAAAGTCTATACAACGCCGATACCCCTATTGGTAATTTTACCGATACCCCTATTGGCGAAAACGACAATACCCCTCCCGTTAAAAAAGCCGATACCCCTATTGGCGAAAACGACAAGGGTAATAATCAAAATCAAAAAAAATCTAAATCTAATGGTATAAATAATATCAATCAATCAGCACAAACCCCGAAAAATGGCGATAATCCTACGCCGAACGATACGATTGATATTAATATTATCAATCACGCCATAGAAAATAATATCCCACTTGACTCCCTCAAAGATAGATATTCTAAATTCGCTAATAAAGATATTGAGGATTATTTAAACTTATTAATCGAGGCATATAAACGCAATCCCTATTACAATCTGCTAAAAATTAATATTGACGCTCTTGATATTCATTCTATTAAAAAAATTGTCACGGGGAATATTATGCTTGATGATTTACTGAATGAATTTCCCACTTATCAAAGGGAAATAAAAGAACTTGTTTCGTTAATCGTAGAAACTTTACACTCTAAAAAGAAATCTTTTAGAATTACCAAAGAAGATATTGATGCACGGATAGTTAAAGAAGCCTTTTGTGTTCTTGATAATAATTTATTGCGGTATATCGTGGAATCGTTAATGAAAAATAAAACCGAAGTCAAAAACACCAAAGCATACTTACTTACTACGATTTACAACGCACACACCACATATAATAACCATTATTCACTTGATTTTCAAGCAAATCTTGAAAATAACGGCTTTTTTATTAAAAAAGATTAATAAGCGGATTATAATTTCACACAGTCAGGTAGCAGTCTTTACTATCGCTCTCTAATGTTCTATTTGCAGCTGTATTCGCTGTTAAATGGATTGACGTATAAAATACCATATTCGAGAGGGAAGCCCTTAAACACGCTCTAAAAGCATAATAAAAGCTACCGCCGAGCAGTAGCCTTTATGTATTTATTATTCTGTATCATCATTATCATCATTCGGCGTAATTTGCGTATTACTGCTGCCGTTGTTATTCGGTGTATTTTGGGCGGCGGCTTTTGCTTCAGCTGCGGCTTTCCTATCGTCTAACTCTTTTTCATATTCAGGGCATTTAGTTAAAAACCAATCTTTCATATAAAAATAGCGTTTGGATGCGTCCTCATACAATTCTAATTCTTTTTCAAATTCGGGTAATCTCTTGATAATTGTGCCAGTATATCGTATTCTTCGCTGTTTAATACGCTTGACTTTTTGTTATTGTGATAGTTTTTTTGCGGAATCTATCTTAAAACCACGTATATTTTCTGCCATTCCCCTGTTTCCTTTCTTTTTTTTAATGTGTTTGCTAAGATTGATGACGATACGGGCGTGAATATTGAGGTGCAATTAAGAGATTATAAAAATATGAGTAAGCGAACTATATTTTATTGGGGACGTTCGTTTGGAAATTCTTTGAGGGCGGGCAAGGATAGTGATTATATAGATTTGGCTGATATGATAACTATAAATCTGTTAGGCTTTGATTATATTAATGACGAGCCGGAAGAAGAATTTCATAATATATATCATGTTCGCAATGACAGAAGCGGTAATATATTAGATAATTGTTTTGAGGTGCATTTTTTAGAAATGCCCAAGTTCTTAAAGCTGAAAAATAAAGATATAGTCAATAATAAAATGCACAGGTGGCTTTCGTTTTTTGATAATAATATAAGCGATGAAACGTTGAAGGAGCTGATAGAAATGGATACTGCTATTAATCAAGCACAGAAAAAAATCGAATATATTTCTTACAATGAAGATGATTATAGACAAATAATATTAAGAGAACAGGCGTTGTTGGATTATAATAGCGATATAAATGCCGCCGAAAGAGGGGGAATACAAAAAGCAATTAACGCAATGAAAGAGAGTGGTATAAGCGATATTCAGATTGAGGAAGTCTTGAAAAAAATATCTAAATAAAATGTGATGTGCCACGTGTGCAGATACAATAAAGGCGGTGTAAATTTTGTTGAAAGTAAAAAATAAAAAAACTGATTGCAAGTTTTGTAAAATCAAAGATAGCACAAGAGAACAAATAAAAGATATGGCAAGATTTTTAAATTATAGTGAAGTTGAAATCGTGGAACTTTTGGTCAGCCAATATTATAAAATGCAAACGATAGAACGTACAGATGAGGACGGTTATTTATCAATAGAATTTATTCCGTTTTTTGAAACGCCGGAAAGCTATCAGCAATTTAAAAGTGATTATGAAGATGAGCATGAACGTGAATATCCTGCTATAATTATTGACCGTCATAATTATAAGGATTATGAAAATTTCGATTAAAATTTTTGTTGCCAATGTGATTTTAACTTCTCCGAAACAGTACGGAGAAGTTAAAATCGGATGGCGGTCAACCTCCCGACACCAAAGTCGGGAGGTTGAAAAATTTTTGCGGCTGCTGTGCAGATGAGCAAAAATTTACGCCCCAAAATTTGAGCAGCCGAGCGAGAATATTGGGGCGTGGGGTCGAGGGGCAGCGCCCCCGTGTCCGTGTAAGCGGACATACCCGCCCGCAGGCGTTCCCTCCCTCCGCAGAGGGCAAGTTTCCAAAAAGTATTTTTTGATATAACTTGCTACGCCATATTGACAAATGGCTTTTTTTATGATATAATTATTGCGTGGGGCAAAATTATAACGTAAAAAATTTAGATAGCAATAAAATTTTTGAAAAATATTTTTGATTGCTGTCGTGCCGTTTTGCAATGATGGCGTAGTAAAATGGAGGGATATTTATGGCACATTATGATAAGCATAAAATAGTTGCTTGCGGTCATTTATGTAAGCACTATGAAAGGGGTAAAGATGAGAGTAGTAATTATGTAAAATATGGAAATATGGATATAGACCCGGAGAGAACTCCGCTTAATTATAATCTCGCTCCTGAACATGAACAGGGACATTTTAATTATATTAAACATCGTATAGGTGAAGTAAAATGTCATAACCGGGCTGATGTAAATGTTATGTGTTCGTGGGTAGTGACAACTCCCAAAGAAATCAGAGAAGACGAAGCCGAAAAATTTTTTCAGGAGAGTTATAAATTTTTATCAGAACGGTATGGAAAAGAAAATGTAATATCATCGTATGTACACATGGACGAAACAACACCGCATATGCATTTTGCGTTTGTGCCGGTTGTGTTGTGTAAGAAAAAAAATATTTTAAAAGTGTCGGCTAAAGAGTGCGTGGATAAACTTGAGTTAAGTAAATTTCATAATGATTTATCAGTATATATGGAAAAAGTTTTTGGTCGAGATATTGGAATTTTAAACGAGGCAACGAAAGAGGGCAATAAAAGTATAGAAGAATTAAAACGTGGTACAGCACAAAAAAAGTTAGAGGATATGGAAAATAAAGCAGAGCATTTTGAAAAGTTAGCCGAAGAAAATAAGAAAAAAGCAGAAGCGGAATCCAAAAAAATATCTGCGCT
>Ga0099364_10010619_pt1 | contig 12648 bp, 13 predicted proteins | sample TergutTh196P3_FD_73070 | JGI IMG/M metagenome (GOLD analysis project Ga0099364, IMG submission 73070) | Microcerotermes parvus P3 segment gut microbial communities from Pointe-Noire, Republic of the Congo - Th196 P3 | ecosystem: Host-associated > Arthropoda: Insects > Digestive system > Gut ... | reverse complement strand
TATGCAGGCCGCAGCGCTGGCAAAATTTTAAAAAATCCGATGCTGTCTTTGCGGAAAAACTGCTGTTATCCCGTGAACGCTGGTGCATTAATGCCTGCAACAGGTATATTAACAGAGAAAAAATGAAGAGCAGGATTTGGACACTGCGCAACAATGAAAAGAATGTTACCGCTCTTGTAATATACTCCAACCAGAATATTCTGCCGCTTCTCTGCGGACAAACAAAAATTCCCCCGCTTAAATTTCTTTTTGGGTTTTTTAGCAATTTTCCTATTCATTCATTGCAGGGCTGTATGGAAGATGTAAAGTTAATAGAAACAGCTTTGGAAAAAACCGGTTTAACTCCGGCAGAAATAATCAATTATGATCTGATGTGCATCGATAAACAGCCTTCGGGTTATAATACTGCCGGCCCTTGTGGGCTAATAATCCGAAAGCCTGTTTTTTCTGACCTTGACGCTCTTGCCAAATTGCAGGCCGCTTACGAAGAGGAAGAGGTGCATCCCTGTGCGAAGGCCGCGGAGGCTGCTAAGGCTGCCCATCTTGCACTTAGCCGCTTGAATATGGAAAAAATTTTTAATAATGAACAAGTTTTAATTGCCGAGCTTGGCAGCCGCATTATCGGAAAAATCAATACTAACGCTACTGCATTTACCCGAATTCAGATTGGCGGAGTTTATGTAGCTCCGAATTTCAGGGGTATGGGCATTGGCCGCAGATTATCGGGTGAATTTACTGCGGAACTTGTAAAACAAGGCTGGGGAATCTCCCTTTTTGTAAAAAAAATTAATAATGCCGCCCGGCGGGTATATCAGCGCATAGGCTATAAAATACAGGGTGATTACCGTATTAGTTATTACTAAGCTCTAAAAATGGTAAATTTCCCCAAAATATAACCTTGACATTTTACAGTTATGGCTGTACACTCTTAATATGAACTTGAAATCAGTGCTTGCAGTAGAAACCATCAGTTTAAATTTGAAGGGTTCTACAAAAAATGAGATTATTGTCGAGTTGCTAGATCTGTTATTTGCAGCAAACAAAATCCCTGACAAGGATGCTGCCTATAATGCAATTATGGATCGTGAAAAGAAAATGTCCACTGGGATGAAACACGGCATTGCTATCCCTCACGGGAAAAGCAATACCATACAGGATTTGGTTGCCTGTATTGGTATTTCCGAAAAACCTGTAGATTTTGACTCTCTGGACAATGAGCCTTGCAGGATTTTTATTATGACACTGTCTCCGGTAGAAAAAACAGGCCCGCACCTTCAGTTTCTTGCAGAAGTCAGCTTGTTATTTAAAAGCTCGGAAAAACGCGGGGAAATATTGCAGGCAAAAACGCCGGAAGATGTACTAAAAATACTGGCAATATAGAAAACGTAACTGGTGTCAGATACCAATCCAATGGGCGAATAGATGACAAAGATATATTATTTCAGCGCCACGGGCAATACTTTATGGTCGGCTAAGAGGATGGCAGAAATTATTGGCGGCGATTGTGAAATTGTTAGTATCGGTATAGAAGCGCAAAAAGAAACAGTTATAATTGAAGCAGATGCTGTTGTACTGCTTTTTCCATCCTATGCCTACGGTTTGCCTGTTATCGTCCGGCGCTTTATCAAAGGCGCAGTATTCAAAACACCCTACCTTGCAGCATTTGTTACTTTCGGTACCAGCCCCGGCGGGTCGCTCGCTGCAGCCCGTCGTATTCTCAAAAAGAAAAATATAAACGCCGTCTATTACGGAAAAATTCCCTCGGTGGAAAATTTTCTTGCCCTTTTTGGCCCGCCAAAAGAAAAAATTACGCAAAAACGCCTTGCTATGCACCGGGAATCAACTTTTACAGCGGTGCGCTGTGTCCTTGAGCGGCAAGTAAACAGAGTTTTTACTATTCGGCCTTTTTCGGCCTTTGTTTCAGTATTGTTTTCGCTGGCCGTTAAAATTTTTTATAAAAAATACCGTTTAAGCGATAACTGTAACGGCTGCGGCCTATGTGAAAAAGTATGTCCTGTGTCCGCTATTGTCATGCGAGAAGGCCGGCCTGTTTTTTCCGATAAATGCGAACTCTGCCAGGGCTGCCTTCACTGGTGCCCCCTCAAAGCAATCAGTTTTGGGCGCATGAATTCCAATTGCCCTCGGTATCATCACCCTGAAATAACTATTGCCGATATAGAACGAGTCTAATGAGGTATATTCTTTAAGGCTTCATCCGCCGTTTTCTTAATGGCAGGAGTGAGCTTTGATGCAATAACAGTATCAAGAGCCCTTCTGGCACTGGCCTTTTTTGTATGACCAAGGGCGGGAATAATTGCCTGTAAAAGCCGCCTGTCAGTCTCGCGTACCTGTACATTGCCTACTCCCCCCTCTACCCTGGGGATTAATCTTAACAATTCATCTGACAGTATCTTTACGCTTTCTTCTGTTTGCTGGGATGCAAGAGATGCAATTGCCTTCATTCTTTCATCAGTATCAGAATTTTGTGTAAGGGAACGATCCAACAATGGATATATAGAGGCATCATCTGACTTGTATTTATTGATCATATCTATTGCCAATTTTCTCATGACAATATTTGCAGAAGGGGGAGTAAGCCTCCAACCTTCGGCCAAGGCGGCAACGGCTACTCTGGATTTATCCTGCGTGCTTACGCTTACAGACTCAATATTCTGCAGTGCTATTAATTTTACGGAAGGAGAATATCTTTGACCGTTAATCACCTGCATCATATACTCAGTAGGATCTTTTGCTATTAAAGGCATTGATTTTCTTGCCTGTCCCCTAATTCTTTCCGAATATCCTGGATCTGCAGTCGATGCTATAAAAACAGGAAGGTAACCGCTTGGATCCTGGTATTTTTCCAGTGCGATAATTGCACCGAAAGCAATCCTTTCTCTTGACATTCGATCGGCATTTGCTGCCCTTTCGTTATAGTTATTCAAGAGTCGGATTGTATGGGGAAGATATGTTGCCGACCGGATTCTGCCCAAGGCAATAAGGGCTTCCGATTTAACCAAAGGCTCCGGGAAGGCATCCACCACCCTCCAAAGATTTTCGGCGGACTGGCTGTACTTTTCTATCCCCAGCATCTTGGAAAGAATAATTGCCATATCGGCAGCGGCATCTTTCTCGGTTGAACTTCTAATATTGGTATATCCTTCAACCAGATCTCTTAGCGCTGTTGCATAAAATTCACCTGCGCCTGTCAGTCTTTGCTGTTCCATATTCTGCAGAATAGTAAGCCTGGATAAATTGTTTGATGAATTTCTATACAGGTAAGCATAAACTTCAACTTCCTCCGAAAAAGAAAAAACAAAAACCGGCAATATCATTAATCCTAAAATTAAAATTATCTTTTTCATATTTAACTCCTTTGCTTATGAACGAACATCCCTGTACTCATATTCATACTTTAAAATTTGTTTGGATTCACCTTGGAAATTTTCTACAACTTCTTCAAGCAGTTCGCCGCTTTGTCCAAAAGTCCTTGTTACTCTATGCAGAAGATTGCCGCTGGAATCTCTTGTATCTTCAATTTTTTTGCCGCCCTGCCATACAGAATTGATAATGGAAATTAATTCACGGGCAGCGTTTGAAACCTCTTGTTTTGTTACATTGCCTTGCGCATCATAAGTAAAAGCAGTCGAACTAATAACTGCATCAGATGAATCTCTTGTTGTGGATCTGTTTACTCTTCCCTGCGTATCAACTTCAAAAGTGGTTTTAGCTAAAAGCCTGTCCGCTCCGCTTAACATAAGACGTTCAACCATGTGACCCCTGTCATTATACGTATACCTAAATGTTGAGACAGGTTTGTTTTTTCGATCCCTTAACGCTTCTGTTTCCAAAAGCCCCCTTCCATTATACGAATAAACCACTCGGCTGATTAATTGGCTTTCTGAATTTTTGGAAATTTTCGTAGTTATTGCATTGCTTGGATTGTAGGTTAATTCTGTCTGTTCCATCAAAGCCCGGGTTGCAGAAAAACGTTCCTGCTTTATAACATTGGTCCATCTTGGATCCCATGTGGATTCAATAAATTCATCCAATGTCATGTCTTCAAAATAAATTTCGTGTTTTTTCTCGAAAGGCACTGGAGCTCTGGTTTGCGCCCAAGCACTTACCGCAAAAATAACATACACGAAAAAAAGAATAATCTTTTTCATACTTAAATACTCCCTTGTAAGATGAATTATGCTATATCTTACATAATAAATCAATATATATAAAAAAACAAGTGTAAAAATAGTAAAGTTACAGGGTGAAGGACATAATTATCTTGTAAAATTATACCGATAATTAGTTAATGTATAGAAGAATTATCCCTTTATTTGCTATATTTTTTGGGCTTTTTCTGGTTTTTTTGCATACACAGGAGCATAATCCGGGCTTTTACCCGGAAGTTATCCGCGGAGAGGTATGGGTGGAGCTAGAACCGATGTACGGCAGCATGGTTGAAGAAGAATATCCGCTTAGCATAGAAACTGCCGCAAGAAGGGCCTTACAGGAAGCAGCTTATTATTTTTCGGGGATGATATACGGATGGTACTTTAGGTATGATATCGGAGAAAGGGCAAGGGGAATAGCCGAAGATTTTCATACTTTTGAACCAATGGGGGAGATTCGATGGGGCGACCCGAAATTACATGTAACCGAGGCGGAAAATAAAGATATGCACTTGCGGATTTGGGCTGACTACCAAATGAATGAAATTCAGCAAAAACGGCTGCTTTTATGGCATACAGGAACAGTCCTTAATGCCCAGGCCATGGGTTACAGCCCTCTTGTATGGCCATTATCCGATTCAAGCTGGCTGGATATTCGCAATGCAGCAGTAAAAGATGCCGCCAGAGCAGCCGTCAGGGGAATGTTACGCAGCAGCGAACGCAACCGCCCTAAAGAAGTAACCGGCTATATCAGCCTTGCTTCTTTCCCCCGATTTTTTATAAGATCCGGCCAATGCGCCGGCTCTGTACGTTTTCATGTACAAATAAATGAAATTGTCCCCTTTGCAGCCCATTAAAAGCTAAATACTTCCCAAAAACCTTAAAAAACTGTATATTAGACTTACCAATGAACACAGAATTAACAGAAGATGCCGTTTGTAAAATAATGGAAAACTATGCAAATGATCCTCAGCAGTTGATTGCAATTTTGCTTGACATTCAGGCGGCATCCGGCAGAAATTATGTAAATAAAAAATGGGCGCAGCTTGTTTCTTCGCGCCTTGGGGCGCCTCTTTCCAAAGTTTTTGACGTGCTTACTTTTTACGCCATGTTCAGCATTGAACCTAGGGGCGAATACCTGATTGAAATCTGCGAAAGCGCCCCTTGCCGTTTCGGCGGTTGTGGCGATATAACAACCAAGCAGGTGGAGCTCTGGTTTGAAGCGGCGGCTGGAATTAAAGCCGGACAGACAAGCGCTGACGGAAAAATTACTTTATCCCGTACAAGCTGCGTTGGGTACTGCGACATAGGCCCTGTTGCCAAAATCGGCGATGCCGTATTCGGCAATCTGGATGAGGAGAAAGTCAAATCTCTTGTTGAGCAATGCCGTAGGGGGAATCTAATATGTCAAAATTGAAACCTCTAATTTCAAGCGGCGCCCATTCATCGCTTGACGAATATGTAAATGCAGGCGGTTTTACCTCTCTAAAAAAAGCCTTAAACCTGTCAAGCGAAGATATTATAGACCAGGTAAAAAAAGCCAAACTGCTAGGGCGCGGCGGAGCAGCCTACCCCGCAGGCAGCAAATGGGAACACCTTTTGCATATTCAGGGCACACCTAAATACATTGTATGCAATGCCGATGAAGGCGAGCCGGGCACTTTCAAGGACAGGCTGATTCTGGACAAGCTGCCGTTAAAACTTCTGGAGGGCATTATTATTGCCGGTTTTACATTCAGGGCAAAGGCCGGTTACATTTATGTCAGGGGCGAATATAGAAATATTCAAAAAAAGCTTCTTTCCATTATTGAAAATGCAAGGGACAAAGGTTTTCTCGGAAGCAATATACTAGGCAGCGGTTTTGATTTTGACATTCACATTGTTTCCGGCGCGGGCGCTTATGTCTGCGGGGAAAATTCCGCTTTGCTTAACTCTACCGAAGGAAAAGCCGGACGGCCAAGAATTAAACCGCCGCACCTTGCCGAAGTGGGTCTTTTCCTGCAGCCGACTCTGGTGAACAATGTTGAATCTTTTGCCAATATACCGGCTATCATCGATATGGGCGGGGATGAGTATCTTAAAATAGGCCATCCCAACTCCGGCGGGACAAAATTAATCTGCCTTTCAGGTCATGTGAAAAACAAGGGCGTTTTTGAGATTCCGCTTGGCAGGCTTAGCCTGCGGGAAATAATCTACGACCCGGAACTTGGCGCCGGAATTTCAAGCGGCAAAAAATTAAAGTTTTTTCACCTTGGCGGCCAGAGCGGTCCTGTCGGCGGGGAGGATTTACTTGATACGATGTACAGTTATACCGATTTATGGAAAGCCGGCCTTAACGTAGGTTCCGGCGCCGTCGTGGTTCTTGACGAGACTGTTTCCTTAATTGAATATCTTAAATGCGTTTCTGAGTTTTTTATCCATGAATCCTGCGGCAAATGCCTTCCGTGCAGGGAAGGCAACAGACAGCTTTTAAAGCTGTTAAATGAAATTTCCGTTGGAGAAGCATCGCCGACTGTCCTCAATACCTTAAATTCCCTTGCGGATACAATGACAAGCGCATCCTTCTGCGGGCTTGGCCGAACGGCAGCGGCAGCTCTGGAAAGCGCATTAAAAAATTTCAGCGCTGAATTTGCAGGACATTTTAAGGAAAAAATATGAGTCATATTCCAGATCCGAATAAAGACATTAATCTGACCATTGACGGTATTCCGGTAACTGTGCCGGAAGGAACAAGAATAATTGAAGCTGCAAAAAAAGTTAATGTTAATATCCCTACTCTTTGCGAACATCCTCTTCTTAAGCAGCGGGCCGTCTGCCGTATCTGCGTTGTTGAATATGACAGCAGGGGAAAACTTATCGCTGCCTGTGCCAACGATGTCTGGGAGGGCGCAAAAATTGTTACAAATAACATCCGCATAATGAATATACGAAGGACAATTATTCAACTGCTTCTTGCAAATCATCCTGCTGACTGCCTGAACTGCATCCGTAATGAAAACTGTGAGCTACAGACCCTTGCAGCAAATTTTCATATAACAGAATTGCCTTTCTGCAATGAATTGGATATACAAAAAACGCCTGTAACAGAAAGCAATGTCCTTGTCCGTGATATGGCTAAATGCATTAAATGCGGGCGCTGCATTGAAGCCTGCGCAGAACAGCAAAACATACACGCAATTAACAGCAGCCGCAGAAGCATTCACTACGGGATAGACACCCCCTTCGCAGAGTCCCTGTCTGACGGTAACTGTGTTTTTTGCGGCCAGTGCGCGCAGGTTTGCCCGGTTGCGGCAATTTATGAAAACGACCAAAGCAAAGAAGTTTTTTCCTGGCTGCACAGCAATGATTATCAGGTTTTTGTGCAATTTAACCCTGCGCTAGAAGTGAATGGCATATCAAATACAGGTAAAATAATTACAGCCCTAAAGCGGCTTGGTTTTAAAATGGTCTTTGATTCAGGTTATGCCCAAACAGTCTGTGAGAATGAAGAAATTAACGAAGTACTATTGCGTAAAAAAAATAATCTTTCATTGCCTTTAATCTGCGGCTCAACTCCGGGTGCCAATAAATTTGTTACAGATTTTTATCCCGATCTTGCAGACCGCCTTTTTACCGGCAAAAACCCCCAGCAAATATTTGAAAGCATGATTAAAAATAATCCTGCTATTAAACCTTCGCCGCAAATTAAAGTTGTTTCCATTGAATCCAGCCTTGCAAAAAAATATGCCGCTAAGCCTGCCGAAGGAAATATTGTTCTTACAGTTTCGGAAATTGCCCGGATGATTAAATTGGCAGGGATTAGTTTTGATAATCTGCCCGAAAGCCGCTTTGATGAAATATCAATTGATAAAAAACCCATCAATGGGACAAAAATTAAAAAGCTTTGGAAAAATCTCAGCTTGGCTGTCTTTGCAGAAAGTTATTCTGATGCAAAAAAAATTATGGAATTAATCCGCAAAGGCGAATGTGGTGCAGATTATGTTAGGATAGGAGATTCTAGATACAAACTTATTTCCCTTGATATAAAACCTTAATTCCAAATCCGCTCCATCGGACAGGCCTATGCGCCGGCTTTTTTCGATTATAGGTTTTTCCCGATTGTTATGAATCTGTATATCACCGTCAAACAGGGACAGGTTGTTGTGCTTTTTTGTAATGCCGAAAGCCTGGGTAAGTTTTCCGGGGCCGCTGCAGAGATTTTCAATCTTGTCGGTTTTTCGCCGTTTCTTCATCAGCTCTATGCCTTCAACAGGCTCAAGGGCGCGGATAAGCACTGCCTCGCCTTCGCCGGTTTTTCCGCTTACTATGTTCAAACAATGGTACATTCCGTAAATTAAATAAACATAAGTGCGACCGGCAGGGCCAAACATCGGGGCATTACGGGCGCTAAGGCCGCGGCTGGCATGGCAGCCGGGATCGTCATGAAAAAGATAGGCCTCTGTTTCTACGATTTTTCCGCATAAGCCATTGAATACCAGGTATTTTCCAAGCAGGGCCTTTGCAAGTTCTACTGTAGGTTTGTTAAAAAATTTTTGTCCAAGTTGCAATTTATTCACCACCCCTATCATAGTACATTGTATACAATTAATACCAAAGGTATACTTTATGCAATTTGGTGCAGATTAGCCAGGTTCCGGCGGCAAGGCAAAGCAGGCCCAAGGGCGGCCCCAGCCAATTATCAACGGTCAACAGAATGTTCCTGCCAATAAAAACAAGAAAGGAACCTGCCCCAATAAGCAGGAATTTCCGGTTGTTACGGATAAAAGCCGCAATAAAAAAACTAATGGTTGTAATTAGAAAAGTCCCGGCTTCTATAAGACTGAAAATATTTGTATAACCTTTTATCATATTAAGGCTGGAATTTAATTTTGCTGTATCTGTTTCAATTGGAACTCCCAATACAATTATCAACGTTGTAACAACAATAAATAAAATTAAATTACGCTGTCCCTGTGATTGATAACCTGCGGCAAATACACTGGCTGCAAATAAAGAAAATATTCCAAAATACCTGCCGAATAAAATTATTCTATATGAAAAAAGCAGATACACCGAAGGGATTTCATAAGTATTGCTCAAAAGAATAACCAGCCGCAGCATTTCCAGGGAAAAAGACATGACAAAAAAACAGACAAAAAGTATTTCCGGCGATTGTGTTTTTTTAAAAAAATTGTAAATAAAAAAAGTAGACAAGAATGAATAAATGGCCAAAATAAGAATGCAGATATTTACAGCCAGCAGGTTGGCATCAAAAAAATTTCCAGTAAATGTATTTAAAAAACTATCTGAATAATGTGTAATATTTATATTGTCATAAACAGGAATAGCCAATACTGAAGCGCCAATACAGGACAGCAGGAAAAGCAGAGTAAAAACAATACCGGCTTTAAAAACCAAATTCCTTTCGGATAAAGTCATATTTATAATATAGCTTTAAGGGAAAAAATTCTCAAGGGTTCCTAAAAAAAACCGATAATCGTAGAAGGGAGAATCTTCATGAAAAACAATAGTATCTTTCTGGTACTGCTTACATTTTTTTTAGGTATTTCAGGGCTTGAAGCCGGGGATTCGGCGTATTTTACAGACCTTGGTTTTTCACAGGACGGGAAATTTTATATGTTTGCCCAATACGGGGTAAATTCACAGACACTTAGGCCCTGGACAGAAATAATAGCAGTCGATGTCCAAAAAAACGATTATGTTCCAAACGGCAGAATTTTTTACACCCATGACAGGCCGGTAATTGCAGGGCAGGACGGCGCCGGGGTTATGTACGGCATTATTTCACAAAATTTTGAACTGGCAAGGCGCTATGGGATTAATTTTTCCAGACAGGGAAAGCCCCTGTATATTGCTTTTGCGGGAGATCCTGCCCTTGAAGGCAAAGCAATTACTTTCAGGGATTTTGAATCAAACAGCCGTTACAGGGCTATCCTTAACGAAACGGTCAGCGGCATCAATGATAAAGCAGCATCTTCTTTTACAATTCAAGTGGAGATAATTAACAAAGACAGTTTGCAAAGAAACGTAAATGTAGGAACACCGCAGATTAGGCGTCCCTTAATTTTTGCTAACCGGATATGGCAGGTATTAGTTTCTCCCGAAGGAAATTCCTTAATTTTTGTTATTGAAATGAAACGTTATTCCAAAGACGGCCCTGATATACGTTATATGGTTGAAGCGTTAAGCCTTAATTAATACGCCCCCAGCTTTGGCTGTCGGTGTTAAATGCAAATGTTCCGCCTCTGCGCCCCTGCTCATTGTAGAAAGTAACAAAACCATTTTCAAACGAGCCGGCCCTTAGATAAATGTTTGAACCAATGGTTATGTCGGCAAGAGGGTTGCCGCTAAATGCATCGAGTCCGATAGACATTGCACTTTGGGAAACGGTATTACCCCGGAAATCGGCAGTAGGGCTCTCCCCAATGGCAATGTTGCCAATAGTAACGCTGCTAATGCTGTTATTAACAAAGGCTCTATCCTCTATTGTTTTTACGCCGCCGCCAATGGCAACATTGGTCAGACTATTTTCGGCAAAAGCAGAATTTCCTATGGTAAATACACTGTCGGGAATGACAACGCTGGTTAATTTACTTCCGGCAAATGCCGATGTTTCTATTTCGGTCACGCTGTCTGGAATAATAACACTTGTCAAACTGTTTGCGGCAAATGCAAATTCTGCAATAGCAGTCACATAGTCAGGGATAACAATATCTCTTTGGCCGCCGTAATATAGCATTATCTTTTTCCCGTCACTGCTCAAGAGATAACTGTCTTTGGTTGTAAATGAGGAATTGCCCGAAGCAAGCGAAATGTTTGTCAGTGGATTTCCGGCAAATGCATTTTGCCCGATTGAGGCTACCCTGCTGCCTAAAGTAATGCTTGTCAGCCTGTTATTTTCAAAGGCGGAAAATTCGATAGTTGTAACGCTGTCTGGGATAACAACACTGGTAAGCAGGTTATCGGCAAAAGCACCGCTTCCTATTGAGCTTACGTTTTTGCCGATGCTGACACTGGCAAGCTGGTTATCTTTAAATGCGTCGTTTTCGATAATCGTAACACTGTCGGGAATGGTAACGCTGGTAAGCCCTTTATTTTGAAAGGCGCCATAGTGCGCAAAAACAGTATGACCTCTCACCATTGTTGACACCTGACCTATAGCCTCTCCCCTTCTATTGTTAATTCCAACAACTTTTTTCCCACCAAGTATATCTGGTATAATTACATTTCTTGCCTCGCCGGTATAGTCAACTATATAGGCTTTATTTTTTGATACAATATAATGAAAGCCGCCGCTGATTTTGGGGCTTTGCTCTGTCTGGCCTTTAGCATACAGAGGCAGTACCAGCAAAAAAAATGCTGGTATAACAATAAATTGCTTTTTCATAGAAACCTCCTAAATTAATGTAATATACCATTTAATGTCGTATTTATCAATAATTTCCCTTCATTTTTGACTATTTCTAATGTATACTCGTAAGTAATGGTAAAGGAAAGAGCCCCTAGAAACAGAACAATTACTGTATCAGAAAAAGAGCGTATTTTATTAAAAAACAGGCTTTTTTACCCGAATGAAGAAAAAATGTCTGCCTCAGAAATCCTTAATAAAACAATATGTGCCGATTTATTCTTTATATTGGATTTATTACCAAGTGAATTTGCCGATCTGCTAATAATTGATCCTCCTTATAATTTAGACAAAAATTTTAACGGTTTTAAATTTTCAAAATCCAATGATGATGCTTATTTGGAATACTTAAACAGTTGGTTTGGAAAAATTATGAAAACTTTAAAGCCGAACGGCTCTGTATATATTTGCGGTGATTGGAAAAGTACTTTTTGTTTGTACCAAATTATGCGTAATTATACCGTTATAAGAAATAGGATTATTTGGCAGCGTGAAAAAGGCAGAGGGGCAAAAGCAAACTGGAAAAATGCAACCGAAGATATTTGGTTTGGTACAAAAAGTGAAGAATACTATTTTGACGTTGATGCCGTTAAGCAAAAACGGAAGGTAATAGCTCCTTATAAAGAAAATGGAAAACCAAAAGACTGGGAAGAAACAGAAGACGGTAATTTTAGATTAACTCATCCAAGCAATTTTTGGGATGATATATCAATCCCCTATTGGTCAATGCCCGAAAACACAGATCATCCCACACAAAAACCTGAAAAATTAATTGCAAAACTTATTTTAGCAAGCTGCCCAAAAAACGGTATCGTTTTAGATCCGTTTTTAGGATCGGGCACAAGTTCTGTAGTGGCAAAAAAACTAGGGCGAAATTATGTTGGAATAGAAAAAAACGAGGAATATTGCTGTTGGGCCGAAAAACGCTTAGCTCTATCGGATACCGATACTAAAATTCAAGGATATTCAAACGGTATTTTCTGGGAAAGAAATACCTTAAATATTCAAATGAAGAAAACTAAAAATATCTAAAATCTAAAAAGCCCTTATTGGTCGAACTGTGTATTGCGA
>Ga0099364_10010618_pt1 | contig 12648 bp, 8 predicted proteins | sample TergutTh196P3_FD_73070 | JGI IMG/M metagenome (GOLD analysis project Ga0099364, IMG submission 73070) | Microcerotermes parvus P3 segment gut microbial communities from Pointe-Noire, Republic of the Congo - Th196 P3 | ecosystem: Host-associated > Arthropoda: Insects > Digestive system > Gut ... | reverse complement strand
AGATATTGGTCTTTGGGGGCTCGTTCAATACTATCGATTACAAATTTGAAACTGTTATTATTTGAAGATGTTTTTAAATGTGAGGATAGTTTTTTCCCTTCCAATTCTGCGCTAAAAATCTCTTTGATTTCATTTTCCGACAGTTCATCTGCGGTAGCAATTTCAACTTCCGCACTGTTCCAACGATTTTGATTATCGTGAATAGGTTGATAATAAACTTCTCCGATAAAAAAATCCTGTTCAATCGTATGAAAATCAAAAGTAAATGTTTGGTATTGTTTTTCTAAATTCGGAATAATTAAATCGAGGTTAAAATTCACTTTGTAGGTGGTATTTTCTTTGAGCGGCACATCCGGACAAAACTCGAATAAACGGTTATTTTTCAGGTAGCATTTTCCTTTCACTGAGGGGGAAAGTGAAAACAGTTTATCATTGATTTCCGTGTTGAGTTCCTCAGTAGGCAGGTCATTTGCGAGTTCAATTTGAATCACACCTTTGGTGGATATTTGCCCGGAAGTATAGCCCGAAATATATTGGCTAAAAGATTGGTCTATTTCAACAGGTTTTTTTTTGCAAGCACCAAGCCCGCCAATCAAAAGGGTAACGGCTAATAAATGGAAGAGAGATTTTTTCATATTTATTTAATTTTTAAACGATTATATATATTTTACTATAACTGCAAAAATACAATATTTATGGTTAAGTTTTTCTTTGAGATGATTACTCATTTTACTGGCTTGACAAATGGTTTTATCATCAATTCTTGGGTCTTTCATGGTGCAAAAATAGGATAAAATTTTCAAGAATACAAAACATTAACAATCAGGTGTTTATAATAAAAAATGGATTCCATTCTCTGTGAAACTTTGTGGTTCTCTGTGAACTCTGTGTTGAAAAAAATCCAGCACTAAAGTCGTCTTTCCACCCTCTCTATTATCTCCTCTTCTTTCGGGTTCATTTCAAAAATGTGGTTTGGTTTTAAGTAATGAAGAATGTGATTTTGTTTGAATAATTTTTCTCCTCCGCCGGTGATGTTGAGCATGATAATTTTTTCGGTATCTATAGTTTTGTTTTTCACTGCTTGCATTAAACTTGCGGTGGCAACGGCAGCGGCAGGATGAATATCAATTCCTTCCGTTTTTTCAAAAACCTCTGCTGCCTCTCTCAATTCTTCATTGGTAATTGCCATAAACTCGCCTTGGGTATCGGTCATTGCATCAAACAAACCTCCCAAAATTGAGTATGGGGGTTTTCGATTGGAAAGTACTTTGGCATCAATAATTTCCACCTGTTTTCTGGCTTCATCATCATCAAAAGTTAATAACTCTCTTGAGCCGGCATTCCAGGCATTTACCATTGGAATAAAGGGCAGGTTTTGTGAGAGAATCAGTTTCATTTTTTTGTTTGAAAATCTGCCGTCATCAATCAGTCGTAAATTTGCTTCCCACGCAGCAATGGCACCCGTGCCACTGCCTACTGCTTGAAAGTAGTAGTCGGGAATCTCTCCAATAAAAGTAGTTGCAGAGAGCATGGTGGTTGCCATTCCATCTCTTCGGGCAATATTTTTGGCACCCCCTTCGGGATAAAACTTTTTAGATTTCACTACGATGTTGCTCAAATGAATGGCATCAAAATAATCGCAGCCACTTTGTGCGCATATCAGTTTTACACAATCATTCAGCGGTTTGTTGAACCAAAGCGCATTCAAATTATCTTCGGGCACGCAGAGCAGCAAAGGGATTTGGTTATCGGAGCATACTTTTGCAAAAGCGCGGGCAGTATTTCCCGCAGATGCCACCACCATAACCCCTTCCTTTTCCGGTGTTATACGCCCACAAACCGAATATGCCTCCGTTTCTTTGAAAGAGCAAGTGGTCATATTTGCTCCAATTTTTGGATAATAACCACTAAAACAGATGTAGAGGTTTTTCAGATTCAGATATTGTGCCAACCCTTTGCTTTTGTAAGTTACAGGGGCACACGAGCCTTGCAGAAAACGGGAAACAGGCAGCCAATCGGCAAATTTGTAAAGTCCGTAAGAATCCTCTTTGAGATGAATCTGTTTTTTTTCATAAACCGCTCTGATTAAGGAGGGTTTTTCGGCTAATGGGTCGTCGAGCAGCCAGCCGGTATCTTCAAAGTGCCTGCCCGTTGCAACATTCATTAAATTGTATTGAGTCATTTATCTTATTTGATACCTTAATTTTTTAATTATGGCGCAAAAATACTGTTTTTTTGTTACTCAAAAATTCTATATTATGTAGCAAAATTTTCTATAAACGATTCTTCTCCTCAGTCGCCGATTCTCCCATATATTTGTTTTGAGTTGAATTAAAACGATAAGTAACTGAAAAATGAATCCCTTGTGTGTTACTGTTTTTATGTATTATAATGGCTATATTGTTTATCATTATTTCATTTTTCCATTTGTTAGTATTGAAAATATCATTACCTTGTAGTTTAAGTCTTAATCTATTCTTGAAAAAAGATTTTGAAATATAACAATCCATTGTAAAAAAACCGTGTTCATAGTTTATAAACGAATGCCCTGAGGTCATATACGATATATTCGCTCCAATTTGCCAATTTTTATGTAAAACTAAAGTGTTTGACATACTGAAATAGAATTGTGGGTTATTATACTTTGTATCATTATATACAAGAAAGTTCTTGGAAACGCCTACCTGTAAAATTGGATTCCACATCTTAAAAAATGTGGGGGAATATGAAATTGCAGCAGCAAAATTTTGACTTTTATCAAAATTTACAGGTCGTATCCATACTGTTTCATCTGAATATTGATCGGGAATAAACAAAAATGTGTTCTTATACATATCAAAATTAACCATTAATGTAATATCTTTCCACATAAACATACTTGTTAATGAATTTGTTATCATCGGTTTCAAAAAAGGATTTCCGGCTTCATAAGAATATGGACTATCGTATTGAATACTATTACGCAACTGATAATAACTTGGACGTGTTATTGTATTTCGATAGTTTAATGACACTGCTATGGAGTGCTTTTCGTTATTATAACTTACTCCGGCACTTGGGAATAGATTATGATATATTTTACTTTGCTCATCTTGTTTTATATCATTTACGAAATACTTAAAATCGGTATATTCGTAACGAAGTCCGACATCAGTTGAAAAACTCCCAAAAGGATAGTTAAAGGAAACAAACGAAGCAGCGAGATTTTGTTTCGCAGTATTATTGTTGGAAGACAAATTTTGTGTTTCGCCTTCTTCGTTCACATTGAAATTTTGACGATTAAGGGTAAAGGCATACTCACCACCATAACTTAACTGTCCTTTTTTTATAGGTGTAGCCATAATCAGTTTGGCTGCATATAGATTATTTTTCTGACTACTATTAGTTTTAATGTTCTCAGTAACACTCTCATAATAGTTATATACATCTTGACTGCCTAAATTATTACCTATTAGAAAATCCATATCTAATTTGACTGATATCCACTTAAACTGACCTAAATAAAGATATGAATTAATATAATGTGGGTTTTTTCTATCTTGAATTTTCCAATTAGAGGAAAACGCTTCTACAAATTGCTCGTTTCTAAAAACATCCATTTCAGAATCAACTTCTCCTTTATAAAATGGGCTATATGTTACTTCATATTTTGCACCAAAGGAATTGTTTTTGCCAAACAGATAATTAAAGCCTAAGTTTGAGCGTAAATTAATTTTGTATTCATTTTCCACAACATCTAATTTTGTTAAGATTGCTTCATTAAAATTGGTGCTCTGTTCCAAAGAAGTGTAGTCTTTTTCTTTTGTTTGAGAAAAACGAACCATTCCGAAAATATCCAAATTTTTCTTCCGAAAATTCAAATTAACTATTTCACTATGAGAAATTTTTCTGTCCACATAAAAATTTCCTGTAATTGTGCCACTTAATCCTTCGCCCTGAGGTCTTATAGTTTCAATTTTAATTACCGATTGAACAGTGGCATCATATTCTGCTCCGGGATCGGTAATTACCGTAACTTTTTTAATATCGGCAGCATTTAATTCCTGCAATTCTGTTACATCTCTAACCAAACGATTATTAATGTATATCAAAGGCGTACCCTTACCAAATACTGTAAAGTTGTCTCCATTTTGAGTTACTAATGGTAATTGTGCCAAAACATTGTCTGCTGTTCCAAGATTTTTTAGATAACTATTTTGTACATTTGATGAAATCCCCCCATTCTCAATTTTAAAGATTTTGGCAGTCGTTGTAACTTCGGCTGCTTTTAAGAGTTGCGCATCGGGTAACAATAGAATCGTGTCCAAGTTATTTTGATATACTTTAAGAATTTTTGATTCATAACCCATAAAACTTACGCGAATTAGATATTGCCCTATTTGTGGTAATTCCATATTGAAACAGCCCTCTTTGTCTGTAATAACACCTTTTATATAAGTAGAATCTAATTCTTCCAATAGCATTACATTGGCATAATGCAACGGTTCTTTTGAATTTGCATCCATAAGTTTTCCGGTTAAAATTTGCGCTTGAAGAGAAAAATTTGCAACAAAAAATAGAAATAGGAATATTGCAATTTTATGCATATTTAAATGTTTCAATGAGTAATTTTTCTTGTTTGACGCAAAGCAGGAAAAAAGGTTACAATAATAAGGCGAATAAGTTTTAAGATATACCCGATAGCAGAAATACCATTATTCCTTCCTAATAAATATATCCCCATTTCCCTATATCAAAACCATCCGAACCGGCGGGCAATGTTTCTATCAAACCAAATTGATAAACAGGGAATAAACCCAACAATTCCTCTTCTTCGTTGTGCACAAGAGAAACTAAAACAGGAATAGATTTACGAAAACGATACCCTGAGTTTTTAGAATTATTCATTTCATTAAAATTTTTCATCAAACGAATGGTGTTTTGTGGCGTGTTTTTCAAATAATAATTATCTGAAATAGTACTGCTTACAGATGTATTAAAACCCGATGTTGAAGAAACCGAAAAGATGGGCAGTAAGTTTGTTTGTGGGTCAGGATAAACCACAAAAGTTTCCAAATTATCTTCCGATACCGTAATACCAATAAAGAGTTCCAAATATTTTTTTTCTAATTCATTTAATTGATTTACAAGATATTTAAATGCTTCTTTAGATAAGGTAACTTCTTGGGTAAAAGAGAGAATGTCGTAGCGATCTTTCCTTATTTTTTCAATATAATCGGCGGCATCCTGGGCTTGTTGGGATAAAGATTTGGTAGTGGTTTTGGTTTGGGTAACAGGCACTTGCGTAACTACACCGTCAATAATTTGTGTTTCTGTATAAGTTTCATACGTTTGCTGTAAAATAATATCTGCATAATTTTTAAAAAAATCGGGCAAAATATCCGAATCTTCTTTTTCTAATGTGGAAGAAACTTGAAAAGGCGAAGAACTGTTTTGATTATACAAAGTTTGTAAAAAATTCTTTTTCTTTTGTTTTGAAGAAAGTTCAACCACAAATTGCAACGATTCGTCCGGAACTGTGAAAGGAGTAACAGAGAGACTTTTTAAGTGGTAAGAAACTTCATTTTCTTTACAATAATTGGTAACCCCCAACAATTTTTCTGCATAATCGGCATAAATACCTTTTATGTGAGAAGTTTTTGTAATTACCACATCCACTTTAAAAGCAGTTTTGGGTAACGTGTAAAAAAAAGATGGATTTGAAACGGTAACATCCGATGAAATAGGAAGTTGATAAACGTTTTTTTGGGCATAGGCATCAAAAAAGCAAAAGAAAGCAAAAAAAAGAGCGAGCAATTTCTGTATCATAAAAACAAGATTTAATTTCGCCGCAAATTAACGGAATTTTTTTGGAAATACATATTGAGGAGTTTAATAGTTTAAGGGTTTAATAGTTTAATAGTTTTTATATGAATAGATTTTTTTTTCTTTTTATGAATTTTTTGCGCCCGATGCGGTTCATCATTATTTTTACTTTTATTTTTAATCTTCATGCTCAAAATAATAATTACAACTATCAGTATGAAGTAGTTAAAATGGATTCTACTTTTGATAAAAATGCAGATGTACCGATTGAGACATACATCAACCATTTGAAACAGGAAAAAGATATTAAAATGGATGAAATTATTGGAGTTTCAAAATCGGTTTTGACCTCCTATTCGCCGGCAAGCCCTTTATCTAATTTATTGGTTGATATGCTTTTTGAATGGGGAAACCAATATTTGGAATCTAAAAAGATGGCGCAGGCAGATATGGCATTGCTCAATTTTGGAGGCATTCGGGCTCCGCTTCCGCAAGGGAATGTTACCGTAGGAGATATTTTCAAAATTGCCCCTTTCGATAATACCGTAACTTTTGTTTATATAAAAGGAAGCGAACTGAAAAAGATGTTTGATACTTTTTCGGAAAGAAAAAACACTCCGATGGCAAATGTAAAAATCACCTATTATTTCAATAGAATTAAGTCTTTAACCATTGGCGATAATCCGTTAGATCCTGATAAAATTTATACGATTGTAACCATCAACTTTTTAGCACTTGGGGGCGATGGTTTGATTAACAATATGAATATCGAATCGGTAACCTATCTTGAAAAACAGGTTCGGGATGTTTATATAGAAGAAATAAAAAAGAAAACAGCACAAGGACTTGAAATAGAAAGCAAAATGGATAGAAGAATATATATTGAGCCGATGCCGTAGTTCAATTAAGAATTAAGAATTAAGAATGAGTAGCAATGGGGCGTGCCCCATTGTCTGAGTAATTCATTTGCTACTAAGGTGTTAATATTAGATAAGGTGAAAATAAGGTATTGTACCAAACAATAATCAAAAATCATTCTTAATTTTTAATTCTTAATTCTTAATTCCTCTACCACGCTTTCACCTTTTCGCTAATCACTTCTATTTTTTCTCCTCTTTGTTCAATGAGCACGATACCTTGTTCTTCGGCACGTTTTCTCACTTTTGCAGGAAAACGAAACGATGCCAAAGCCAGATAAGCCTTATAACCTTTAAACATTGGGTAATTGGCTCGGTAGGAATGTAATTTTGAGAACATTTTTCCTACATCCTCAATACTTGCTTTGTATTTCATCTCAATGATTACAACGGTACTGCCATTTCGCAAAACCAAATCGTATTCATCGTTAATCACTACGGGGTCGGGTTTCAAATAGTCAATCACACGCTCGTACTTTTCTCCCATAAAAGTAGGATTTTCTTTAAAAGAGTTGATAAAGTATTCTTCGCAAAACTCGCCGTTGCTTCTTGAAATGCCACCAATCTGTTTATTGGTGTTTTCAATCATTTTTTCGGTGCGCTTAATACTCTCGCTTGTTTCTTTAACTATTCTTTCGGTTTCAGCAAACTTCTTATCAGTTTCTCTAAACCTTTTTTCGGTTTCTTTTTGCATTTCTGCAATTTCGGCGTACATCGCTTTGATGTCGTTCCAAGTTAGATTTTCGTGTTTTTTCTCCATGATGATATTATTTAATGATTGGGGGTGAGGGCGTAAAATTTTACACCCCTACTTTTAATTTTTAATTGAATATGGGGCGGCAAAAATATATAATTTTCGTTCCAACCATCTTTTACAATGATTTATTTTTCTAATAATCAAATTGTTAAAAAGGATCGAAAAAATGCAGAAAAGTTATTAAAAAATGTAATTTTTGCGTTTAAAAAAATGCTTGCATTCGGAAATCGGATAATCTCAAATCTCTACCGGTAGGGTTTTATCAATTTCTTCGTTCCAGGGCAAGCCATATTTTCCAATTTCGGATAAGAATGGATCGGGATCAAACTCTTCCACGTTGAATACTCCTTTTCCGCTCCATTTTCCGGTGAGTATCATTTTTGCGCCCAGCATAGCGGGCACCCCGGTAGTGTATGAAATAGCCTGTGCGCCAATTTCTCGGTTCACTTCGGCGTGGTCGCAGTTGTTCCAAATGTAGTAAGTGCGTGGTTTCCCATCTTTTATTCCGCGAATTTGACAGCCAATAGAAGTCTGTCCGGTGTAGCCTTCCGCTAATGAGGCAGGCTCCGGAAGTACTGCTTTCAAAAATTGCAGCGGCACAATCTCTCTGCCTTCATACATTACGGGTTTAATGCTGGTCATTCCCACTTCTTGCAACACATTCAATACATTGATATATTTGGGTCCGAAAGTCATCCAAAAACGGGCACGTTTTAAAGTGGGGAAGTTTTTGGTTAAAGATTCCAATTCTTCGTGAAACAGCAAGTAAGATTCCTTTTCGCCGATGTTTGGATACCGAATGGGTTTATGTATAGACATAGCGGGGATTTCGTGCCAAACACCATTTTCCCAGTATTTTCCGGGTTGCGTAATTTCGCGGATATTTATTTCGGGGTTAAAATTCGTGGCAAACGCTTTGCCGTGGTCGCCCGCGTTGCAATCTACAATATCTAAATAATGAATCTCATCGAAATAATGTTTAGCGGCATAAGCGGTGTAAATTCCGGTTACACCCGGGTCGAATCCGCAGCCGAGAAGTGCCATTATACCGGCTTCTTTAAATTTTTCGTGATATGCCCATTGCCATTTATATTCAAATTTTGCCTCATCAATCGGCTCGTAATTTGCCGTATCCATATAGTTTGTTTTTGTTGCAAGGCAGGCGTCCATAATGGGAAGATCCTGATAGGGAAGTGCTACGTTAATCACCAAATCGGGTTTATAACTTTCAATTAATTTTATCAACTCCGGAACATTATCCGCATTTACTTGAGCGGTTTGGATACGATTTCCCCCTACTGCTTCTGCAATTTTGTCGCATTTTGATTGAGTTCTGCTTGCTAACAAAATTTGGGTAAAAACTTCGGGAACTTTTGCACATTTGTGCGCCACTACTGCGCCAACACCACCGGCACCAATAATTAATACTTTTGACATAATTTCTTTTATTTATTAATAATTTTTACAAAAATAGTTTCTCAATAGAGCGGTGCAAAATAAGTTTTTTTTTGAAAATTAAAAATGAAATGATTCTAATCAAATTGTTTTTTTATATTTAGTAGAAAAATACAATAAAAATCACATTTCTTCGTATTCAATATTCTTACATAAATTTTTACTTTTTTGAAATATAGGCACTTTTTTTTCCTGTTTATTTTTTGGACATCAATGTATGTCTCTTTTGCACAAAATTCATTTATAGTTTCCGGTGTAATTCGTGATGCGCAACATACTCCTGTTGAAAACGTGATGATACTCTCTCCGCAATCGGAAAATACCGCAATTTCCAACGAAACCGGTGCTTACCAAATCTCTTTACCCGCAAATATCGAGATACAACTGCATTTTAGACATATTGCCTATAAAGATACCGTAATAACCGTAACGGGAAAACAAAACGAACGTTTGAAATTGGATGTGGTATTAGTTTCTACGGGTTCTCAATTAGAGGGTGTGGACGTTTCTACTACTTATAAAGACGGATATACGAGAGTAGATCCCAAACTTTCGTATAAAATGCCCTCACCCACAGGTGGTGCGGAAGGTTTAATCAAGTTGCTTCCGGGGGTATCCTCTGTAAACGAACTCAGTTCTCAATACAACGTGCGCGGTGGAAACTACGATGAAAATCTGATTTTTGTAAACGACATTCAAATTTATCGTCCTTTTTTGGTACGCAACGGGCAACAGGAAGGGTTGAGTTTTGTAAACTTAGACCTTACCCAAAATGTGAAATTTTCTGCAGGTGGATTTCCTGCGCAATACGGAGACAAAATGTCTTCGGTAATGGATGTGGAATATAAAAAACCCAAACAACTTGGCGGGTCTCTGATGCTGAGTTTGTTGGGAGCCACAGGTCATATTGAAGGTACTGCAAAAAATAAAGAAAAAACACGCGATATTTTTTCCTACCTTGTAGGCGTGAGATACAAAACCAACTCTTATATGTTTAGAGGTTTGGACACCAAAGGGGTGTATAAACCCAACTTTTTCGATACCCAAATGTTGCTGGGTTGGAATATCACAGATAAGTTTGAAATAGAGTTGTTGGGTAATGTTTCCATCAACAAATACCTTTTTCAACCCGATACCTTGAAAATTGGAGTAGGAAGCATTGATCAACCGATGTCGTTAAGAGCTGCTTTTGAAGGTCAGGAAGTTGATAAATATGAAAGTTATCTCGGAGGATTAACCTTTAAGTATCGTCCCAATAATAATAACCAACTCCGCCTTATTCTCTCTTCCTACTATGCTAAAGAAAGTGAAACGTATGATATTTATACCGAATATTACCTAAATGAAATTGAATATGATCCGGGCAATAAAAAAAATGAATTAAAAGAAGGAGAAACCATTGCAGTGGGGATTATAATGGATCATGCCAGAAATTATCTCAATTTTTTGGTTTCAACGGCAGATTTTCGCGGAGAGCACCAATTGCACAAAAGAAGTAACTTATCGTGGAGTGTGAAAGTGCAAAGCGAAATCATTAACGACAAAATTTACAAATGGCATCTAAACGACTCGGCAGGATATGTTTTGCCTCATATTCCGGCAACTAACCCCGGAGATACCGTACCGTTTGACGACCCATCGAGATTATTAGATTTCGGAGAGTTTAATTTTGTGAATAAACCCGATAACAATGTAAACTCATACCGTTTTTCAGGATTTGTGCAACACGAATGGAAAATTGACCACGACGTCAATCCCCGTTTTACTTTAAATACCGGAATTAGGTTTCATTATTGGTCGTATAATAAAGAATTTACTCCTTCTCCAAGAGTATCGTTGCTTTTTAAACCCCGTTGGAAAAAAGAGTGGTTGTTTTGGCTCAAAACCGGCGTATATTATCAGGCACCGTTCTATCGCGAGTATCGAAATAGAGAAGGGGAATTAAATCCCAGCATAAAATCACAGTTTTCTTATCAAGTGCTTTTATCAAGTGAGTATAATTTTAAACTTTGGAATCGTCCTTTTAAATTCACAATGGAAGGATATTATAAATATTTAGATCAGTTAGTTTCTTATTATTTAGATAATATTCAAGTAGTTTACAGCGGCGAAAACGATGCGAAGGGGTTTGCAACAGGATTTGATGCCCGAATCAGCGGAGAATTGTTAGATGGTTTGGAATCGTGGTTTTCTATTTCATTTATGAAAACGATGGATAAATATATTCCGCACTATAACCTTAACGGAGAGTGGATAATACCTGAAAATCAAAAATATAAAAGGCGTCCAACCGACCAACTTTTTGCTTTTAATATCTTCTTTCAAGATCACATACCCGGTTTGCGTCAAGTTAGAGTGCACTTAAATTTTGTATATTCTACCGGCCTTCCCTATTGGAATCCTCAATTTGAACGCACCAAAGAGAGAACATTCACTATGACACAATATTTTCGTACAGATATTGGGTTTGCCTATATTTTCTTTGAACAAAACAGAGACAGATTGATGAACAAAAGCAAATTTGTGCAGAGTATAAAAAATGCCGGTGTTTATTTGGAAGTCTTTAATTTATTGGGTACCGATAACGTATCCTCCTATATGTGGATTAAAGATATTAAAAACCAATATTGGGCAATTCCTAATTATTTAACCCACAGGTTGATAAATTTGAAGTTAGCGGTAGAATTTTAATACCAAAAACTACTCAATAATTCTTACATTAAAATACCCGTTAGTGTTTTCTCTTTGTCCATCCACTAATGGAGTGTAAAAACTATAATTAATTTCCAAATTATATCCAACTGTTCCCCATTCTGTGCCAGGTGCCGGTTTTATGGTTAATGTTTTATTTCCGTTTGACCAGTTTAATATATAATCGTAATATCCATAAATATAGAAATAATTATTATAGTATTCAGTATCTACTTCTTTGTTGAAAACCATAACAATATCTCCTTCTGGTTTTACAGTACCGGGGCGAGTAATAACAGTAAACGGAATATCATTATTGATATAAGAATAATGAACTGTAACGGTTTCATCATATCCTGCATAAAATTCTGAATAGTACGAATTTGTTGAGTACATATCATTTCCTATTTTCATAGGAGATTCAAAATACATATAAGTAGCATCGGGCAGAGAAGTAAATTCAAATTTACCATCGCTGCTTACATTTGTTTTGTAAATCCGTTGAACATAACTTGTTGGTTCTGCAACTACGGTTAATTGAGTTCCGGAAGGCACTGTTTTCAAATCTCCCTGTTTATTAGTATAAGTAGCAATGCCTGTTACTTTTGCATTTAATTTGCGCATGGCAACACTGTTACTTGCAACCATAGAAGCATAACCGGTGGCATTAACGGTAAAAAGAAGCATATCGTTTGCTTTTTTAGTATAGGTAGCCATACCATCTGTGCCGGTGGTTGCTACTACTTCACCATCGCTACCTTTAATTTCAGCACCCACAATGGGTTCGCCCGAGCGATAATCAGTTACTCTAATCGTAAACGTGTTTTCGGTTACGTCGTCAAATTTTATCTCTTTTTTACAAGAGGTAAATGTGGCAGCCATCAACGCGATTGCCATCAAAAATAATTTAAAAGTGTTTTTCATACGTAAAGTTTTTAAGTTATTAAATGTTTAAAATATTAAATATCATTTGTTTATAATTAGTTTGTATTATTATAAAGACAATATTGAAAGAGCGTTTAC
>Ga0099364_10010617_pt1 | contig 12650 bp, 9 predicted proteins | sample TergutTh196P3_FD_73070 | JGI IMG/M metagenome (GOLD analysis project Ga0099364, IMG submission 73070) | Microcerotermes parvus P3 segment gut microbial communities from Pointe-Noire, Republic of the Congo - Th196 P3 | ecosystem: Host-associated > Arthropoda: Insects > Digestive system > Gut ... | reverse complement strand
CGCGTTTGCAATCCATCATCGGCAGGCCGGTTTTGTCTCTAAATTCTTTAACGACTTTCGCAGATATTTCCATGTCGCTATTCTATACCAAGGAATGAAATTCGTCAACCAGTCCGCCCAAGAGCGTGTGCGCACTCGCTCGTGCGCCCATCCCCGGGTTGACTCCGCAAACGCATCATGGTATAAACGGACCGTCTAAATCTAAAAAAGGAGACCAAATTATGCAAAATTATCGCCAAAAAATGTTAACTTGGGGGGGGGGGGCAGTTTAGACAACTGCAAAACGACCGCCAACTCCGCTCGCAAACGAGGTTTCACCCTCGTCGAACTCCTCGTCGTCATTGCCATCATCGGCATGCTCGTCGCACTCTTACTTCCCGCCGTGCAGGCCGCTCGAGAAGCCGCCCGCCGAATGCAATGCACCAATCACCTCAAACAGATGGGACTGGCCATCCATAACTTTGCAGATACATACAACGCAGTCCCGGCCGCACATCTCGGCGTTTCCAAAGCAAATCTTTTCGTCCTGATTTTGCCCTACATGGAAAGGCAAGCCATCTATGACGTCTACGCCTCCCGAAACCAACAGGGAAATACCACCGGAACCGGCGATCTTACACCAGGCAGAATGGACTTCGTCATTTGGACAGCCTGGGGACAACGTAACGGAACCACAGCGGAAAACGCTTTCACCGACGAAATGAAGCGTTCGTTTGCCTCGATTTCGATGTATTTTTGTCCCACACGCCGCTCGCCCGGCGGAATGCAAGAGAGAAGTCCCGACAACAGTTTCGGCACCCGAACCGGCCCGCTCGGAGACTACAGCATCCTCTATACCGCTCGCAGGGATTGTCGCCCGCACACAGAAGGGGCTCCGAATCCTGATGCAAACGTCAACGATTCCTGGGATGGAAACAGACTTTCCGCAACGTGCGTTGATGGGCCTTTCAGAATCGCTATTATTACTTACGCTCCGCGTGACTCGGGCCATTGGGATGCCGGAAACTGGGAATCCCGATTCCAATCGTGGCGTCCCCGCGACACGACGGCCTGGTGGAGAGATGGAGCCAGCAACCAACTGCTCATTGGCGAAAAGTATATTCCCAGCGATGTCATCGGTGTGTGCGATCAAATGATTAACGGTTTTGATGCGGCAGGCAATGAACAGAATAACACCCGAAAAACGTTGGTTGATTGCGGAATGTTCCATTGGAACGGCAACGAGCCGTATACCTATATGGGCTTTTTTGCCCGGAATAGGAATGTCAATGCACAGGGGCAATTTACCGGCGCAAATCCTTTGGCGCGAGGGCCGCAGCAATATGCACAGACTGCACCGGGCTCCGGCAGGACGTTTAATAACTGGCCATTTTTCTTCTCGTTTGGCAGTTCGCATCCCGGCGTGTGCAACTTTGTGGTCGGCGACGGAAGTGTTCGTTCCATTTCGGTAACGACGGATGCGAATCTATTGAGCCATTTGGGTGCGGTAAACGATGGCCAATCCGTTGCGTTGCCGTAACACGCGTTCGCCGCCGAGCCTGCTCGGCACACTCCAAAGAAAACTTACACATAACCAAAACGCCGGGCGGGGCTCGGCTAACATTAAATCCTTCACGATGCGAACATTAACACTACTCACACTTTCGATATTTACGCTATTTTGTGTCGGTTGCGGCGATCCGACGGTAACGGGCACGGTCAAATTTTCCGACGGCACTCCGCTGACTGGCGGAATGATCGTGTTGCAGAACGAGAGCAGTCAGGGAATTGGCGAACTGCGGCATGATGGTACATTTACGGTTTATCAGTATCGGCCTGGCGACGGATTGAAACGGGGCAAGTATACGGGCTACATTTCGGGGGCTGTTATGGCAGACGATTTTGGCAACACGACGCCGTTGGTTCCTCAAAAATACACGGATGCTTCGACATCGGGCATTGTGTATGATACGGATGTGCACAAGGGCCGATTGGAGATCGTCATTGACTCATTGCCACCGGGAGCGTGAGTGTAATCGCACGAGCCGGGGGCGTCAGCAAGAGCCGGGGGCGTCAGCCCCCGGGTTTTTCGACATATGATATTTTTTGATAGACCAACCCGGGGGCTAACGCCCCCGGCTCTTGCGCTGCATTCGGCTCGTGTGTGGCCCTACGGGCAAGCATTTCACCCAAAAATGAATACGCTCTAACAGAGCGTTAAGCATCCCAGCGGAGTTTATACGCATCGAATACGGGCCCGTCGATGCACGTCCGACGGTAATCCCAATCCGAATTCGCATCCTCCCAATACGGAACTACGCATCCAAAACATATTCCCAAACCGCAACTCATCGGCGTTTCCAATGAGACAGAACAAGGCAGTCCCAACCGCTGTGCCGTCAAAAAAGCACTATGCAGCATCGGCAACGGGCCGCAACACAATAATTGCGTTGCCTCGCCCGGCTGATAAACTCGCTCGATTAAGTCCGTTACGCGGCCACGACGGCCTTCGGAACCATCATCCGTTGCAATTCTCGGCTCGATTCCCAGCCGACGGAAATCGTCCATACAAGCAATCCGCGATTGCGTTCGTGCTCCATAAAGCAGGGAAATGCGTGCCCGTCGATTTTGGCCTTCTTGATGCTGCCCTCCTTGATTTTGGCCCCCTTGATTCTGACAATACATCAAAAAGGGCGTTTGTCCGATGCCGCCGGCAACGATAATCGTGTGTTGCGTGCCCGTCGCAGGAGATGTTTCCGGGAAGCCGTTGCCGAGGGGCATCCAAAGTTCGAGCGGAGTATTCGGCGGCAGTTCGGCGAGGCGGTGCGTCATTTTGCCGACGGTCAGATAGACGGCTTCGATTCGGTTTTGCTCCGCTTGGTAGATTGCCAGCGGTCGGCCGAGCAGCGGATCGGCCGTATTTGGCAGGCGAAGCATTGCGAACTGGCCTGCCCGGACAGTCGGGAACTGTTCCGCCGTCTGGATGGATAATTTCCAAGTGTCTTCGGTCAGGCGATCATTTTGGCGAATGATTGCCAGGCCGTGCCAAATATCGCGCGGGGGATGACAAAAGGGAGCGGACGTGTTCATTTTTTGTTCGACGAGAGCGTATTCAATTTTGTTCCAGGCAAAAAACCGTCATTCCGGCTTGGGCCGAGTGCCGGATTACGGAATGCGTATAATCTCCGACAGCACCGTAAGCGGATCGATTCCCTTGACATTGAAAACTTGGTCAATCACATCGCGTACGGCTCCGTAACCGCCAGGACGCTGCGTAATGTACTCCGCCGCATTTTTCAGTTCCTGCGGAGCATGCGGGACGGCAACGCCCAAACCAACCGCACGAATTGCCGGTAAATCAGGAAAATCATCGCCAATGTAGGCAATCTCTTCAAGCGATAATTTCTGCTCGGCAGCAATTTTGAGCACGGATTCCAACTTCGCAAACGTTCCCGTATGAATGATTTCGATGCCGAGATTCTTGGCCCGATGATAAATACACGGTGCGTCCCGGCCAGTGATAATGCCGACACTCAATCCGGCTTGCCGCCACATTCGGATGCCGTAACCATCGAGCGTGCTGAAAAGTTTTGACTCTTTGCCTTCGTGGTCAATTTCGATGGTTCCATCGGTTAGCACACCATCGACATCACAGAGGAGCAGTTTTATCGGACCTGCACATTTTTCAAGGGACATACATCAGAGGATACCATCTTTCCACGCCGATTGCAAGTCGGCGTGGAAGACGGCGAACTCTCTCCTACGGGAACAGCGGCAGGAATATCAACGTCATCAGGATCAGCAACGGGAGTAAAAGCACCAAACTGTAGCACATATACCCGAAGAAACTCGGCATTTTCACGCCGTCCTGCTCCGCAATCGCCTTAATCATAAAGTTCGGGCCATTGCCGATGTACGTCAACGCTCCGCAAAATACCGCTCCCAGCGAAACCGCGATCAAAAGTGCGTGCTCAATGAAGCCCCGCGTTCCACCCGCCAACGGCACCAACTTGCGGACACCATCCTGACAACGCCAAACGCCCCGGGCATCCTTGTGCCATTTCCTCATTTGCTCGCCCGTTTCCGGGTCAATAATCGGCTCGCCAGTCTTGTAATCATATGCCATTTGAGCCTCCAATTCCGTTTCCGTATTCGGCGTCAACGTCCTGGCTGTATCGAAAAACACGACATACGTCGGTGCATTATCCAATACCGCACTCAACAAGCCCGTCGACCAGAAGAACAGTTGCTCTTTACTCACGCCCGTCGTTTGCTCCGCCTTGGTAACGACGGTCTTGCCGTGCTCGCCCAAGATTTGCAGCGGAGCCTGCATACAGAGGAAAATGCCGAAAAACAGTGCCGCAACTTCGCCGATGGCCAAAAAGTTGAAGGAATTCGCCTTTCGGATCAGATAACTGCTGAACAAGAGCGACGTTGCCGCAAGCCCTAACTGCACGGCCTCACGCAAATAAAACCAGGGATGCCAATCCGTTCCGGGCACCGGCCTGCTCGGATCAAGGAATGCAACCGCCGCGACAACACCGAGCAAAAGCGGGATGTTGAGCATCCAGCCCGTGATGGAAATCGACGTCACATTCTCATCGTCTTCCTGTTTGCTTTCAGCGGATTCACGCCGGTAATACCAAAATTTATCCCAAAGGAAAAACATCGCAATAAGCGACAGGTTTACGAACATCCACTCCGCCCAGAGGAAAAATGTCCATTCAAAGGGCACTCCCCGAAGGTATCCGAGGAAGAGCGGCGGGTCGCCGAGCGGGGTCAAACATCCGCCGCAGTTGCACACGATGAAAATGAAAAATACGACCGTGTGAACCTTAAATTTCCGTTCTTTATTCGTTTCGAGCAGGAGCCGAATGAGCAACACGGCCGCCCCGGTCGTCCCGATGAAACTGGCCAGCAGGCCGCCGATGAGCAAAATAACGGAGTTGACAAACGGTGTCGCCCGCAAATTACCGGCAATGCGAATCCCGCCGGCAATCACGAACAGCGAGAAAAGCAACACGATAAACGGGAGAAATTCGTACAGGATCGCATTGAGGAACACGGTGGACGCCGCCATAAAGTTGCCGTCCGTTGTGGGATCGACGATTCCGTGGACGGGCCAATGCTGTTCGACGGGGAAATCGCACAGGAGGAAGTAATAAAGCAGCGTCAGGAAACCGAGCGAGCCGGCAACGATAAACCGGTGCGTGTTACTTTCCCACCAATGGGCTGTTGCAGGAATCAGCGGCAAAAACGCGATGCAAAGCAATAGTGCCACGAATGGGACGACCATCACAATCGGCGGATGCGGCGTTCGGACGTTGATTTGGATGACGTTTGAGACGGCATTTGGGATGTCCAGTGTTTCATCATTTTCGTCGACCTTAACAACGCGGACATAAAAGGGGCCTTCGGGCTGCAGATCCGATTGAATTCCTGCGTGATAGAGTTCTTCCAACTGGTGTTCGATCAGTTTGCGGAGGTCGGCAGTGATTGTTTTTGCCGAGGAGGGGTCAGTAACGCGTGCGGAATTCGCTTCGTCGGGCGAAAATTGAGGCGTAAAGTCCTCTCTGGACCATTCTACGCGAAAATGGGGCTCATTTTCCCCTCTCAGCCAGAGGGCTTTGTTGCCGTAGGGAGAGATTCGGAAAATGTCGGCATCATCATCGGCATATGCTTTGCTTTTTTTCGCGGCATAATAGACATCATGGTCGTTTGACCAGAGGGTCCATTTTTGGGGAAGTCCTTGCGAGATGAGGAAGCCGTAGAAGAGGAGGACGAGGATGATGGCAAATGCGACGGGTTTCATCAATTTGCTCATTTGGGGAGCAGGATGTCCGTGTTCGTTGGATGACGATTGTTCGTCGTTTTTGAGTTCGCCGGAAGGTTGTTGTTCAGTCATTGCATTAAGTACGTTTACCGCGTGCCGAAGCCCGTTCGGAGTGTATTAGAGCATAATAAACCAAAAAAGCAAGATGTCCTCTCACGGAAACCGCCCGCCGGGACGCTCCCGTCCTTCCGGCACACGCCGGAAGGACGATTTTTTCCCAAAGTAAAATGGATACGCTCTAATCCTTTGCCAGCACCAGGTTGATCTTCTCCAGCGTGCGTTCGGCAACCTTGGCTAACTCGCGAGCCTTATCGGAACGGTCCGCAGAATCCTGTACCACCCGCAAAAATCGCACAAACATCTGGCCCTTCTGCGACAATTCATACTGTATCTCACTACGCAACCTCCCTCCGCTCGTCTCGAACCAAGGACTGCTCATCGGACGATGTTGCAACAACAATATCGACCGGCATGCCGCTATGAAATCCTTCGATTCCGGGTCTTCGCTAAACGACCGAGCAAGTTGGTGCGATAATTGTTCCGAGGTCAAATTCACGATAAAGTCCGGTATCGCTTCCGCTTCCTTGTCCCAATCCGCTGCGAACATCCCGTAGATCGACTCCGAAGTCATCGCCCAAGGACGATCGCACTCCTCGATAATCCGGGCAGCGGAAATTGCCGTCGATGCAGCGTTCATCTGCAAACGTTCCTGGACGTTCGCAGAGACCGTGTCGTAATCCAGGGGTGGTGCCCTTCTTATCTCGAACGACCGGGATTCTCCGGCGGCCTCATCCAGTAATCTTTCCAATACTTCAAGTACTGGCACGATATTTTGATGGGGCAGGCCGTGTTCCGCGAGTTCGGCAAGTAATGCCATTCGAAATCCCACCGGAATCTTGTTGGCAGTCCTCTCAAAATTCGCGAGAACTTCCGCCGCCTTCTCCTGGTTCTCTTTGACGAGGAACAGTATGCCCGCACTATAATACGCCCGAGCGATTGCGATATAGGCTCGGCTCCGTTGGTGGCTCAGGGGATCCTGGACCTGGACTTCCGGCGTGAAATGGACGACCCCGCTCGCGTCCGCTGCGTCTCTGGCATCTATGGTATTCTCGGGCCGTAGGGGCATTGTTGCGAACGGAGAAAACAGGGCCGGAGGAGCCGGACGTGTAGGAGCCAACGTCGGGGCCGGACGCGTATCCCGTGTTGCGACTTCGACGATTCCCCGCATATCATCGGGATCAACGCCGGGATCAAATACGGCATAATACCGGTCGCCGTCTTTCGCTCGCGAAAGCAGCCAACTGAAAATATCCGCCTGAAGCATGGCCGGCGTCCAAGCATGATGGCCGCAGATGCCGAATTCCGTCTTCTTGACATTCGCCCCCGCCTTTTCGTTGCGTTCAAACTCCGTTCGGGCGTAGTCAATACTTCGGTCGTCGGAACTGTAAATCGCCCAAATCGGGACTTTTTTGAGAATGGGATGTTTTTCAAGGTACACATCGGACAGGGCCGTCCAACTGACGAGCGGGACGGCCGCGGCGAAGAGGTCGGGCCGACGTTCCAGGGCCCGCCAAGTCCCGTCGCCGCCGCTGCTCAAACCGGAGACCGTAATCCGATTCTCATCGACAGGATAGTGGTCCACAACCTGTTCGACCATCGCAAAGGCTCGTTCCAGCGGATGACCTGTATCCGTTTCGCCCGAGTGGACGGTAATGTGGAGCATGAGCACCTGTTCCGATACATCTACGACCATCCCTCCTATTCCGAGCATTCCACCGACGCGTCTCTGGAAAGTCGCTGTTTCCCATCGTTCTTGCACCATAACTTCGGCACTGGGAGTGGCTGCTTGGATTTGCTCGATGAGTGTTTCTTTGTGCTTTTCCAATCCCTCGGCATCATCTTTTATTTCGTCAGGAACGATAATGTCGTATGAAACTGACATTGATCGACAAGCGCTCGCCCAGTGTTCGTTCGACGAGTGTTGCGGCACGAGCAGGAAAAAGTCCCTTTTTCGTTCGCCGGTCAGCAAGGGAAGGATATGGTGCAGGTGAACGAGTTGCAATTTGTTGTCGGTGCCGACTTCGCCGATGCCGTGCAGCCAGAGAATCAGGGGATATTTTTTACCGGATTCCATATTTTCGGGAACGTGGAGTCGGTATTTCATTGTTTTCCCGTCGATTTCGAGGGTTTTTTCTTTGAAGAGGGAGAGCATTTCGGGCACGACGTTGACGATGCCGTCTGTTCTACCCCAGTTTGTTGCAGGCTGGATGGCGATGGATTCGATTTGTTCTTGCGGGAGCGGATCGGCATTGATTGTGTCGGCGAGTAAAACTGACAGAGCGCACAGGGTGCACAAAAACCGGCAAATGTGTTTCATGACAAGGTCTCCTTATTGGGCAAGGTGATTAGATTGGGCGGACAATACCCTTTGTAGCGGATTGTACACGAAAGCGTTGGAAAAGGCAAGGCCGTGCTGCTTGCAATCGCTCGAAAATCTGCTATACTGCTCGCATAGACTGAAATTCCGCCCTGGCTTCGTACCGGAGGAACAAAAAAACGACAAACAGAGGCCTCATCGTTGGATTGCGAACGGTTGCAAAGAGCCTCGGTGTTGCGAAGCGGAACTTGCGGCTCCGCTTGCGTCGGAAGGACAGTTTCAGAATAAGTCTATCACTACCAGGCCGTTGGCGGGCCTTCGGGAGCAATGATTTCAACATTTTCGCCGGATTGCTGCACCACAAACATCCCTTGCTTCAAAGCGAAGTCCCGAACGTTTTTTTGGATGACGCCGCCGACGACGGCTGCAATAAACTGTCGTTTATCATTTTTGACATCGGCAACCAAACGGAAGTTTTCCAAACGTTCTTGATGTTCCTTTACATCGTCTATTGATAAATTCGTTTTAACTTCAACGAGCAAAGCAATATCGCCGTTTTCGAGAAACAGGTCAACTTCGCCATAGATGTTGAGTGCTTTGTTTCCAAATCGTTGTCGGGGAGTATAGACATCGAACTCATATCCCAAATCCTTAAACATACGGACGATTCCGCCTTCGACCATCGCGGCAACGAGTTGGCCAAGTCTATCACCCAACCTTGCGATCTGTTCCCGCGTTTCTCTCATCTGTTCACGCATGACCTTCAGTTCCTCCCGGCTTTCGCGGAACGATGCCATCAACTGTTCATATGTGAACGTTGTTGAATCATGTGTTGTAGACATTACGGGTGCTTGTTCTCTATTACCAATATACAGCGTATTCTACACAAAAAAACATTTTGACGCAAACATGTCAAAGGTTATGCGGCTAACGCCCTTACGTCCACAATTTCCGATCCAGCGTGCGATACGTAATCGCCTCAAAAAGGTGCATCGGGCCAATCTCCGGCAACGACTCCAAATCCGCAATCGTGCGAGCAATCCGCAATATCTTGTCATGCGCCCTGGCCGATAAACCGAAATCCTCCATCGCCGTCCGCAATATCGCATGGCACTGCTCGCTCAACGGACAATGCTGCACCACCTGACGATGAGACATGTCCGCGTTGTAACGGATTTTCACCTTGCTAAAACGCTCTTTTTGTATGTCCCGCGCCGCCAAAACCTGCTCGCGAATCGCTGCACTCGATGTCCCCTGCGATTTCGACGACAGTTCCGTATAATCAACCGGCGGAACCTCAATATGGATGTCAATCCGATCCAACAACGGCCCGCTGACACGATTCATATACCGCTCAATCTGAACCGGCGAACATCGGCAATGACGACGCGGATCGCTCCGATAGCCGCACGGACATGGATTCAATGCCGCTATCAAAATGAAATTCGCCGGAAATGTACTCGTCTGCGTCGCCCGAGCAATCGTTACATAACCGTCTTCGAGCGGCTGCCGCAACACTTCAATCGCCCGACGGCTAAACTCCGGCAACTCATCAAGAAAAAGCACGCCGTTGTGTGCCATACTGATTTCGCCTGGATTCGGCGGCGATCCTCCGCCAGCCAAGCCCGGCTCGCTAATCGTGTGATGCGGCTCCCGAAAAGGACGCACCGCCAAAAGCGGCGTGTCCGGTTTGAGTTGGCCCGACACGCTGAAAATCCGCGTCGTTTCCAATGCTTCTTCCAGCGACAATTTTGGCAAAATGGTACGGAATCGTTTGGCCAGCATCGTTTTTCCCGTTCCGGGCGGCCCGACCATCAGGACATTATGCCCGCCGGCGGCAGCGACGGTCATTGCCCGTTTGGCCGATTCCTGCCCGCGAACATCGGAAAAGTCAAGGTCGTAAGTCGCGAGTTGCTCGAAGGTTTGCGTGTTGAGCGGCGGGATGGGTTCGATGTTGATTTCACCCTTCAAAAAGGCGACGGCCTGGGACAGCGAACTGACGGGAAAGACGCGAAGTCCTTCGACGACGGCGGCTTCAGACGCATTTTCGGCGGGAACGATGAGATGGGGGATTCCTTGTGTTTTTGCGGTCAACGCCATCGAAAGAGCACCTTTGATGGGTCGCATATTTCCATCGAGGGCGAGTTCACCGACGACGGCGAAGCGGTCAAAGGCATCGGCGGGGATTTGACCGCTTCCGGCGAGGAGGCCGAGGGAGAGGGGCAGGTCGAACGAGGCGGCTTGTTTGGGCAGGTCGGCGGGAGCGAGATTGATAACGGTCCGGTGGATGGGATTGAAGTATCCTGAATTTTCGATGGCTCGTTCGATGCGATAGATACTTTCTTTGACGGCGGCATCGGGCAGGCCGACGAGAATAGTTTTGGGCAGGCCGATGTCGGCGCAGTCAACTTCGACCTCGACCGGCACGGCATCGATTCCCAGCAGTGAAAAGGTATTGAGTTTGACGAGCATAAACCGGTTATTGTAGCATACGGAGCCCATTGCGTAAGCAAGGGGATGAGGGCAGTCGCAAACCGCAAAGAGCCGGGGACGAAGCGAAGCGCAGTCCCCGGATTGCACGCGTTCATGTTATCATCCGGGAACTACGCTACGCTCCGTCGCCCGGCTCTTTGGACTCCATGCCATTCTCGGCACTCCCTCTTGCACCGCTTGCCGTGCCGATGTATAATTCCCCGTACTGATGGCACCGTGCCGTCATTTACATTTGGTATAGTTCGCAAGTTTTGGGTTTCTGACTTTCATGCACAACCCGGTTTTCCGGTTGAAAGTCAGTGAATGTGTTCAGTGAAAACATGCGTCTCCGTAAGGGGGATGTCATGCACTGAACTTGCAGAGTTTCGGTGTGAAGGTGCGTCCTTTTCATTGTCGTGCGGTCTGCGCACGGCACTCTGGTTGTGCGGAGGGAAATTCTCTTGAACCCCATGGCGTGCCCCGTCTTTTGACGGTGTTGTCGCTTGCCGTTCTTGCCGCTAATCCCTTGTGTCAACATTTAACAATGACTTCAAACGACAATCTTACGACGGAAGTTCAATGGTTTCTCGGCAATTCTGAATCTCAAAAGGGACCTTACTCCACCGAAGTGGTACGTAAAGGAATCCTTGATGGAAAGCTTCATGCTCGTATCAAAGCATTGCGTGTAGGTTCGGACTCTTGGATACCACTCAACGAGATACCGGACTTTGCGGAAGTCTTTGCTTCCGCAACCGCTACCACAGTGCGATGGTTTTTGGGAAACCCAGGCGCAATGAAAGGTCCTTACGAGACCAAAGAAGTACAACGTGGCATTACAGGCGGCAGAATCTCCCCGTTACAACAAGCGGTACAGGAAGGTTCGGCTAACTGGACACTGATCAGTGAAATTCCAGAATTCGTCGATGCTTGTATTAACGCACCTACCAAGGGCTGGGGAGATACCGGGAAAAAAACCGCACAAAAGATACTGGAAGAGTTTCGGCAAACTGATTTCAAAAACGAAATCATTCCGCTTGATGCCAACAATTACCAGACATTGGTTAAAGACGTAATGTTTTGGGTAGTGTTGATACTTGGAGTTGCACCGCTTATCATTGCTTCCTTCCAAGACATAACCATTCAGTTCCTTGGCATGCTTTTCTTTTTTGCCATGTTTTGGGGTGGACTGCTCCGTGGTGTTGTTCTAAAAAGCAACGATAAGATTCCTCTCCCTGTTGCTGCCTTCTTTTTTACAGGAATCATTGGGATGCCTTTGCTGCTTTATGTTTATAGTTGGCATCCCGAATTTTACCTAACGATGCCGGAACACCAAAATTTTATATTGCGATTCGTCGGCAGTATTTTGCATACAGGGATATGGGAAGAACTGTGCAAGATTTTGCCTGTTATTGCCTACCTTATATGGAAACGTCAAGATGCGCAGCCTCTCATGGTCATTTTGATTGGTGTGTTTTCCGGTTTAGGATTCGCTGCCTTTGAGAATATCGCCTATGGCGAACGAAGTATTAACCTTACTATCCTATTAGGACTGGAAGGTGTAAAACAAACGGGTGCAGAAGGCTTGATAGCGGGAATTGCTCAGGGCACACAAGCCGCTATGATCAATGTGATGCTTCGCTCGTTATCATTGGTGTTCGCTCATGCACTATGGACTGGTATATTTGCCTACTATCTTACACGGGCGGTACAGTCTGGAACTCGATGGTATGTGCTGTGCTTTTTGGGGCTTGCAGTTCCAGCAGTTTTACACGGCACTTATAATTGGTTCCAGAGTGTGCAACCCGCCTTTGCAGCATTAATAATAGCCTTCAGTTTTGTCCTGTTCTATGGCTATCTCACCAAATTGCGCCAAGGTTCACAATAGACTTGTTGCCTAACCCCGATCTTGCTATAATTATGGGGCTACGGATCGAATTGTATCCAATTTTCCCTTTCCCGTCAAGGAGGACAAATGACCCGCATAGAGAA
>Ga0099364_10010616_pt1 | contig 12650 bp, 8 predicted proteins | sample TergutTh196P3_FD_73070 | JGI IMG/M metagenome (GOLD analysis project Ga0099364, IMG submission 73070) | Microcerotermes parvus P3 segment gut microbial communities from Pointe-Noire, Republic of the Congo - Th196 P3 | ecosystem: Host-associated > Arthropoda: Insects > Digestive system > Gut ... | reverse complement strand
AACAAGGTCTCCTCCCCCCCCCCCCTCCCCCCCCCAAAAAGGGGGGGGATTTTCCCCCCAAGTTTGGTGGGGGGGGTAGGGGGGGGGAAAGTTGAAGTTATAAACGAGCCACAGCGACCTGAGGTTCGAACCAACAAAACGGTAGCTTCAAAAAAACTCTGTATTTCTCTTTATTTCTCTGTGTTCTCAATCTCTGTGTGCTCTGTGTCTTCTCTTAAAAACTCCGTGTAAAAAAACTCTATTTTTGGAGTATCAAAACAGCTCCAAAAGTATATACAAAACAGGTGCAGCTACGAGAAGACTATCAAATCTATCGAGGACACCACCATGCCCTGGGATGATTTTTGAGCTGTCTTTGACACCGAAATCTCTTTTTAATAGGCTTTCAAATAAATCGCCTATCTGTCCAAAGAAGCCTGCTGAAAGTGCGAGTAATATCCAAAGTTTTGGAGTATAAAACTCAGGGTCGATATATCTTGTCAATACAGCACCAATACAAACAAAAATGATTGCTCCAATGAATCCTTCGATTGATTTCATCGGACTTACTTTGAAGATACCTCTATGTTTCCCAAATTTCATGCCTACAAGATAAGCAAAAGTATCTGTAATCCAAACCATTATGGCAAGGGTAGGTATCAATGTCTGGTGTATATCACCCAATCTAAAAAAAAGTCCGAAACCTATCGCAGGATATAAGACGGTGAGCATCGACCCTGATATTCTGAAAACTGCTCCATCGGTTTTGTTTAAAAAGATATCTCTGATACCGTTTAAAAGCAGTATACAAAATAAAACAAATAAGGCATGCGAGGAACTCCAGACTATACAATAAAAAAAGAGAAATGAGGAAACTACATTGAAAAATAATAGTTTTACGCCTTTATTTTCATACATTTTAATGATTTCGTAGCTTGATAAAACAGTCAGTAAACCAAGAAATCCTTTTAAAAGCATTCCCCCTTTATAGTATAAAATCAATAATAAAGGAATACAGACAACACCTACCAAAACTCGTTGTAACACCTTACTCCAATTGGCTTTATCCAAAGAAATCATTTCACACCTCCAAATCGTCTATTTCTATTTTGAAAATCAAGTATAGCCTCCAAAAATGCTTCTTTTTTGAAATCTGGCCATAATATATCTGTAAAATAAAGTTCTGTATAAGCCGATTGCCAGATAAGATAGTTTGAAAGCCTCTTTTCTCCACTGGTTCTTATCATAAAGTCTGGGTCTGGCATACCTGCTGTATAAAGGTATTTTTCAAAAATATTTTCATCGATGTTTTCTGCGTTTATTTTTCCAGAAATTATTTCTGGCATCATTGCTTTGATTGCATCGAGTAGCTCCCATCTTCCACCATAATTCATAGCTATATTAAAGTTTAAACCTGTATTATTCCATGATTTTTGGCATTCTTTTATTATTTTTGTTTTGTAATCCATTGAAAGATTGTGTTCACTACCGATAAATCTTACGACTATATTGTTTTTTGACATCTGGTCTATCTCGTCTACGAGGGAGTCCAAAATGAGCTTTAGGAGTCCTTTGACTTCCTCATCGGGACGAGACCAATTTTCTGTAGAAAAGGCATATATAGTGAGATATTTCAGTCCAATTTCGACTGAAGTCTCTACTATAGCACGAACTGATTCTACTCCGTTTTTATGTCCGTAGAGCCTGCCGGCACCTTTTTGCTTTGCCCATCTACCATTGCCGTCCATGATGACCGCTACATGATTTGGTAGCTTGCCAGGGTCTATTTCTGATTTTATTTTATTTATTTTTGTCATATATTTCCTATTTAATATAAAAAATACCAATATTATTATTTAGGGTTTTTTGACAACTATTTTTTTTATTTCTATATCTTACCAACCAGCAATCATACTTCAAGGGGAGAACATCAATGTCTGAGAGAAATACTACAAGAGTATATTTTAGTAAAAAAAAATGAAGCAATATCCTTTTTTTTCTCGTCTATAACTTCAACTGGGAACGCAGGCATCTTGCCTGCAAATAAAACTAAAAAATCAATGCATGCAGGCAAGATGCCTGCGTTCCCAGTTGAAGTTACTGCTATGATGGTTCGACCTTCGGGTCGCGGCAGCTTATCTATTTTTATGTGGATAACTTTGTGGATAACCTGTGGATAATTGTAGATAAATCGACTTTTTTAAATCCATAACTCCCTATTTTTTATACTAAATATCAAAGTTCCCTCTACCCTCCCTGTAGCCTTCCTGTAGCTACCCTATTTAAACTACACAAAAATAAGGGGATTACAATAGGTAAGCTTTAATGTGGATAACTATTTTATATTAGTAAAATTTTGTTTTTGTTATTGCAGGTGCTTTGTCTTGACAGAATATATTCTGTCGAAACTCATATTAGTGATTTTATCTCTTATTTCAATAAAATCATTCTTCTTGTTTCAACAAAGTCATCAGCTCGCATCTGATAAAAATACACTCCACTTACAACATTATTTCCATTATTATCTTTACCATCCCAGATAATGCTATGGAAACCTTTTTCAAAATCATTGTTAACGAGCTTTTTTACGAGCTGTCCGCGAACATTGTAGATAGATATGTCTACCTTTTGAAGATACTCCAAAGAAAAACTGATATTAGTTTCTGGATTAAAAGGATTTGGAAAATTACGCCAAAGTGTCGTTTTCACTAGTGCATCATTGAAGTCATCATCTGATACTTCAATATAGGTTTCATAAGTATTTGACATCTCAGACTCACCATCTGTGTAAACTGCTGTAACAAAATAGACCAGTTCACCAGTCTCAAAAATATCCTCATCGACAAAAATCATCTCGGCTATATTGTCTATTTCAGCGATGACAGCTCCATTTTTATATACCTTGTAATTGATAAAAGTGGTGTGTTTGTAATCCGGTGTTTCCCATGTAAGATTGACAATAAAAAGCCCCTCCATAAATAATGGATAATTATCCATTATCCATTGTCCATTGTCCATTAAAAATGAGGGGGAAGGCATTACTGAGCCTTGTAAATTTAAAGGTGGACCCAAGACAGGTTCCTCAGGCTTTTCTTCTGTATATAAGGAAACATAATTTGACGGCTTTGACTCTGCATGCGAATAAAGAGCCGTAACATAATACACGAGTAATCCGCCCTCAGAGATATTTCTATCAGTATAAAAAATATCAGTAATATTGCTCAATTCAGCAATGACATTTCCATTTCGATATATTTTGTAGGCAAGAAAAATAGAGTTTTCATAAACAGGTGCTTCCCACAAGAGAAATTTTGTATTAGGGTCTTGCTGGTCATAACCCTGTAGGTTTTTTGGAGGTCCCAAGATAGGTGCTACTACGCTTTTATCAGTATAAATATCTACAAAATTTGACGGGATAGACTCTCCATGACTATAAACTGCTGTTATGTGATAATAATACATAGTTTCTGGCTCTATGTCAAAGTCTGTAAAAAATGTTATTTCTGGAATGAGCATTTCATCAAGTATGTAAATATTGTCTTTGTAGACCTTGTAACCGAGTAGAGTGGTGTTTGTATACAGAGGCTCGTCCCAGTTCAAATCTATTGAATAGGGTGCTATTTCATCATGATATTCACCGACAAGATTTCGGGGCGGAAGTAAATGAGGAAGATGAGTATCGAGCTTAATTAACCCTGCTTGATGGATGATTTTTGAACTTGATGAAAATGATTGAATGATGACTACAATATTTAGTCTGTCAAGTTCCCAAGCAGCATCGAGAACAATTTCAGTAGTAAAAACATCGCTTTCACCAGCTTCTGTCAAACCAAAATTTTGCTCGTTATACCTGACTACTTTAGCAAAAAAATCACCATATAATAAATCTTGAAAGTCATAAGTAACCAAAAATAAAATCCTATTGTTTATAGTTGTAATGTTTTCCAGCATTTCTACACTTGCAAAAGCACTGACATTTAATCCATCGATTTCATAACCGACATTTATTTCAATAGGACTAGGCACTATTTCGATATTTTTGTATTGGTTGGCATATTGAATAGCTGTCTGCTCACTCCCACCAGATACAAAACCTATGCCACCCCAAACAGCAAGAGGTGTCGCTGAAGATGAAGTATACAAATTTAGCCTACTATTAGCACCAGGACTTATATTATCATCCAATTGCCATATCAACGGAATAAAATAGGGAAACTCCTCTTTATTGTCCGCCAATGATTTTAACGCAGCCCGCGCTATTGGACAAGTGCCTCAAGATGTGATTGTAAATAACTCACCTACTACATATCGCTGGGTGCTTGATATAGTATCAAAAGCTTCCAGTTTTTGATATGAAAGTAGTAAAATAGTGAAAATAATTAAATACCATGCCCATATTGGAGGCGACACAAAGAGAGGATTAAATTTTTTCATAAAAAAACTCCTTATAATTTACAATTTATAATTTATAATTTATAATTTATATAATGTGCAGGCAAGATGCCTGCGTTCCCAGTGTTTGCAGGCAAGATGCCTGCATTCCCAGTTGATGTCAAATATTTGAGAAAAGATATTTTGTCAAGCGGAATTAGGAATTAGGAAATATACTATATTCCACTATCCTCTAAAAAAAATTGTAATACTTACTAAAAACAGAGTTTACCTTTATAATACTTAAGCCAATCAGAGATTGGCACTAAAAACGGAGTAAAAATGAATTTTAGGGTCATTATTTTTGTCGTGTTTATCTGCTTGAGCATAAATCTCGCCTCACAGATGTTACCGCACCCTTTAAAGACTGAGGGTTTTCCAGTAGAAATGTATCCAGAAGAATACGAACCTGTTTCTTTACATAGAAATAGGTCATTGACGAACAATATATTAGTAATCAGAGTTGATTTTCCAGATAGACCTTTTCTCGACCATGAAAGGTTTCCAGCTTATCATCCTCATAATGAGGAATATTTTCGTAACTATATGGAGCATTTAAAGAATTTTTATTTAGATGCTTCAGGTGGGAATTATGAGCTAAACTACTATATAGCTCCTCAAGTATACACAATGAGTGAAAATCTCGGTTGGTATGGTGATGACGAATATGAGTCAAGGCGAAGGGTAGAATTGATAGGAGAATTAGTAGCCATGATTGGCGATGGTCTACCCTTTAAAGATTATGAAGGCTTGATAGTCTTTCATAGTGGTGCAGGTCAAGAGTCTGATATCTATAACAATCAGCGTCACACTATGTCCTCCACTTATATGTCTCAAGCCTCTTTTAGAAATGTTTTTGACCCTACAAATGAGGATTATGAGGGTATACCTACCGCTGACGGCTCCTTTATCACCAGAGCTGCTTTGATAGCCTCAGAGGAATATCATCCTGGCTTTGAGGAAATATACGATAGACATTATGAAATACTCGGTGTCCTGACTTTTTATATGGGCAGGATGATGGGTCTGCCTACTCTCTTTGGAAATGTTTCTGCTTATGGACAGCATGCTGGCACAGGAAATTTTTGTATCATGGGAACAGGGATGTGGAACAACAACGGTAAGACACCACCTTTACCCTCTGCTTGGGTCAGGATTTTTGCAGGCTGGGAAGAGCCTATCATCATCAATCAAAATGTGGAAAGGGTGGAGATAGGGTATCATCTAGCAAATGACTTATCGCTTGCGCACGGAGTGAAATCACAAATACCCCCCCCTACCCCCCCCATAAATGTGGGGGGAGTTCCCCCCCACATTTATGGAAACGAAAATTCCCCCCACATTTATGGGGGGGGCAGGGGGGGGGAAAAAATATATAGAGTCAACATCTCCGAAAAAGAATATTTTTTGATAGAAAATAGACAGCACAATCATATCAAAGATTTTTATGAGTTAGTAGATAGACCAGGTGAATATGTCGAGCTTGCAGGTCATAGTTTTCAGCTTTTACCACCTGGAGTGCAGGAATACCAAATCATGCCCACAAGATATGGAGATGCCTATATCCCGATAGTAGACTTGATGAAAAACAATCTGCGTGGGTCAGAGTGGGACTATTTTATGCCTTATATAGATATTTCGGTTCCTGGTGGTAGGTATCAAGACCCCTCAGGACTTTTTATCTGGCATATAGACGAAAATGTCATAGAGGCAAATCTTAGCACCAACACCATAAATGCCAATCCCAATCGTAGAGGTGTTGCCTTAAAGGAAGCCGATGGTGTCCAGCATCTCGCTTCTACTACTCCTCACCAATATATGCGTGGTGGTCCTTTTAAATCATATAGAGAGGATAACAACGACTATCTCGGCTATCAGACCAATCCTTTTACTGGACATTATTCTACACCTACCTCAGAAAGTTATTATAGTGGCATTAGTTTTGAGATTTTCCGTGTGAGTCCTTCTGACGATATCATGACCTTTTCAGTGAGGTTTGAGCCTTTTAGCGAGGCAGAATTTCTCTATCAAAACTTTTTAGAGCCTTTTGTCTTTGATTTTAATAACAATGGGATAAATGAAGTTCATTTTTTCCACTCAGATGGCTTTATGACGGTCTTTGAAAACAATCAAAAAATAAATACTTACTGGCTGGAGGCTGATACTCTCTCCTTTAATTATGTCTTTGATGGAAAAAAAATTTACATTCCCGCTCAAGATATATATGAAAATACGAGAGCTAAACTCATAAAATGGGACGGACAGAGATTTGAGGAGGTCTGGGGGCGAGATAATTGGACTTGGGCATCCTCACCTGTCTATATAGATAATAATAGTGCGGTAAAATGGGTATTTTCTCTACATCAGATTGAACCTTATTTTGAAAGAAATACTTATCGTGTTACTACTCTTGATGAAAATTTAAGAGAGCTTGATTTTCACTTCCTCTTTGGAAATATTTCAAATTTAATTTATGATGATTTAGCCATATATTTACTCAATCACGATATAGATAGCACTTCAGCACTAGATGATATTAACCTAACAGTAATATATAATCAGCATTCTGTTACTTATGGATTAAATATCAATGACATAGATATAAATGGGAAATGGACAATTTATAAAGGCGATTTTTTGGGGAAACAGCAAAAGGACCCTCGGCAGTTTTTCTTTCATTATCAGTATCAAAATATAAATAGATACTTTTTATGGGGAGAGTATGCTGATGATAACACGAGATTGCTTTCTAAGGAGTTTCAAGGGAGTAACCTCGCAATGACGGTGGGGGCAACTCACGACTCACATCTCACAACTCACAACTCACAACTCACCACTCAAAACTCACAACTCACAGAACTCCACCTCAATATGCCCTATCAGCTTACGGGTCAGCCAGTTTTTAAAGACATAAACAAAAACGGAGTTCCCGAAATCATCCTCTCACATACCAATGGATTTTCTGTTTATACAATGACAGGAAACCTTGTCAGACATGTCATGATAGACAATCCCGACCCGCTAAATCAAGGTGGGAGCGGAGTGATAGCTTGGAACTGGGCAAATGATGACAATGTCTATTATCTGGGTGGATTTTCGAGAAATAGATTGATGTTTTTTGACAGCAATATGAATGTCATGCAGCAGCTCACACGGACGCTTGCTCACCCTTTCCAGACTTACCCCTATATCACAATGCAAGGTAGCGATGTGATATTACACCAAGCGACAGATATGGGCAGGGTCTATGATATAAAGCTGACACAGGCTCAAGATACAAGTAATCTTCGCTGGAATCTGAGCTATGGAAACTATTTCCGAAATGGTATTTGGGACGATATACTCGTAAATAGCTTTGAAAATGAGAGAGGCATCTTTGTCAGAGGTGAAAATTATGCCTTTCCGAGTCCTTTTATCAATAGTTACCACGACAATATTAGATTTCAAGTGATGACTACTATCAGCACTCCTGTAGAAATCAGTATCTATACAATCGCAGGGCAGCTGGTAGCAAGACAGACTGACTATTTTCATGCCTTTGAGGCAAATAGAAACAATTTTGTTTTTTATCCAGAAAGATGGTCGTCTGGTGTTTATTTTGCAGTCTTGAAAGCTCAAAATAATACGATGAATGTTAGGTTTGCGATAGAGAGATAGCAGAGTTTTTTTAACACAGAGATTTTGAGAGAAGACACAGAGCACACAGAGAGAACTAACATAAGTTTCGACAGAATATATTCTGTCGCAACAGGAACAGATTTCGGAACGGATAAATCCGTTCCCTACAGAAATAATAAAAAAAGGAAAATAAATTTTATGAAAACAAAAAAGATTTTAATCGTGATTTTTACTATTTTAGTGTCTAGCATACTAAATGCAGGTCCAGATAGCAGTGCAGGTGAATATGGTTTCCAATTTTTAAAAATACCAGTATCACCAGAGCTTGCTGGTATGGCAAATACAGGAGATATGCTAAACAATTCACCACTTGCGATATTTCACAGTCCGGTGGCTTTCAACTGGCAAAGAGGTGTCTTTGTTTCTGCATCCTCGACAAATTGGCTTGCAGGCACAAATATGTATAATATCGCCTACAGAAATGTAGCTCTACAACAATCCTTTGGTTTTGGAGTAGTCTATTTTGATAAAGGTTCTTTTGATAAAAGAGACATCAATGGCACCAAGATAGGTGAGTATCATCCTATGGATATGAGAGCTACAGGGAATTATGCCTTTCGTCTCTCTAATAATATCAATCTTGGAATAAATCTTAATCTTTTATATGAAAAGATTGATACTTCCTCTGCTCTCGGCTTTACGACAGATTTTGGTTATGTCTTTTATGCTCCATTAGCTAATACAACTTTTGATTTTGCTCTCAAAAATATTGGTGGCACTACCAAAATGGACAAAGAAACAATTGATTTACCACTAATAGCTGAGGGCGGGATATCTACAGGATTTGAAATAAATGAACTGATGAGTGTCTATCCATCCGTAAAAGTGTCCTATATCAGAGACCATGATAACCTTTTACCCGCAGTAGGCATGCAAGTCAATCTTTACCAGATGCTCTTTTTGAGAGCTGGATACAAATTTAACTACAATGAGGAAGGCTTGACAGCAGGCTTTGGGATAAACTACAATAACTATAAATTTGATTATTCTTATATGAACAATAGTTTAGAGGATACACATCTGTTTGGGTTTGGAGTAGTTTTTTAGAGGGAGTAGGGGATAGATAATCCCTACCCCCTACCCCCTATCCCCTATCCCCTATCCCCTAAAATATCACCTTCATCAACTCCGCCTCTGTTATTTCATCAAAATAATCTTTAGCTGGATGTTGTTTTAGTAGCTCCTTTATTGCCTCGATATTGTGTGGATAATTTATAAAAAGTTTTTCACAAGGTTTTAAGTCTTTTAATCTATGAAAATCTCCGATAAATTTCAAGCTCTCTATCAATCCATTTTTCACAGAAAGTGAGACTTGTAGATTTCCGTCTTTTGTATCGATAGATTTTTTGTAGCTATAGTAGGGAGTGTTTTCGTGATTCCATTCCCATGTCTTGTATTTTGTTTCTATGAGAGCATTTATAGCTTTTACATCACTATTTGTCAGGTCATAAAGGTGTGAATCTTGATAAATCTCTCTTAAATACTCTATCATATAGGAAATAAACTCATTAATACTTATAAAATTTGGTAAATGATATGAAATATTGGTGATTTTTTTCTTTTGTTGCTTACTTGATTTTTTACTCACTTTCAAAAACTTTGCAATATCCCCTAATTTAGAAATATACAAAAGAGTGCCATGTAATAGGGCATCCTTGCCTCTGATGTATTTTGAGTTCTTTGAAAAGTTCATTCCACCTATTGTCATATTTCCCTCATTCTCAAATTTGGCATTCACTCCTATGCAATGTAAAAAATCAATGATAGGTTTTGTGCAAATTTCAATATCATTTTTTTGTTTTGAGACATTCCGATAAATAAAACAAAAATTGAGATTTCCTATATCTTGATAAACTGCTCCACCACCTGATAAACGCCGAACTATAGGTATATCTTGTTCTTTGACAATATCAAAATTTATCTCATTGTGAGTAGTCTTATTCCTGCCGACTATAATCGAAGGTGAATTTTGATATAAATATAAAATATCTTCATCAAAATTTTCTAATAAATACTCTTCACAAGCTATATTAAAATAAGCATTCAAGGATTCATTATAAATGATTTTCATAAAACTCCTAATAATTTATAATTTATAATTTATAATTTATAATTGGGTTTCCCCCCCCTATGTAGTGCCAGAGCTTGCCTCTGTGCTTGTAGGGGGGGGAATTGTTGCGACAGAATATATTCTGTCGAAACTTAATTCTTTAGCTGTTTCCTCTGTGTTCTCTGTGACTTCTCTCGCAATCTCTGTGTTAAAAAAACTCAAAAGTCATCAAATTCATCATCAAAGCTATCCATCGGCAAAATATTTTCAGGTTTTTGAGTTAGGGCAAGTCTCGGTTTATTCTCTATTTGCACAGCTTTTTTTGTTGGAGGTATATATTTATAGCCACTCTCTTTACGAGAAAGTGTAAACTGACTTACCAAAGCTCTCAGCTCAGCCGCCTGACCATTTAATTCCTCTGCTGCAGCTGCTGATTCCTCTGCATTTGCAGCGTTTTGCTGGGTAACTCTGTTCATCTCATTAACACCAGTAGAAATTTGATTAACACCAGAGGCTTGTTCGTCAGATGATGCTGAAATTTCATTAACAATACTTTTCACTTTGCTAAACTGCTCTTTCATTTCGAGAAAAGATTTTGTAACTTGTTCCACGATGACAGTTCCCATTTCAGAATTTTTACCAGCTTCATCTATAAGAACATTTGTATTTTTAGCAGCTTCTGCACTTCTGAGAGCGAGATTTTTCACTTCCTCAGCAACTACAGCGAAGCCTTTACCTGCATCCCCAGCATGAGCTGCTTCAACAGCAGCATTAAGAGCGAGCAGGTTGGTTTGGAAGGCAATTTCGTCTATGTTTTTGATAATCTTTCCAGTTTCTTGTGAGGATTTAAGTATAGCTTCCATAGCTTTATTCATTTTTTCCATTGCTTCATTCCCTTTATCTACAGCGAGAACGGCTTGCTCGGATAGATTTAATCCTGATTTTGCGTTATCTGCATTGTTTGAAGTGAGAGAATTAATCTCTTCGAGGGAACTGGAAATCTCTTCAAGCGAGGATGCCTGTTCTGAGGTAGTCTCTGCAAGGCTTTGTGAACTCGATGATATTTCAGTGGACGCCATTGTAATCTGTTCTACTGCGGTATCTACAAGAAGAATTGAATCTTCAAGTGTTTTACCAGCAAGATTTATATTTTGTTTAAAATCGTCTAAATCACCTTTATAATTTCCATTGATTCTGGCAGTCAAATCCTTGTGAGCTATTCTATCCATGACATTCATAGCTTCTTTTAAAGGATTCACAATAGCATCGAGGGTGCTGTTGATATTGCCCACAAGAGTAGCAAATTCATTTTTGTGTCTTGATGTATCTGCTCTGGTGCTAAGCTTTCCAGCCAGAGCATCTTCAGAAAGATGAATACAATCATCGACCATACCTTGTATAGCGGCTACCATGCCTTTCATTGCTTGGGTGAGCTCGCCGAGTTCGTCTTTAGTTTTTACCTCAATATTCAGCTTTGTTTTTCCATCCTCTAAAGCATGAGCGATTTTTAAACAGTCAAAAATAGGTGTCGTTATCAGTTTTGTGATTAAAATAGCAAAAATAATTGCTATTAGTAGACCAAGTGCTATGACGACTGCCATAATCAATGTGTCTTTTGAGACTATTACATCAAGCTGTCTACCCTTGTTATAAGTTGATTGTCTTTGAAATTCGACTAGTTTATCGATGACGGCGAGATAATCATCAAGAGCTCGATTGTAGCTACCTAAAAAGGTAATATGAAAACCCTCTAAATCTCCTGCATCAATCTGACTATTCATAATGTTTACTGTGTTTAAATAGGCGGTTCGGTGTCTTACAAGTTCGTTCCAGATAGTCATTTCTTCTTGGTTGCTTTGGTCTAATAGAAGGAGGTAAGCCTCCACTGTTCTGTTACATTCAGCGATTGTGTCTGTGATAATTTGTCTTGAGGTGCGAATGTCGCCGCCTGTTTCAATCCTAAAAAATTCAATGGACATAGAACGGACAATAGTCGACACTCTATTAGAAAGATTGAATTTTTGTAGATTAACCGTCAATAATTCCTCTTCAATATCTTTGATACTTGAAAAAGATGTCATAGAAACTGTTGCCAGAATAATGATTACTACTATCAATATTCCAAAACCAATACTCAGTTTCCCGCCGATTTTTGCGTTCTTTAACATTTACTGCCTCCTCTGGATAGCTTCTTTAGCTACCATGAAAAAAATTTACTGTGTTTTTTATCATATTGTATTCCCCCCCCCTGCCCCCCTCATAAATGTGGGGGGTAAGGGAGGGGCTTATTTCTGCATTCTGCATTCTTATTTCTGCATTATTTACGGGCACACTTCTACAATTATTGTCTTTTCTACATTTTTGGAAATGAAATATAAGCGGTTTTGTGATTTGCGTTTTACAGCGGTTTATTTGCAATTTGAGAGGGTTTCGTGTCGAGGCATCAAAAATGACTAAATTTGTATTTAAATGCTCTCTACCTCCCCCCTCCTCCCCCCACCCCACCTCAATC
>Ga0099364_10010615_pt1 | contig 12651 bp, 14 predicted proteins | sample TergutTh196P3_FD_73070 | JGI IMG/M metagenome (GOLD analysis project Ga0099364, IMG submission 73070) | Microcerotermes parvus P3 segment gut microbial communities from Pointe-Noire, Republic of the Congo - Th196 P3 | ecosystem: Host-associated > Arthropoda: Insects > Digestive system > Gut ... | reverse complement strand
TTAATATCCCCACTTTTCGGAAGGTGATGAATTTTATGGAAAATAAAAACCACTTAATAACAATAGAAAAAACATTTCTTATTATTATGATCGTTTTTGTAATAATAGGAGGTTTTATTTCAGGTTATATACACGGTGAAATTAAAAATTATTCGGGTATTGCAAATGTCAGCAAATTTCAACCCAATGTCCCGACGCGGCTGTACGATGTAAACGGTGAATTGATTACTGAACTGTATCAGGAAAAAAGGGATATCATACCATTTGATAGTATTCCTCAGAGCCTGATCAATGCATTTATTGCCGCGGAGGATCGTAATTTTTATAATCACTTCGGAGTAAATCCTATGTCAATTGTAAGGGCAATGGGTAAAAATATCTCGGCTTCTATATCGGCCGGAAAGCCCAGGGTAGTACAGGGCGGTTCGACTATTACCCAGCAATTGGCAAAACGTATATTTACACGCAGCGAAAAAACCCTTACCAGAAAAATACAGGAAGCCTTGCTTGCCTTTCAAATCGAAAAGAAGTTTTCCAAAGAAGAAATACTTGAAATGTATTTCAATCAGATAGACTTGGGGCATGGATGCTATGGAATTTCGACGGCTGCCGGTTTCTTTTTTAATAAGGATGTAAAACATCTTTCGGTTATGGAAAGTTCGGTGTTGGCCGCGCTGCCTTCAAGGCCAAGCGGTTATTCTCCGTTGCGTGAGCCGAGAACCGCTGCTCTAAAGAACAGAGATACGCTGCGGCGTATGGTTAAAGTCGGCTATCTCACTGAAGAAGAAGCCAACAGTATGTACAATGATTTTTGGCCGCCTTTCATAGATTCGCTTAAGACGGAGTTTCCTACAAAAAATGTTTCATCTATTAGAAACGATGTTGCGCCGTTTTTTGTAGACTATGTCAGGCAAAACTTAGTTTCGCTTTTTGGCAAAGATGTTGTATATAACGATGGGCTTGCCGTGTATACAACGCTTGATCTGAAACGTCAGCTTGTTGCCCAAAAATATATGGAAGATGGCGTTGCCCGCCAAAACGTTGTCTCCGGCAGAGTTAACGCCATGTATAGTTCAGCTCTTGACCATAACCTTTTTTCGGTTTATGGAACGCTTGGCTTGCTATTCAGGCTGCCGGTTCCTGTTGTTCGCAACGATGTCGAAACAATTTTTAGAAAACGAATTGCTGATGATTATGTTGATGCCATTGATATACTTTCGTTGTTCACCGACGCTTCAGATGTGAACAACTCGGTACAATCTTTCCGCGAAATTATATCCGGAATATCTTCCTCGTTGAGTGTGCAGGGCGCTTTAATTGCGATCGAACCCAAAACCGGATATATAACCAGCATGGTCGGAGGTTCGGAATACAGCGTTAATAATCAGTATAACAGGGCGGTGCAGGCGCGCCGACAGCCGGGTTCTGCATTTAAGCCGTTTGTTTACAGTGCGGCGGTTGAAGCCAAGCGTATAAGTCCGGGAACGCAGATATTAGACGCGCCGATATTGAACATAGAGGCATCCGGCGAGGTATGGGCTCCCGGCAATTATGAAGGCGACCACTATGGCATGGTATCAGTACGCAGGGCTTTGGCATCATCAATAAATGTTGTGTCTGTAAGACTATTCGATATAATAGGTTCCGGCATAATAGTTGATCATGCTTCAAAGATGACAAAGGTGCAGGCTTCGCGCTTTGTGGCGAACCCTACATTAGCGCTTGGCACAACCGAACTTACTCCTCTTGAAATGGCTACGGGCTATGCTATTTATGCCAATGAGGGGCGTGATGTCATTCCTTTCGCAATACGCTATGTGGAAGACAGAGATGGCAATGAAATTCTTAACATAGAAGAAGAGGTCGGCAAAATAATCGCTATCAAAGAGATGAACGGCAGTATTCAGGTAATTTCGAAAGAGGTTGAATACGTAATGACATCGCTCATGCAGACTGTCGTTAGTTCAGGAACGGCAAGCGACACTATACGCAAAGCCGGATTTAGAAAGAAGGCTGCCGGCAAGACAGGTACTACCCAGAATTGGACGGATGCTTGGTTTTGCGGCTATACTCCCGATATAGCCGCTGTAGTGTGGATAGGGTACGACAGATCTTTCATGTCGCTTGGCCCGCATCAAGCCGGCGCTTCGGTTGCCGCGCCGATATGGGCTAACTATATGAGGGATATTTATAATATAGGGATGCCGGAAGCGCCCTTTTCATCCCGGCCCGATGGCGTTATAAATGCAGGGGGCGATATAATGATCAGGGGAAGCGCCGTTGGCAGTCATGGAACTACCGATGGGCCTCACCAGAGAGCGAGGTCTGTCTTTGATCTCTTAAACGAAAATTTGACTCAATAATGAGAGAAAGCTTTATCAAAAGGTGAGTTCTGTCTTTGGCAGATGTCTTAAGATAAGGAAGAACTCAAAAGAAAGACTTAAAAGAGAGGTATTAGTAATGTTTAAAATCGGAGACAGTATTGTTTATCCGATGCATGGAGTCGGCAAAATTGATGGAATAGAGAAAAAAACCGTTCTTGGGAAAAGGGCGGAATATTATCTTATAAGCATCGTTAATAGCAGTATGAAAGTAATGATCCCCGTAAAAAATGCGGAAAATATAGGTCTCAGAGGAATAATAGCCAAAAAGGATGTGCAAAAAGTAGTAGATATACTCACAAAGGAGAATGTTCCGCAGGAAGAAGACTGGAAAATCAGATATCAGAACAATATAGAAAAAGTTAAGACCGGATTTATATACGCAGTTTCAGAAGTAGCGAGAGATCTTTACAGGCGGGCTTGCGAAAGGGAACTCTCCATTATGGAAAGAAAACTTTATGAAAATGCCTATCAGCTTATCACAAATGAACTGGCTTTGGTAAAAAAAATTGACATAGAAGAGGCGGGCAATTTTGTTTCTGAAGCCTTGTCGTCTCACAAGAAAAAGGATGAGCCATGATTGTTATTTTCAGAATTGTTTTTTTATCATCTTCTGTAATTCTTGCCGTACTTTATTTTATGAGTATATCGGTTCAAGCCTCAATCATAGCGGCTGTCGCAGTGGCGGCTATTGCATTATGTATAATTGTAATCGTAGAATATATCTCACATACGGTTTCGGCAAGATTTTTGATGGCGTCTATTTTTGGCCTCCTCCTTGGTTTTGTATTGGGGCACCTTATGAATCTGGCTTTCGATTCTTTTGCGGTGCCGCCGGTCTCCGGATATGTATATATTGTCAAGCCGCTCATATACCATTTGTCGGCTTTTGCATTGATGATGTTGTTTGCCATAAATAACGAAGAAATAGCATTTCTCGATAGAATATTTCCCATTAAGTTAGAAAACAGCGATACCGGAACACTGTACAAAATACTCGATACGAGCGCCATAATAGACGGGCGTATAGCCGATTTATGCACTACCGGATTCATTGAGGGGATACTTGTAATCCCAAATTTTGTACTTCACGAACTTCAAATGATAGCCGACTCGGCTGATTCTATAAAACGAAACAGGGGGCGGCGCGGTCTTGATATACTTAACAAAATGCAAAAAGATATGTCGATCAAGATAAAGGTATCGGATATGGATTTTCCCGATATACAGGAGGTTGATGCTAAACTTGTCAAACTTGGTAAGATCATGAACGGGAAGGTTATAACCAATGACTTTAACCTTAACAAAGTTGCAGAATTTCAAGGGGTAACGGCTCTTAACATAAACCAGCTTTATAATGTTCTTAAACCGGTAGTTCTTCCCGGTGAAGAAATGTCGGTTACTCTTGTAAAAGACGGCAAAGATCAAAATCAGGCTATAGCTTACCTTGACGACGGTACAATGGTCGTAGTGGAAAACGGCAGACGGAGGCTCAATGAATTAGTTGATGTAGTTGTGACCTCAGTACTCCAGACTACGGCTGGAAGAATGATTTTTGCCAGACTTAAATAAATTTGATGTTATTTATTTTTATGAATAAACAAAAAATTTTCTGTTGACTTTGAATCGTTATTTAATAGGCTTGGTTATGGCTAACCTCACAGATGTTCCTGGTGTTGCTCTTAAAGATGCCCTAAAAGGAGGATGCAAATGGCAAAAAAAATGTGCCCTGTTTCACGTAGAATGTGTACAGATTGTAATTTATATATAGGAAGACATTATTTTACATGTCTTTCCGGTGATGAAGTCAGTAAAAGAGTTACCGAAGACCGCAAGAATAATAAACGCCAATATGTGGCGGCGCGCGATGACGGAATGTTCGGCCTCTCTGATTTTAACGAAGCGCCTAAGACCGGTTCTTGGTACCATAATATTGAAGATATTTATATTCTGGGTCAAGGCTGATTGAAAATAGGAAAACTCCTTTATAAAGGAGAAAATATATTTTAGGAGAGATTAATTATGGAATTTGGCGGTAAAATTACCATTGAAACTAAGGTTCCAGTACAAAAAATTTGGGATACATTCCTGAATGATACAAGTATTTTGTGTGCTGTGATACCAGGTGGCGAAAAAGTTGATAAGGTTGATGATAAAACCTATCAAGTAGTTCTGAAACAGGGAGTTGGTCCATTTAAGTTTACTTTTGATATGGATGCTGTCCTTACCGATGTTGTTCCTCCGACTCATGCTGAAATTGAGGGCGAAGGCAAAGATAGAAAAGGCCTTGGAAATTTCAAAATGAAGATGATAATGGATCTCAAAGACAACGGTAACGGAACAATGGATATTGATTACAATGTAAGCGCTACAGTTGGCGGAAAACTCGGTTCTTTTGGAGATAGGATACTTAATGCTAAAACAAAGACTATGGAAAAAGAAGTTAAGGTAAATCTTGAGAAAGCCCTTGGCAGCATTTCCTGAGTTTTTCATATGAGTTTGAAATACAATGCCGCCCTTTCAGGGCGGCATTTTTATATTCAGCAGGGCGGATAATGAAAGAAAGCTATGATTTTGCCAAAGCAGTTGGTTTCATGGATATTGCCCTTGAGGAAGCCAGTGCGGCGGCCTTGGAAGATGAGGTGCCGGTAGGCGCCGTTGTCGTAAAGGAAGGTGTGGTATTGTCAAGGGCTGGGAATTCCAGCAGAAGAACCGGAAACCCGACACGCCATGCCGAAATAATTGTAATTGAACAGGCGGCAAAACTTCTCGAAAACGAAAGGCTTACGGACTGTGATATTTACGTTACAAAGGAACCTTGCGCAATGTGTGCCGGCGCTATTGTACATGCCAGAATAAGGCGCGTTTTTATCGGCGCCGAGGACCAAAGGTTCGGCGCATGTGGTACGGCGCTTTCGGTATGCGGAAACACGCTCCTCAACCATGTACCGGAAATAATCTTTGGGATACAGAGAGAGAAGTGTTCCGGTATTTTAAGCGAGTTTTTTCAAAAAAAGAGACTCGAAAAAAAGAATGATGAAGAAGGTTGAATAAACACGCCCTTAAATCAAAGTTCACGGCGTCTCTTTTTTAATCCACAGATTCCATGTATCTGTGTCATAGCCTACTGTCGCTTTGCCTGAGCTGCGTACAAGGGGCGTCTTTAAAAGCAGCGGGTTTTCCAATATTTTTTCTTTTATATCATGGCTTATGTATTTGAGATTCATCTTTTCGTAAAGACGCCCCTCGCTGTCTATGAGTTTTTCAAGCGGAATGCTGCGCGCAGCGCTCTCAAGTTCTCCATTTGATATGGGTTTGACATTCAAGTCAACAAAATGTACGGCAATTCTGCGTTCTGCAAAAAAGCGGAGCGCCTTTTGGGTATCACGGCACTTTTTAGTTCCGAATATCTGTAGATTCATTGCCTTCAAAAGCCGATGTCAATGTAAGGTAGCCTTTCTGTATATTTTTGACGGCGCGTAATTTGTCGGCAATTGCCTTGACATCCTTCGCTTTTCCCCTGAGAATAAGCACTTCAAGGCAATTATCGTGATCAAGGTGAACATGAGTCGATGAAACAATATTGCTAAAATGCCCGTGTTCTATCTCGTTTAGTTTGTCGGCTATTTCATGCGAGTCATGCTTGTATACAAGCGAAAGCGTTCCAACGGTTTCGGCATCAGGATCCGATATTTCATTTGTATCAAGCATGTAACGTATAAGGTCGCGTATGGCCTCTGACCTGTTTACGTAACCTTTTTCTTCAATCAGGCCGTCAAATTTTTTTAAAAGCCTCTCGTCAATTGATACTCCAAAACGGGTAATAACGCTCATTTAAGCCGTCCTTACCTCTTGGAGTTTGGCATCAAGCCAGTCAAACCATGCGCCAAGATCAGGCTCGTTCATGCTTGCCATTTCAAAAAGCGGGATCGCGCCGTTCAGATTTTTTATATCGTCCATAAAATTTTGGCGGTTAAAATTGGTATATTTTTCAAGATCAGTTTTGTTTAAAATTATGGCCTCAGCTTCTCTGAAAAGCAGCGGATACTTCAAGGGCTTGTCATCACCCTCCGTAACGCTCACAACGGCGACTTTAGCATGTTCCCCGACATCAAACTCTGCTGGACAGACGATGTTGCCGACATTTTCTATAAAAACAATGTCAAGTTTATCGAGATCAAAGCCCTCAAGCGAAGCCTCTATGCTCAGAGCCTCCAAGTGGCAGGCGCCGTCGGTATTTATTAATGTAATGGGAATTTCAAAACGTTGAAGCCGTCTGGCGTCCCTGTCGGTAGCCACATCGCCTTCAATTACTGCCACGCCGTAATTCTTTTTTTTAAGGCCGGCTATAGTATTTTCAAGGATTGTGGTCTTCCCCGCGCCGGGTGAACCTATCATGTTTATCATCAATACTTTTTTACTTTTAAGAAGGGCGCGTAATTCCGAAGCCTTTTCTTCGTTCGCTCCCATGATATTTTTCAAGACGGTTATTTCCATAATAGTTAGTCTTCTCCTTCAATATTTTTTATAATAAGCTCATCACCACTGACAAGGTCAAGCTTTACCGCGTCGCAAAGAGGGCATACAAAAATATTCCGCTCAACGGCAAAAACAGCGTCACAAGATACGCATCGCATTTCTACGGGAATCACTTCCATTTCGAGTACAGCGCCCTCGGCTATGCTTCCAGCTGTAACGGCCGCAAAAGCGGTTTCCATTGCTATAGGAACGACTTGCCTCATTGCGCCTACAGATAAAACAACGCGTTCTATCTTTTTAAGATTATTTTTTCCGGCAATATCCATCAAAATATCAAAAATGCTGCCGGCTATGGATAATTCATGCATCGCAAACCACTACTTCTGTCCGCTCCAATCCAACCCGCGCGTCAAATACATTATCAAGGCAATTACCGCAAAAATAGTTACAGAGCCAATCAATAGCGCATAAGACTCGGCATTTAAAATGCCATAAAGCACAATGTACGATACCGCCATAACCGATGCTACCGCAATATACAAACTTTTTTTCAACGCCAAAATTGAACCTGAATACAGCGTTATCATTGCCGTTACGGCAAGAGAAGCTATAAAATAGGCCGCAAAAAACGGCATCTGTTCTGAAAGTGAAAGGAGCAGCAGATAAAAAACCAAATTGCCTACGCCGCACAACATATACGGTATAAAATGTATTGTTTGTTTTGTAAATATTTCAAGCAGAAAAATCATCAAAAACGGAATAACAATAAAAAGAATTCCATATTTTACTGCGCGCATATTAAGCGAGTAAATATTTATAGCTTTGAAAAAATCCACTCCAAAATTAGATTCATTGCGAATAATTTCACCCATGTCTTTTTTAAAAAGCGGTATATCACGGCTCAAATAGTTTACATCCCATTGCGCGTCAAACGAGGTTTCTGTAATGTTTGACCTGACGGGCAAAAAAGAACCTTGAAATGAAGGTGACGGCCAATCAGCCGAAACGGAAAAATGCGTATCCTGACCAACAGGAGTTATGCGCACCGAGCGTCCGCCCTGTATATCTATGGCAATATCGAAATCCGATTCGGCATTTCTAAAAGCGCGAAGCCCGGCCTTGATTACGGAATCTCCGCTTGGCTCAAAAAAAAGTTCCTGTCCGCTCCAGACGCTCTTTGATATCTTGCGTATACCATTCAGGCCAAGTATAAGATGTATCTCGGCTTGATTTATAAAGATTCTTTCGCCGGGCGCAAGGGCGGCTATGGCTTTGGACGGGTCAAAATTGCCGGAAAATTTAACCTCGCCGGCAAATAAAGGCGTAGCGAATATGCCGTATTTGCGGGTTTCGGTTTTAAAATCGGCTGAGATATTCAATTTTTTGGGCATTATTATCAGGTTAAAAGGGATATCCCTCAGCTCATCCTTTTCGCCCTGCGTGGTTGAGATACGCACAAGTTCCCTTTTCATTCCGGGAATGACAAGCATTGGCCCTTGGGCGGCAAAGCGGCCGCCCCACGAGTCCATTATTTTTTGTTCGGCAAAGCGGGATAGTTCTTCCCGTTCATTAACAATACCTCGTATAAGAAAAAGCAGAATAAGCAAAATAATGAAAAAGAGCGAAAGCACAAGCGCCTTAACCGTATACTTCATAGTTAATATATCTGACTGCATAATGGTATCCTTAATAAATGCTCAGACCATATGAATACAATTCAATGCCTTGTCAATTCTTTCTTTTGGCATCAATAAAACTCACAATTTTGCTGTTTTCAGCAATTTTTGACTAAAAAATAAACTAATATCGAATTATTTATTGACAAATGTTATGTAAATCGTGAAACAACCTGTATTATATGGCTTCAAGTTAAGTAAATGGATCGCCGCGCTTTCAGCTCGCGATGACGTATGGGAGACAAACAATTCGTGTTTTACGTCGTTAGCGATTGCGAGTATGACGAAGCAGGAAGCAATCCATAATATAAAAAATACTGTATTTTTGGAGAAAGATATGGCTTACGCCGACGGTGAGCAAAAACCCTTTACGGTTAAGGATTTTAAGGCGAGAAAAAAAGCCGGTATCCCAATTTCAATGCTGACCTGTTATGATTACGCTTTTGCCTGTATAGCCGAACTCAGCAATATAGACACATTGCTGGTGGGCGATTCGCTCGGCAACGTCATTGCAGGATTTAAGACAACCATTCCGGTGACAATGGATCAGATGATCTACCATGGAAGCATTGTCCGCAGAGGCGCGCCGGCGAAGTTTCTTATAGTCGATATGCCTTTTATGAGCTATCACATATCTGTTGAGGATGCGCTGCGTAATGCCGGCCGGATTATGAAGGAAACCGAGGCCAATGCCGTAAAACTCGAAGGCGGACGTGAATTTGCCGACATAGTTAAGGCTATCACCACAGCATCGATTCCGGTCATTGCTCATTTGGGGCTGACACCGCAATCCGTACATAAATTGGGCGGCTACTCTGTCCAGGGACGTGAAGACGAGCAGCGAAAAAGAATATTCGAGGACGCCAAAATACTGCAGGACGCGGGCGCCTGCGCCGTTACGCTTGAGATGGTCCCCGCCTCGCTTGCCAATGAAATATCCGAAAGCCTTGAGATACCGACAATAGGCATCGGCGCAGGAAACGGGTGCGATGGACAAGTTTTGGTCATAAACGATATGCTTGGCATGAATACCGGCTTCACGCCGAAATTTGCCAAAAAATTCGCCGAACTTCTCCCGCTTATAGAAGGGGCATTCAACGAATACGATGCAGCGGTAAAGAATCGCTCTTTTCCCGGCATTGAAAACACGTTTAAGTGATGCCTTATAAAGAAAAACAAATAGACGATTTGGATGCCGGGATCATCTCCCGCCTTCAAATCGACGGCAGGACCAGCAATACTGACTTAGCCAAAGCCCTCAAAGTATCAGAGGCCACAATAAGGACTCGCCTGAAACGGCTTACCGATGATAATGTTATACAAATAGTAGCAGTGTCAAACCCGTTCAAATTAGGCTTTGAAGTAACCGGCGACCTCAATATACGAGTTGATATGAAAAAGATGGATAACGTCATAGCCGCCCTAAACGGCTTCAGTGAGTTCTGGTACATTGTCGTTACAACCGGTTCTTATAATATAAATGCCGAGTTTGTAGCAAAAAACCTCGCAGAACTTCATGATTTGGTATACAATAAGCTGAGCCTTATAGACGGCATAGAGCAAATCGATACTTCCATCATAATGAAGTACATAAAACGCAGGTACGATTTTGGAACACCTTTCAATTGAACCTTAAAAAACTTCTTTACTTCGCTGGGTATCACGCCGAAAATACATACAAGACCAAGACCAATTTGTACAAGACCAAGACCAATTTGCGGGGGTTATGATGAAACGGATTTTTTCAGTATTTTTAGTATTTATATCAACGTTGCTTTCAGCTCAGATTGCTACGATGGATTCTATTGAAACGATAACAGTGCCCACAGAGGCTCAATTCAACAAGCGTTTCAAAATCTCTCCCATTTACTTTAACAAACGCATAGATCCGGCAGGTCTCGGGGAAATACTTGAAGTCGAAATGATGTTTGAGAATCTCACCGAGGAGCCGATGGATCTGAACGTAATTACTATTGCTACGGTTGAATTTCCGCCTAAATCCAATTCAAGTTTTGAACGTCCTATTGAAAAAACCGATATCATAAGGTACCTTGACGCCTCTCCCGATGCCGACAATTTCAAGTACCCGCTTAAAGATGAAGCGGGAAACATACAAAAAGACTATTACGGCCATGACAGGTTTGAGTATAAAAAAATTCCGCATGACCCCAAAAAGGCCAACCTCATCAAATTAGACGATACTTATATGTTGAGGACATACCACATAAGCAGATACCGCAAAAAATATGATTTTTTCAATGCAGTAGCCGTTTTAGTTTTTAACACGGAGGGGCAGCCTATTTTTGCTTCTTATTATACGATTGACGGTAAACGCAGGTAGGCTATTTCACAATAATTTTAAGTTTTTTTTGCTTGCTTTTTATGCTTTCACATTTAGACACGCGGCTGTGAGGCCATAGCATGAAAAATTACCATTATTTTTATCTAACCATTATGATTCTTACAATGTTTTTGTGGAACGAGAAAGCTTTCTCCAACATTTCGGATATACCATGGAGCGGTTACCGTGAATCGGACAATATAAACATCAAGAACGTCAATGGGAAATTATATGCTCATATAGTCCTGCTTTTCAATGAAAACCCGCATTTTGTCAACCTCATCCAAAGAGACAGCATTCCGGCTAAAATAATCGGCAATGACGGTTTTCATATAATAGCTTATAAGGCATATTTAAGGTCAATAACCGATCCTCAGATAGAAAATATCGCCTCGGCCATGCTTGGAATATACCTTGACCCTAACCAGTACTCTGAAACGCAGTTAGCCTATTTTGAAAGACTCCTGACAAAATACAACATTGTTCTCAAGTTTTCCAGAGATACAAATTTTGGCGGAAAAAGAATCATCCTTGACTATTGTATCTACGGCAAAAGAACTGAAGTTCTTGTGAAACATCCGTTTTTAGATTTTTCGTATAAGATATATAACATACGCCCATACATATATTACGATGAATTTTCAACCACAAGTTCGACGTTCTATTACGACATGATATACATAAACATGGACGAGGTCATAAACGATTCAGTTATAGCGGCGCGTGTTATATCAGGCAAAAACGTTGACACCCTTTTCTTTGTAGGTTCAAAAGTTACCGAAGACATTAAATTTTGCCTTAGAAAAGCCTTTAACAGCAGGAGCAATATACGCGATGAGATATGGGAAACTTTCGTCATCCATGAACTTACCCATAAAATGATAAATAACCGCTACAATTACTATGACCAGGTAAATGGCGAAGAACTTTCTCTTGTAAGCACAATTTATGCAAAGCCCTTCCTTGGGCTGTCGGTCATGTACAGCTACCTGACATACAGCCCGATAAACCCGCACCGTATAGCAGCCTCTAACTTTGTCAGGTTTATCGCAGAAAAATCGGGTAAAAAAGAAATGGCCACAAAGCCGGAGCTTATCAAAATGCTTCCGGAAAGTCAAATCAAGCAATTGGCAAAAGATTACTTTTTTCTCATACAGGAAAAATTAAAATAGGCGCATCCTTATAGGATTTTTGCGCTTCATATCGGCATAGCCGTCATCGGCGCTGCCTGTGTAGGCATTAAGAGCATTTATACCGGGAATTTCTTCCAAATCGCCGCTAATATACAGCGATTTTTCAATCTGTTCCCATAGCGTCACGGTCTTTTCACAGGCGGCCTTGCATAAATGCAGCACCGATTCATACCTTATGGATGAAGAACCTATCGGATTCGACCAGCCCTCACGATGTTGATTTATGTAATGAGAATCGGTTCTTTGCGGCAACTGGTATTGTACAAGAAAATCGCTGTAAAAAAGTCTTCTGTAACGGATTTCTTTCGTAATCTTGCGTACGCGTTCATTATAGTTGCGCTTAAAATTCTGGCTTTTTATTATTGCATGTGGAATTATATCGATCCAGCCGAAAGTATCTGCATAGTTGCGCTGCTCTTTTTTGGCGAACAACGTCATTTTGCGGTATATATCGGGAAACTTCTCATGTAAGGCGCCAAGGATGAAATCCTTTACGGCAGGCGCAAGGGTTCTTTTATTTTTAGAAAACGGAATCATTTTGTCAATGTTAAAATCTATTTCGCTTTTATCGTCGGCAAGGT
>Ga0099364_10010614_pt1 | contig 12651 bp, 11 predicted proteins | sample TergutTh196P3_FD_73070 | JGI IMG/M metagenome (GOLD analysis project Ga0099364, IMG submission 73070) | Microcerotermes parvus P3 segment gut microbial communities from Pointe-Noire, Republic of the Congo - Th196 P3 | ecosystem: Host-associated > Arthropoda: Insects > Digestive system > Gut ... | reverse complement strand
TTTTTCCATTTTTTTTTTTTTTTTTTTTTTTTTTTTTTTTATTTTTTTTTTTTTTTTTTTTTTTTTTTTTTTTTTTTTTTATTTTAAAAAATGAAGTTTTCTTTGTTAAATTATCTTTTTTTATAAAATTATTTGATTATTTTCTTAATTTTTATTATAAATAATTATTATATTGTTGTTTTTTAAAATAATAAAAAATTCATTTAAAATTTTGAAAAAACTTTGATTTTCTAAAATAATAGTATATTACTCATCTTTTCAACATTTATACAAAATATTTTTTAATAACCATCTCTTAAATCTTTCTAAATTTAGTTTAAAGATTTTTAACATTATTTATAAAGATTTTATTTGTTACAAATATTAAGTAAAAATACTATTGGATATTAATTGATTAAAATTAAAATATTGAATAGTTATAATTCATATGATTACTTATCAAAGATTTAGCTATATTAAACATTTTATAAGATTTAGCTACATTTTTGCCTTATCATACACAGATTTTAAGGTTTCCATGTCAACACTAGTATAAATTTGAGTTGTAGATAGATTTGAATGACCAAGTAGCTGTTGGATAACTCTAATATCCACACCATTTTTAAGAAGGTGTGTTGCAAAAGAATGCCTTAAAATGTGAGGAGTTACTTTTTTCTTTATTCCCGCTGCTTCAGCATATTGTTTTATCATCATTTGAATATATCTAGGTGTTAATGGTCTGTTGAATCTGCTTAAGAATACATAGTCTGTATCAGGTTTTTTGAATTCTAAATATTCTTCGATTAATTTTTTAGCTTTGCTATCAAAAAGAACTATTCTATCTTTTTCTCCTTTTCCTCTTATTCGCATGGTTCGCTCTTCAAGATCAATATCTTTTGTAATAAGAGTGACTAATTCAGAAATTCTCAATCCTGAAGAGTATAACAGTGCTAAAATGAGTTTGTTCCGTAATTTCATGGCTTTTTGGATTTTAGTATCTTCAGCTACATTACAGTCTACAGCATTAATAAGGTTGTCAACTTCTATTTCATTCAATGATTTGGGAAGTGCTTTTGTCCGTTTTGGAGTTTTTATTACATTTAAAAAATACACATTATTGAATTCAAGAAATTTCTTTACAACTACTGTTACAAGATATATATAATTTTGAGAAACCAATCGGTCTCTTTTCAAATATTGTATATATCTTTTAAAACTTCTTAAAAACCTTCTTTCATTGTATAAATCTTTTTCATCTAATAAATAATTGTAAAAATTGCTGACTATTGATTTATAAGTTTTTATTGTGTTATGGGAGTAGTTTCTAATTTCTAATTCAATTAAGTACTCTTCAATCATATCTTGAAAGTCAAAAATATCTAAGATACTCTTTATTTCTCCATTATCATCATAAATTGGTAGCTTAACATGATTTATTAGTTGTTCATTTTCATTAAAGCTGCTGATTTGATTGATTTCGGAATATTCTCCCATTTTAATCTTCTCATTTTCATATGTTCAATAAAAAATTCTTAATTAAAATAATTTATTGTTAAATATTTGTGCTTATCATATACTGAACAATTACTTTTTTGTGTATTGAACAATTATGGACTTTGATATTAAATAATAAATTTAGAAATTTAATTATTAAAAAAATTATTTTTTTAAGTATTGAACAAATTTTAAAGTTTTAAACAAATAATTATTGAACATTTTATTTAAAATAAAAAAAATTTATTATAATATTTATAAAAATATAATATTATTCATATATACTATAATAATTCATATAAAATTATAATTATTATTTCTGTATTGTATTATAATGAATATATAATTATAATTATTATTTCTGTATTATATTATAATTAGTATATAATTATAATTATTAATGTTTAATTTTGGATTAATTAGAAGTTATGATTCTAAGCTTTTCAGGTCTTTTAACAATATTATTTGTTTTAAAAGCTACTAAATTCTTTATTCCTTTAGATGATGAGATATCAACTAATCTTTGACTTATTACACCATCAAATATAACTGCATAAACCTCTTCGTTAGCATTTTTAAGTTCATCATAAAGTTTTTCAACTTTAACTTCTTTCAAAATGTTTAAGGTGTCATCTAAGATTTCCCCTGTTCCACTTCCTTCTATATCATTGAAAATATTTTTCATCAATGTTACTTTATCCTCTATTTTTGGCTGGACTTTAGGTTTTACATTGTTAAAAATCTGTTCTACAGGGGCTTTATCTCTAAGTGCAATCATAATCTCTTCTTTTTCAAGATCTTCAACTTCTTTGCCTCTTGGAGCTCTAGTTACATAGTCTACTTCTCCAACTTGTAGAAGTTCTTTTAATATTAGTTCTCCCCCACGATCTCCATCAACAAATGCTGTCACTGTTTTATGCTTAGTCATTTCAGCGACACTTTGAGGAATATTTACTCCTTCAACAGCTACTGCATTTTTGATTCCATATTTTAATAGATTGAGGACATCGGATCTACCTTCAACTACGAGAATAGCATCAGATGTGTGAACACTAGGTCCTGCAGGAAGTCGTTCATCACCGAATTCTGAGATTTCATGAATTCGCATGGCTTCTTTAACTTCCTCTATCATTTTTATACTTTCAGGAGTTACTGTTTCCATCATTCCTTTATAAATTTCTTTGGCACGATTTACTACTTGTTCTCTTTTCACAGCTCTAACATCTTCAACTTTCAATACTTTAATATATGCTTCACAAGGTCCTACTCTGTTGATTGTTTCAAGTGATGCTGCTAATATAGCTGTTTCAATTCTATCTAAACTAGAAGGTATGACGATTTCACCTTTTGAGCGTCCACCATTTGAATTAATATCTACTTTGATTCTACCTATTCTTCCAGTTTTTTGAAGTTCTCTTAAATCTAAATCATTACTTAAAAGCCCTTCAGTTTGACCAAAAACCGCACCAACAACATCTGGTTTTTCAACGATTCCGTTTGCATTAATTTGAGCATGAATAAGATATTTTGTTGTTGTTAACTCTTCTCCTTTTCCCATGTTAAGCCTCCATAAAATTTAGATACTTTCAGGGATAATTTACTTATCTGTGTTAAAATATTATAATATTATAATTTGAAAAATCTTACTTTCTTAAATATTTCACAATGAGATAAATCTTCTATTTTTTTAATATAGCTACCATTAATAGCTAATTATTCATTGTGAGTTAATTATCAAATGTGAATGGATATTAAGATACTAAAAGATTGTTCCATATTATTAATCACAGATGCAAATGATATTGCATAAATTATACTCATAATGATAATAACATTGGATGATGAACTTAAGTTATTAAAGTATACTTTAATGTTTGATTAAAGTTTTCAATGGATTTTTTATCATTCATCTACCAATGACAATCCTTAATAGAAAAAAGAGTTTTATTTATTCCTTTGAGACAATGTGTTTTTTTCTCACAGATATCTTTCTTTTTGATAGTTTTTAGACTCAAAGGGGATGAGAACCCAGTCTGTAATTATGTATTAAGAGTGGGTTGGTTCTTTTATAATTATTAAATAAGCAACTACACTGTTTATGATTTATATTCTAAGTTTATAATTATTAATTTAATAAATTGAATTTTAGTAAAACTATAATAGCTAATCACTATTTTTTTGTTTTTAATTAGATCATTTTAATTCTAAAGTATTTATAATTTTAACAATTTTAATATGATATTTTATTAATCATATTCTTGACTAGCATTTGTATTACATTTTAAATGATAATTAGGTAACATTTGATTAATAAACAGTTTTTCATTACATAAATACAGGATAAAATAATTTATGATATTATTAATTATTTTAAATTGGATTCATTTGATTAAATATTTGATTAATATAATTTAATAATAATTTAAAACTCTTTTGAGCATTTAATGATTGTAATAGTATCCAAGTAAATTATATATACTTACTAGTATATATAATTGCATATGTTAAGTTGATATCAAAATATTATTCTTAATAGAAAATACTACTGGAAATAGCTATTTTCTTTGTTTCTTTATAAATTCAAAGTTTTTTTGAATTTACTTTTATAATTTTATTTTTAACTAAATATTTTTAAAGATAATTAAATGGAATAATATACACATAATATTTTTTAGTTTAAATTGAATATTATTCAATAATTAATAATTTTAAATTGATATTGTGAATTTTTAATAATTTATTAATATTTGTATTTTAAATGGGTAATTGTGAATTTTTTAATATATTTATTAATATTTGTATTTTAAATGGGTATTGTGAATTTTTTAATATATTTAGTAATAATTATATTTTTTTATATTAAGATTATATAGTAATGAATTAATTTATTAGAAATAAATCGTGAAATTTTAAATTTAGGGGTATTCATGTCTAAATTATCTACAAATTCGTTTTTGAAAGGATGGAAGCAAGATAAACTTATTAAAGAAATTGATAAAATGGATACTTATCAATTGAATTTTAAAAAAGAAGATTTTAACATAAAAAATCTCAATAATCCAGATAATCAAATTCAAAACCATCTTATAAAAAAATTTTTGGATTCTTCTGGAACTTGTCAAATTTCTGATGCATTATTTAATTTAACAGGAAGAAATGGTGTTTTAAATAGTATCAAATCAATTAATAATAAAAAAACTTATGGTAGAATTATAACAGCTAAAACTGATTCTGATGATTGGGGAACTTCTTTATTAGCTATTGATAAGGCTAAAAAAGGAGAAATACTGCTTATATTATCTTTAGGTGAACTTTCAGCTATTTGGGGTGAGTTGACTTCTCAATGCTCAAAAGAAAAAGGATTATCTGGAACTGTAATTTATGGAGCTACTCGTGATATTGATTTTTTAGTTGATTTTGACTATCCCTTATTCACATGTGAAACTACTCCTAATGCTGGAAAACCTTTAGGTATGGGGATAATAAACCCTAAACTTGAAATTGAAAATATTACAATCAAGCCTGGAGACTTTTTATTCGCTGATATGAGTGGATGTGTTGTGGTTCCTCAAGAGCTATTTTCTGATGTTATGATGGAAACTTGGAAAATTATGTTAAAAGAGGCGGAAATTATTTCTGAAATTAAGAAGGGCAGATTATTATCTGAAATTTTAAATTTAAGCTAGGGTTTTTGGATTAAGGTAGATTATTATCTGAAATTTAAATTTGGACTTAAATTTACTTGTTCGATATGGTTTCCATATAATTATGGTGATAAGAATTTATTTTTTGCAAAAACAATTTTTATTTAATAATTATAAGATTATTAATTTCATTTTTATAGGCTATTAACATTATTAATATTTAAAATAATTAATAATAATCATTTATATTTAGAATAAAAAGAAATAATAATACTAATTTTGAGATAAAAAAACAATTTGATGATAATAAAAGCTTCGTAAAGCAAAAAATTTTTTCTCTAACTAAAATACTAAATTGTCTATTTACAATTTTTTATATTTAATTCTTTAATTTTTGTTTAAATATTTATATTTTTTCGACTTTAGCTATTTAATGATACTAATCTGTAGTGTTTTTTCAATAGATATATATCTAATTTTTGATTAGGGTTAAATAGTAAATTATTTAAATAGATATTTTTTGTTATATATAATACTATCGAAACATTTATATATGATAACATACACAGTATATACATACATACTAATCTATTTTTAAGTCTGGTTTTTTATGAAATTTTTAGGAAACATCTCTCATATTTCTAATTCGGGGAAATTAATAGCTAGATCTTCTGAAACTCCACCTTCAGGAGCTTTTATTTTTAATAAGGATAAAAAGAAGATAGGTAAAGTTTCGGATGTTTTCGGACCTACAAAGAATCCTTATATTTCTATAAAATTATTTAGATCTTTTACTTTAAAAGATTTTGAAGATAGTCATGGAGATGAATTGTATGTATCTATTAACAATAGAAAGAATAGACGGGGGAGAGGGAAACGAAAGAAGAAATGATAAGTAAGTTTTCTGAAAAAGGAAAACCTGTAAAATCTATTTCTGCAAAAAAAAGAATGCAAAATGATGTGTCTGCTACTGAAAAACAGACGCAATGTCCAGAATGTGGTTCTGAAGAATTGATTGGGGATTATGAACGTGCAGAAGTTGTTTGTGCTCGATGTGGTCTTGTTATAGATGAAAATTTAGTTGATATGGGGCCTGAATGGAGAGCATTTGATCATGAACAAAGGGACAAACGTACAAGAGTGGGAGCTCCGATTACCTATACAATACACGATAAAGGTCTAAGCACGATGATTGATTGGAGGAATAAAGACATATATGGTCGTGATATTCCTGCAAGAAATCGTGCTCAATGGTATCGTTTAAGAAAATGGCAAAGAAAAATTAGAATTTCTGGAGCTACTGAAAGAAATCTTGCATTTGCTTTAAGTGAGTTAGATAGGGATTCTTCAAGATTAGGTCTTCCAAGAAGTGTAAGGGAAGCTGCCTCAGTTGTTTATAGGAGTGCAGTAGAAAACAAACTAATAAGGGGACGTAGTATTGAAGGAGTAGTAGCTGCATCTTTGTATGCTGCTTGTCGCCGATGTAATGTTCCAAGAACTTTAGATGAAATAGCTGAAGTTTCAAGAGTGAGTAAAAAGGAAGTTGGAAGAACTTATAGGTTTTTAACACGTGAATTAAATATTAAATTACCTCCAACATCTCCAGTTGACTATGTTCCAAGATTTGCAAGTGAACTTGGTCTTTCTGGTGAAGTACAATCAAGAGCTATTGAAATAATTGAAAAAGCTATGGAAAAAGGTCTTACTTCTGGTCGAGGACCTACTGGAGTAGCTGCAGCTGCGTTATATATTGCATCAGTTCTTTTAGGAGAGCGAAAAACTCAAAGAGATGTTGCAGATATTGCTGGGGTTACAGAAGTTACAATAAGAAATAGATATAAGGAACTTACAGAACAACTTGAGATGGGAATAACATTATAGCTATTTTTATTTTTTTTAATTAGCAAAAAAGAGATTTTAATTTTGAATAATAGTTTCATTTTTATTTTAATAAAAAATTTTATCATTTTTTATTCTTTTTTTAATTATTTTTAATTATTTTCTTATTCTTTTTTTTAATTTTTTAATATTTTTTTAAATAATATTCATCCACTATTAATTGTTTAAATAATATAAATTAGCTAAGTTTTAATATTCTTTAGAAAACATTTCAATGGATTTTTCTAGTTCTTCTATTATTCCTTGATTGTCTTTTGTTTCAGTATTGTAAAGGGTTTTTTGATATTTTTTTAATTTTGATAAGAAACTTTTAAGTGTTGATTTTTTTATAGTTTTATGCATTTCTCCATAAGATAATTTATCAACATAGAAAGCATTAATTAGCTGTTCAAAATTACCAATAGTTGGAATAGTATATATTGGTTTTTTAAGATATATAGCTTCACTAATCAAGGTAAAACCTCCATTTGTAATCACTGCTTTAGCATTTTTCATATCCTCATATATTTTATCTTCATTAAATTTTCTAAAGGTTAAATTACCATCTATTTTTTCTTTATTAAACCCATATATGATAAATTTTTCATCAACTTCTTTTAAAGTTTCAATTAACTTCAAATTAGACTCACTTGTTTGATATACGAGTATGTAATCTTCATAGCTAGTTTTCAAATTTTTTATTTTCTTTCTTATAACTGGAGGATATATTACTGCTTTATTTGGGTTTTTTAACTTGGGATAAAAGAAACTTGTTAATATATATTTTTTTGCTGTCATTATATAAGATTTAATAACACCTTTAGCTTTTAACATGTCTTGGTGATGTTTTGGAGGATAATCAATCTTTGTTTGAGTTATCATATGAATATTATCTACACTTATTAATGGAACATTAATTAAAATGCTTAAAATACTGGAATAGTTTTCAAAATCAGATATTATTATATTTGGTTTAATTTCCTTGGCTTTTTTATATAGGATTTCATAGTTTTCTTTTAAGTTATTAGGAGTTAATTTTATGGCATTAATGAGAGTTTTCTTATTTTTTACCTTATTATCTTCATAAACTGTATTAAAACCACCAATTTCAAAAACATTATCAAATTTACTATTTAAGTATTCATAGGCTCGATCATTTGAAAATATATATACTTCATGTTTTTTTATTAATTCTTCAAGTATTACTCCACTTCTAACTGCATGTCCCATCCCTTCTCCACAAATAGAATAAAATATTCTTTTTCTTTTGTTTTTTGAAGTTGAAATTTCTGAAGAATTTGATTCTTTTAAATTTAATTTATTAGAGAATAGCTCTTCATCATTAGCTATTGAAATTGTTTTAGAAACATTTTTCTTTTCTGAAAATTCTTCTTTTTCAAATGAATCTGCCAAACCATGACCAAATCCATATTCTAAATCTTCAGCATTTGTTCTAATACCTCGAAAATCATTTAATGTACTTTTTCCATATTGCATTGCAAGTTTAACTAGTCCTTCTTCTTCTAATCTTCTTGTTGAAACAAAGACCTTAGGATTTCTTAAAACTTTAAAATTGTTTTTTTTAGCTAATCTTTCAATATAATCAGTATCTTCTCCAAAATTTAGACTTTCATCAAATCCATCATGGTAGTCATGTAAGTGTTTTTTAGCTACAATTCCATAACAACCTGCACCATGGGGTTTTATTTTTTCAAAAGCTATCATAAACCAATTAGCTAAGTCATGAAGAATTTTATCTCTTTTTTTCTCAGATAAAGGGTTTATCTGTGTGATACCAAGATCAAGTTTTTTTTCTTCAAATTCCTCTATTAACTCTTGAAGATAGTTTTTAGTAAGCTTTAAATCAGAATCTAAAAATAGCAATATTTCTCCTTTAGCTATTCTGGCTCCGTTATTCCTTCCAACTCCAGGCATTCCTCCTTCAACTAAAATACAATTATAGTCTTTAGCTATTTTAACAGTATTATCCTGAGAATTAGCATCAGCTACTATTATTTCATAATCTTTGAATTTTTGTTTCTTAATACTTTCTAATAAGAGAGGAAGGTATTCTTCTTCATTATATGTTGGAATTATAATACTAAACTTCATTTGAATCAGTACATGTTTATTATCATAGTTATAAACATTACTATTATCATTATAGTGAATTATGTAATAATTAAGATAATTCTTTTAAACTTCAAAATCCTGATTTTCATATGTTAGAAAATCATCGATTTTCAAAATTTAATTTAAAATTAATTTAAATTATTTTAATTATATAAATTATTTATAAACTTATCTTATTAATAAATTATATTTAAATTATTATATTGTTATTTATAAATTATAATAAAACTTTGTTTTAAAATGGAAATTGAATATATGTTTTATATAACTTTGTTTTTATTGTGTGAGTGTAGTATATGTTTTATATAACTTTGTTTTTATTGTGTGAGTGTAGTATATGTTTTATATAAATTTGTTTTTATTGTGTGATTGTAGTATATGTTTTATATAAATTTGTTTTTATTGTGTGATTGTAGTATATGTTTTATATAAATTTGTTTAAAGCCTAATTTTTTAAATCTTTTTAGAGGTGCTTTGATTTTTTCAATTGAATATATATTTTTTTTAATAATCATTGGAATACTTGTAGGTATTACATCAGGTCTACTTGGGGTTGGAGGAGGTTTTTTAATGGTTCCTTTACAATTTTTCCTCTTATCTTCCATAGGTGTTAATCCTGATTTAGCTTTAAGAATATCACTTGGAACAAGCTTAGCTATTATTATCCCCACTGCATTAACTGGAGCTTATACTCATTATCATGAGTTAAAGCAAATATTAAAACCAGGAATATTCATGGGTATTTTTGGATTGATTGGAGGAGTATTTGGAGGGGTTACTTCCGTATATATTCCTACAAATATATTAGAAGCTATTTTAGGAATTTTTTTGATTTTGGTAGCTATTTACATGATATTTAATAAAAATTCAGAAAGTCAAAAAAGTAATGTAAAGCTTAACTTATGGTTTGGTTCATTAGTTGGACTAATCATTGGATTTTTATCGGGTTTACTTGGTCTTGGAGGAGGGATTTTTCTGATTCCTGTTCTTGTCTTATTATTAGGTTTTTCCCTCATTGAAGCTATTGGTGTTTCATCTATTTTTATATCATTAAGTTCTATTGGAGGAACAATTTCATATATTATCATGGGATTAGCTATAAATCCATTTCCTTATTCTATAGGCTATGTTAATTTAGTTAATTTTGGAATAATAGCTATTTTTTCCATACCTTTGGCTTTTATTAGTGCAAAATTGACTTATAAAGTTCCTGAAAGAAAATTAAAACTGATTTTTTCTATTTTAACAATCTATCTTGGGATTAAAATCTTAGGAATAGATCCATTATCTTATTTATTAAATTTTTAGTTGTGTTTTATTAGGATTAAGGATAATGGTTTTTAATATAAATAGTATCTCATTATTTTAACTTAACACCAGTTCCACGAGCAACAATGTGAATATTATCTTCTGTTAACCCACCTATTGTATCAAAATCAATAGATAAATCTAATATAGCATTACAACCATCTTTTTTTGCAGAATCATTTAAGTTTATCAGTACTTGTTCTCTAGCTTTTCTAATATTTGTGAGTAAAATATCTTTTTTTTCAAGGGAATGATTGTGAAATAGCTGTTTTTGGCTTTTTATTAAAATTTTACCTTCATATACTCCATTAATTTTCTCAATTTCTCTATTAGGATTCGTTGTACTGAAAAATGAAATTTCAAGGTTATTAATATCTATTTCCGCCTTTTTTTCATTGTAATCCATAATCCCTTTTTCTTCAACATATTTTTTCCCAATCAATTTAAAATACAATTTTTTTAAAAGGGTAGATATTTTATTAATTAATTCTTTGAAGATGCCAAAAATATATGAAAGTATTCCAAGGATAATCACAAGCAGAAAATAATTTACAAATGTTGGAAGAGCTGCTTGTAAAATAATAGCTGCACTTCCTACTGTAATAATATTGAAACCTAAACCTGTATTTATATAAATAAATCCATAAAAAACTGTTACAAGGAATAATACGAATGCACTAACTGCTCCAGTAGTTTTTTTATAAATTTTCCTAGCAAAAAACGTTTCGACATATCCTGCTATTAGAGGGGATAAAATTAAACCAATATTAAAACCAAAAATATCTAAATTAAGTAAATAACAAAGAAATAATGATATTGTTCCAAATATTGTTCCCAAAACTATACAAAAAGTAGCTATTGAAATATCTTTAATTCTCTTTTTCCTATCTTCTGTTAAAATCATTTTTCCTCATTTATTCCTGTGTTTAACTTAATTTTTTTAGTAATTTAAATTTTTTTATTTTTTTATCAGTGTAATTTTCCAAAATATCATTGTTTTGTAATTTAAATTTTTTTATTTTTTTATCCATGTAATTTTCCAAAATATCATTGTTTTGTAATTTAAATTTTTTTATTTTTTTATCAATGTAATTTTCTTAATCCTCATTAATTTGTTAAATAATGATCTTAAAGATTATTATGAAGTTATAATTTTGATAAAATGAAAATAATTATTCTTTATAAGAAATAGCTGTTCCATAGGCAGTTACAAGGATTGTATTTCCCATTGTCCCGCCAAGGTTGTTGTATGAAATTTTAAGCCCAATAATTGCATTAGCATCTAAGTCTTTAGCTTTATCTTGCATACTGTCTAAAGCTATCTCTCTTGCTTTTTGAAGTTCCTTTTCATAAGCAGATGTTCTTCCACCTACAACATCACGAACTCCTGAAAATAAATCTTTATAAACATTGGATCCTACTAAAGACTCGCCAGTAACTAATCCATGGTAGCTAATGATTTCTTTATTTTCTAATGTATTTGTAGATGATAACAACATTAAATCATTCCATAGCTATTTTCATTAGGTATTATTTAAAAAAACATAGTTAATCCAAATACAATTATAAATATAATCATAACTACAAATAAAGTTAGTCTACTTCTTTTTATTTTTGATTGTTGCTCACTTATCACATCTTGACATTTTTGAGAACAAGTACTTTCTTCAAGTGGTATTGGAGTACCACAAACAGGACAATGTTTATGTATGTCAGTCATAATAATCACCTTTTAATAAATTTATATTTTAAGTATTAAATTGTTTTTTATTAAAAAAAATTCATCATTAATAATTTTATTCAATATAATATTATAATTACTTATCTTTTAAAATTAGATGTTTTTTTTTTTTATCATTAATTTAATGTATTTTTATTATATCTTTTTTGAAAATTTTAGAAGTCTTAAATAATCAATATATTTTTTTAATTTTTTAAATTATTCATTATACTTTTTTAAATAATCAATCTAGTTTTAAATTTATTTTAAGATTTTAAATCTATAATGGTTTGTAAATTTATTTTCATAAAAATCCGAATTTTGAACAAATTTTTTGGAAAATATCTGTCTTTTAAAAAATCTGTAAAAATCTTGAATAATATTATAATTTCTTATAATCAATTTAATTTTAATATTTATATTTTTAATAATAGTTTTTATAAAAATAAATTATAGTTTAATACTTAAAGATTGAAAGTAATCTTGAGTTATCGA
>Ga0099364_10010613_pt1 | contig 12653 bp, 11 predicted proteins | sample TergutTh196P3_FD_73070 | JGI IMG/M metagenome (GOLD analysis project Ga0099364, IMG submission 73070) | Microcerotermes parvus P3 segment gut microbial communities from Pointe-Noire, Republic of the Congo - Th196 P3 | ecosystem: Host-associated > Arthropoda: Insects > Digestive system > Gut ... | reverse complement strand
GTTCCGCATAAGGAGTACTATTGGGGGTATTTATGATTTTGGAAAATTTACAAGCTCCCAGAATGAAATTTTCCGTCTGGTCTCTTCGCCGGAAGGTTCCCTGGTGTTCCCGGAGAAATATTTTTACATAGGGGATAAAATCCCCTTTCTCCGGGAAGCCGGATTCCGCCGCTTCATCCTGGATTTTTCATCCGAGCCCCTTAAAAAAATCGACTATAAGGAATTATTGAGGGCCATTAAAAAAGCGGCTCCACCGACAGGGCTAAGCCGCTTCAACTGGAAAAACGGTTTTTTCCAGGCAGGATAAGCCAAGGACCCAACAGGCTCCTAAGGATCCGACAGGCTCCTAAGGATCCGATAGGCTCCTAAGGATCCGACAGGCTCCTAGAAAACTCCTTCGTACTTAGTGGTTTTTGCCGCTTCTGCGGCAAATTGGGCAGCAAGATCCTCGTTTTCAAAGTCCGCCAATTTTTCATCTTCTTCGCTTGTATCCAAGCTTGTCTTTTCTGTGTCCTTTTTGAACTCCGGCCGGAATTCCACATGTTCAGCCACGATAGTGACCCTTGATTGTGCCTTGCCGTCAGCGCCGGTCCAACGAGCCTGTTTTAATCTGCCTACAACACGGACGCCCCGGCCTTTATGGCCCTGGCTATAGCAATTTTCAGCCAGCTTCGACCAGGTTTCCACATTAAAGAAGCTCACCTCCCTTTCAAGTTGGGAATCTTGTTTGTAGTAACGGTTGGATGCCAGGCTAAAGGTACAAAGGGGAGTACCTTTTGGAGTGGACCGGAACATGGGGTCCCGTACCAGATTGCCCTCGATAAGAATGGAATTGAGGTTATTACTCATAGCGCCTCCATGGGAATGTTTCCCGAATAAGTATTTCCGGCCAGCTTTAACTGCCGGTACTCCTATTTACGAGCTGGATATTCATGGCGCTTCATTTATTCTTAAATTAATTAAAATTTTCCAGGAGTTTTACCAAATAGACTTCAATATAAGTTCTAAGGGCATTTCTTGCATTCAGGACATTCAGGGAAGGGGTATTGTTTACGATATTGGAAGCCAATTCCTTAAGATTGTCATAGGTAACTCTGTAGTACTTATTATTCCTTAGGGTCTGCCGCAGACTATCTCGTACCAGGGAATTTACATCTTCCACCAGATTCTCCCCGGCCTTTTTATCTATGACCCGGACCCAGCGGCCTTTTAATTCTTCAAGGTAGCTGTCCAGGTTATGATTCTGGGGAACAATATTAAATTCGATCTCCCTAAGCGTACCTTGTAAATCCCGGCTTCTATCCAGGGAAATTTCTTCATTTGAACGCGCTTCTTTCCCAGGGCCTTCGGCGTTTTTTCCTGTATTACTGCTGCCCGGACCCCTAAAAAGGGCAATTATGAAGACAATGAAAGGTATGGAATACCAGAAGGGAAGACGGAACCGGGCGTCATCCAGAAGATCCCTCCGTTTGAAAAGAAAGAGTTCCGCATAAGAAATATCGTGTCCGCGGTTAAAAATCTGGCACGAAGGCGGAAGCTCCCTGCTTTTTTCCAGTTCGTCGCAGACCAACTGCAGCTTGGGATCTTCAAGTATGGAATAAAGCAAGGGGCAGAATTTCACGATATTCACTAAAATCAATTTATCAAAATCCCTCTCGTTATCCATGGCCGGTTCTTTTTTATAATTTCTTAAGAGGCTTTGCCAATGATCGGAGATTTCTGATTTTATTTTTTCCCGGGTATCAGCAACAAGCCGGATGCAAAGAAGGAGCAATTTGCTTTTTAGTATATAAAACCGCTCATTTTTAAATCCTCTAAAAACAAGCAATTCCGGCAATTTATTATCTTTACTCTCATTTATAAGCAGCTCAAGCCGTTCTGCCAGTTCATCCCGGCTGTAGATTCCCAATAGAAGCTTGCCCTGAGGGCTGGTAAATTTGATAATCTCGTCCAGCGTATATTGATATGGCGCTTTGGTAAAATTACGTTCCAGCATTTTTAAGGCCTGTTCTTTTTCCCTTGCCTTTAATGCCGCAGCTTTATAGAAATTGTTCATGTGATCGATAACATGGGCGGACTGCAGGGCGGCTATATCGCCGCCTAGCCGGTCATTTTTCTTTTCAATATCGTTTTTAATCAGGTTACTGAGAAGCGACCAGAAGGTACAGGAAAATTCCCCTCCTTCGGCAATGCCGCTAAAGCAATCTAAGGGGCGGTTTACGATTTTATTCAGCATATCCCGAATAATAGCGTCTTTGCCCGCGAGCTGGGAGCTTAATCTACTAAAGGTATATTCTTTATTGCCGTATTCTTCCAGGTAGTTGCGGATTTTTAGAAGGGATGATTCTATGAGCCGCTGGGGGATAAAGGATTTAATAACCAAGGCGGAAGGTACTTCGTTGGGAAAATTCAAACGGATGATGTCGGGGCCTGTGGCTTTGGGCCTTTCCATATAGGTATATAATTCCGAACTTACCCCCATAGAACGGACCTGATTGTCCGGAATAGTAATCCCCAGGGAACTATCATTGGGGAAAGGGGAGTCTACTTTATCATCATTGGCATAGTACTGTTCTAGAAGCCTTTGGTAGAAATGGGGCATGTAGATCCGGCCATTGGGAGTATCGTGGAGCAGTTCTAGTTTTTCTTCCTCCGCCAAAGTAGCCAACTCAGACCGGAATCTGGCGCCTGTGTCTTCTGTCCATTTGAACCATTCCGGCAGCTCTTCAGCCATCTTTTTTGCGTATTTTTCGAGGTAAATGACAAATGAGTCGGGATCGATATAGGGTGAATTGTTTTTGTTGGCGTAGCCTGTTAGTATCGAATATAAATCGGTTTTGTGTTCCATATTTTATTGTATCTTACTATAATAATCGGAAAAAGCATAGGGTTATTGAATGATCATAGGCCTTACTGGAACTTATTGTGCAGGAAAAAATTTCATTGCCGCTATCCTGGAAAAACGAGGGCTTCCGGTTCTGGATGTGGATAAGCTCGGCCACCAGGTTATTGAAACGGAAAAAAATTTCATTTTAGACCGTTTTGGAAAGGATATACTCAGTTCCGACGGGTCTATTGACAGGAAACTCCTGGGGGCCAAGGTTTTTGGAAGGCCTCGGGAACTCGCGGCCCTGGAAGCAATAATTCACCCCGCAGTTAACCGGGAAACCAGTGCATGGATTGAAGCCCAAAAGGCGCAAGCCCAACAGGCGAGAGCCCAAAAGGCGCAAGCCTTAGTTATCAACGCCGCATTATTACACCGGTCTTCAGCCTTTTCGATATTGGATGCCCTTATTTTGGTGGAAGCGCCGTTTCTAGTCCGCCTGCATAGGGCCCGAAAACGGGATAAGCTTTCCTATCTAAGCCTGATTAAGAGGTTCCATAGCCAGAAGGAATTCTCGTCTCAATATTTAAGTAAAAAAGCTAAGCTTAAAATTAATATCGAACACAAAACGAAGTTTTGTGCCGATATATACAGAGTAAAGAACTCTGGATTTTTCGGCAAAAAACCGGAGGATCAAGTTGACGAAATTCTTATTTGTTTAGCAATAATTAAGGCGTGATATGGAACAGAAGAAGATATTACTGGTTGCAATTTCTGTGGGTGTGTTTCTTGTAATTGTCATTGGCGCGGCCATAATGGTTTTTGGCTCTAATAGCTCTTCTCCGGCAATAGCCTCGCCCCGCATCATAGCGCCGGGGACTTCTGGGATCGATGTGCCGGCCCAGCCTTTATATTCCGGGCAGGAGCCTGAGGCTGAAGAAACTGGAATCCCCTCTCCCCCTGCCGAGGAGGCTCCGCAAATTAGCGAAAGGGTAGGAAGCGCTGAATCTTCAACAGTGATCAGTGTAAGCCGGCCAAGCGCCGCAGCGGTTCCGGATACTCCTCCGCCTACAAGTGCGCCAAGAAGTACTGCCCCAAGCCCGGCTCCTCAGGCAGCCAGGCCCCAGACGGCGCCTGCTCCTCAGGCGGCCGCGCCTGCTCCTCAGGTCGCCCCGGTTACTCAGGCGGCCAGGCCTCCCCAGGCAACTGAGGCAGCCAGGCCCCAGACGGCGCCGGTTACTCAGGCGGCCAGGCCCCAGGCCGCGCCGGCTCCTCAGGCAGCAATATCCGTTAGGTCTGCTCCAGGGGTCCAGAATAATTACTGGGTTCAGACCGGGGCTTTCACTGCTATGTCCAGGGCGCAGGGGGTAAGGGAAACTTTGGCTGCCAGGGGCATCAGTTCGATTATTGAAAACCGGGATGTGAATGGAACTACATTTTTCCGGGTTAGAGTAGGCCCCTATACTTCCAGAAACGAAGCGGATTACTGGCTTAGCCTGATCAAATCCATCAACGGCTTTGAAAACAGTCAAATTTTTCAAACCCAAACTACCGTAAATTGAAGCGCCACGGCTATTAGACCCGTATAGGGGGTATGGGCAAAAAACTATACCCCTGGTCTATAAACAGGGCTGTTTTCCTCTTGTTTTTTACTCTGGCGGTTTTCCAAGAAATTGTGGCGGGAGAATCTACGGAAGCCTTTTTTAACTGGAATCTGCTATGGGCCGGTTCCTGGACCAGGAGTTTAAACCTGGCCAGGGAGGAGCTTTCTCCTGATTTGCTTTTTCAGGGAGGAACCCTCGTCAACCGGGGAGACCTAAGGATTGGCCTTACGCGCCAGGGCCTTGATCTACGTATTCAGGGTATAGACAGAAGGGTAATTCCCGGGGGAACGGGCCATATAAACCCCGGCCTTGGCCTCTATTTTGACGGCGGCGGAATTCTGGGCAGGAGCCGCCTGCTCTATGGGGTTCTGGATGAATACGGCCTTTCTGCCCGAATTCGCAATGTCTGGATTAGATCGCCGCCCTATGCTGAAAACCGAAGGCCCATGATGAGCGATCTCAGGCGGGACCCTTCTAACCGTGAGCCTGAAACTTATCTGTATTTTGGCCTTCCTCAATTTGATCTTTCCCAATGGGGATTATTATCCGGCTTTGCCTCAGTCCAGGCGGATGATGAATTCAATCCTGCCTTTGGAGGCGGTTTTGATATCCGGCCCAATAGGACTACAAATTTCAGGTTAGAGGGCTTTTACACCCATCGCCTTCTGGACGCCCGGGATACCAATTCCTGGTTTTCCCTTTCTGCGCCTCTGCCGGAACGAGAATTCCGCTTGTTTGGGCTGGGAACGGCGCTGGAAACTAGATATATCGGTGTGGCTGCGGATCTGGCCTATTCGGAGGTTTTCGCCTGGGGACAGGATATATACGGGAACGCCGCCTTTAGGTTGGGTAATAGGCCCTGGAGGCTTTCCCTTGCCGCAGAGGGAACGGGAAGCCGCTATGTGGACAGGGCCGGCAATACCTCGGCTCAGGGTTTCAGGCTTGCGGGGCGTCTGGAACGCCAATGGATCAGATCCGGCCTCTTTCGCTTTAACACGGTTCTTCGCTCTCCCGGCTGGGCTGAAGATTTTGAAAGGGGTTCTATGCAGATCTATTTCCGTCCTTCTGCGCCCCCGGGGAGGACCCTTCCCTTGTTCCGGTTTTCCAGGGCCTCCCTCAGCCTGGGCCGGAATGCGGTCAACCCCATGAAAACTGAAGACAGCCTTGATGTCCTGGCGGCTTTTAATTTAAGGACCCTGCGTTTGGTTGTTACCGGGAGCCTAGATAGCCAATCGGTGTTTGATGCGGACAAGAGCCCTTTTCCCCTTCTTATAGCGCCGGGTTTTGAAAATTTTGGCTCCGCTAAGTTTAGCGCCGAAGCGGCCTATAATATAAAGGGCCTTCAACTGCGCCACAAGATTGGGTATATGATAAGGGCGGAAAGGGAACCAATTTGGGACTTTTCTCTCCATGGCGCTTTAAGGATGGGAAAGCTTGGCCGTGTGAGCCTTAGAATCGCGGCGCCTGAATTCCCCGATAAGTGGAATTATGCCCTATCTTGGAGGATGGAAATGTCTTCCCGGTAGTTCCGGTAATTTTTTTTCAGCAGCGCCTGGACATCCAAGTTATAAGGACAGCGGGAAACGCAGCCGCCGCAGTCCTGGCACTTTTCGATTTTGGCCATTTCTTTTTGGCCGTCTTCGGAAAACCATCGGGCAGCAGGAGAGCGCTTCATTAATAAATTGATCCTCGCCGCAAGGTTGATCTGTATTTCCGCAGGGCAGGGGAGGCAGTAGCCACAGCCCCGGCAGAATTCTCCTCCCAACTCTTCCTGGTCTTTTGCAATTTGCCCATTCTCTTTTGGGCTAAGGGGCCCAGGGTTTTTCATGGCAGCCAGAAGTTCATCCAGCTCTTTTTCCCTCTGGATACCCCAAATGGGGATCACGTTGGAGAATTGGGCCATCCAGGCCCGGGCGGCAAAAATATCCGTGATAAGTCCTCCGCTCAGAGCCTTCATAGCGATAAAACCCACATTTTTTTCGGCGCAGCGTTGAACAAGGCTGATTTCTTCTTCACTGGATAAGTAGCTGAAAGGGAATTGAAGGGTATCGTAGAGGTCGCTTTCGACTATTTCTTTGGCAAGCGGCAGCCTGTGATTGGAAATACCAATGAAACGGATTTTTCCCTGTTTCTTGGCTTCCAAGGCAGCTTCGTAAAGCCCGCTTCCATCACCGGGACGGGGAAGAACACTGGGATTATGAAACTGGTAGATATCAATGTACGTAGTTTTTAGCTTCTCAAGGCTGGTTTCCAGATCCCGTTTCATGGCTTCGCCGTCTTTGGATGGGGTCTTGGTAGCAAGGATGAATTCCCCGCGTCTCCCGGCAAAAGCAAGGCCCAGCTTTTCTTCGCTATCAGTGTAGCCCCGGGCGGTGTCATAAAAATTAATGCCATTATCCAGAGCTTTCCGTAAAATTTTTACCGCAGTTTCCTTGTCCGTTCGTTGGATGGGCAGGGCGCCGAAGGCTTCTTTGTTTACCTTAAGGCCTGTTTTTCCAAGTATTGCTTCAGTCATGCATTTACTCCTCTAATTTTCCGACAGTTCAGAAAGGGCTATAGGTTTAGGGGTATTGTTTTCACCTTCAATGCGGGACAGCTCTTCCATAAGTTCCCGGCCCCGTTTGGAGAGTTTTACCGGGATTTGTACCATTAATTTAATGTAGAGGTTGCCCCGGCGGCCGCCCATTGGAACTCCTTCGTCCCGGATACGGAGCATTTTTCCATTCTGAATCCCCGCCGGGACTTTTACCTTAATGGTTTTGCTGTCCAGGGAGAGAACTTGAATATCTGCGCCCAGGGAAGCCTGGCTTATCGAAATGGGGACCGCACAGTAAAGGTCTTCACCCTGTCGTTCAAAAAATTCATGGGCTTTGACATGGATAAACACATAGAGATCCCCCGGCGGGCCTCCTCCAGGGCCTGCGTCTCCCTGCTTTGGTATGACCACTCTTTTACCATTTTCTACCCCTGTAGGAATGGTAACCATGATTTTTTGGCGCTTTTTTTGGGTTCCTGAGCCTCAGCATTCCCGGCAAGGCTGTTCTATGATAGATCCTTCACCTCCACAGCTATGGCAGGTAGAAGCTACAGAGAAAAAGCCTGAACTCCGGCGTACCTGACCTGAACCCTGGCAAGTGGGGCACACTTTTTTATTACTGCCGTTCGCCGCTCCCGAACCTTTACAAGTTACGCAGGATTCATTTCTGGAGTATTGAATTTCCACCTTTGTACCAAAAATCGAGTCCCTAAAGGGAATTTCAATGTCGTAACGAAGATTTGCGCCATGATGAGGCCCCCCCCTGCCGGAAGACCGGCGGGAAGTTCCTCCCCCAAAGAAAGTATCGAAAATTCCAGAAAAATCTCCAAAAATATCCTCAAAACCCCGGAAGGTCTGGGAAAAGTCTCCCTGGCCGCTCATGCCCTCGACGCCGGCAAAACCAAATTGATCATACGCGGCTTTTTTCTGATCATCCGAAAGAATTTCGTATGCTTCTGTGGCTTCCTTAAATTTTTCCTCTGCTTGCTTGTTCCCCGGATTCTTATCCGGATGATATTGGATGGCCAGTTTCCGGTAGGCCTTTTTTATATCATCCTTAGACACATTTTTTGTGACGCCCAGAACATCATAATAATCTCGTTTTGCCATTAGCCGTCCTTACTGGGGTTTATCGTCGTCTACAACTTCGTAGTCTGCGTCTTCTGCGCTTCTGGTGTGTCCTCCTCCCATATTGTCTTCGGCGCCTTCCGTTTCGCCTTCCGGAGGAGGTGGGGGGCCTTGAGTTTTATAGATTTCCTCGGCGATTTTATAAGAGACCTGTTTTAGATTTTCTGTTTTGGCTTTAATGCTTTCAGTGTCTCCTGTTTCCAGGGCCCTCTTAAGATCCGCTATGGCTTCTTCGGATTTGGATTTATCTTCGGCGTTGACTTTATCGCCCAGATCCTTGATGTTCTTTTCCGTAGAGTAGATCATATTGTCTGCATCGTTCCGGACTTCTGCTTTTTCCCGCTCCTTCTTATCTTCTTCAGCGTGGAGTTCAGCTTCTTTGACCATTCGGTCAATGTCGCTATCCGACAAGCCTGAGGAGCTTTCGATGCGGATTTTCTGTTCCTTACCGGTACCAAGGTCTTTAGCAGACACATGAACTATACCGTTCGCATCGATATCAAAGGTTACCTCAATCTGCGGTACCCCTCTGGGAGCCGGCGGTATGCCCACCAGGTCAAAACGCCCCAAGGTTCGGTTCTGGCTGGACATTTCTCTCTCTCCCTGCAGTACCTGGATTGAAACGGCGGTCTGGCCGTCTGCAGCAGTGGAAAAGATCTGGCTCTTTCTGGTGGGGATAGTAGTGTTCCGGGTGATAAGCTTGGTCATGATCCCGCCCAGGGTTTCAATACCCAGTGAAAGGGGAGTTACATCCAAAAGGAGTACATCTTTTACGTCCCCGCCCAGAATACCGCCCTGAATCGCCGCACCCATGGCCACGGCTTCGTCGGGATTTACCCCTTTATTTGGTTCTTTTTTAAAGAGATCCTTTACAATCTGTTGTACGGCAGGAATTCTGGTTGAGCCTCCTACCAGGATCACTTCGTCAATCTGATCCGGGGAAAGGCCTGCGTCCGACAGAGCTTTTTTACAAGGTTCCTTGGAACGTTCCAGCAGATCCTCTACCATCTGCTCGAATTTGGCTCTGGACAGAGTTTTCTGCAAATGCTTAGGGCCGCTCTGATCTGCGGTGATAAAGGGAAGGTTTACTTCCGTAGTTTGCATGGCGGAAAGTTCAATTTTAGCCTTTTCAGCCGCTTCCCGCAGCCGCTGGAGGGCCATTTTATCCTGGGCAAGGTCAATCCCTGTGTCTCCCTTGAATTCTGAAATAAGCCATTCCATGACACGACGGTCAAAATCGTCTCCCCCCAAATGAGTATCGCCGTTGGTGGATTTTACCTCAAAAACTCCCTCGCCCAGTTCCAGGATGGAAATATCAAAGGTTCCGCCTCCCAGGTCATAAACCGCGATGGTTTTCTCTTTTCTTTGATCCTTGTTGAAACCATAGGCCAAAGACGCAGCGGTAGGTTCATTGATGATACGTTTTACTTCAAGGCCCGCAATTTTTCCTGCATCCTTGGTGGCCTGGCGTTGGGCATCGTTGAAGTAAGCTGGAACTGTAATTACCGCTTCGTTTACTGTCTCGCCCAGATAATCCTCTGCGGTCTTTTTCATTTTCTGCAGCACAAAGGCAGAAATTTCCTGGGGAGAATAAGCTTTCCCGTCTATGTCCACCCGGACATCATCTCCCTGCTCCTTTACCTTATAAGGAACCAGCTTTATCTCATTGGACACTTCCGAATAGCGGCGTCCCATGAAACGTTTGATTGAAAAGACGGTATTTTCCGGATTTGTGATCATCTGGTTTTTCGCCACCTGGCCGACAACCCTTTCACCTTTACTGGTGAATCCCACAATAGACGGAGTAGTTCTCCCTCCCTCGGAATTTTGAATTACTACCGGTTCGCCTCCTTCAAGGACGGCTACGCAGGAATTCGTGGTTCCTAAATCAATACCGATAATCTTGCCCATATATATCTTTCTCCTTAAAAAACGTTTTTTTATGTAGCGCTTATATGCCTATCATAAAATTTTTTTTCAATTCACTCAAGAAAGCTAATGCTGCTCTTCTCCTTCTTTGCTTTCAGCCTCTTGAGTCTCCTCCAGGTTTTCGGGCATCAGTACCTTTACTTTGGCGCTCCGCACTACCCGTTCCTTTAGGGTATAACCCTTATAAAATTCTTCCTGTACCACCGCTTCCCTTACTTCGGTGGATCGTTCCATTTGTACCGCTTCATGAAAGTTGGGATCAAAGGTTTCACCCGCAGAGTTATAACGCTTAAGGCCCCATTTGTTCTCTAACTGGGAGGAAAGACGCTTTTCGATCATTACTATCCCTTCATAAAACGCCGAAAATTCTTTGGTTTCTATGGATTCCCCGGCGATTAAGGCCCGTTCAAAATCATCCATGATCTGGATCAGGTCTAAAAGAAGGCTCTGGTTGGCAAACTCTATGGCTTCCTGCTTTTCCCGGTTCATCCTCTTGCGGAAATTTTCAAAATCCGCAGCCTTCCTTAGATAGCGGTCCTCTGCCTCTGCCAGGAGGCTTTCCAGCTCAATAATTCTTTCTTCAATGGACTGTTCTGTAAACTGCTCGGCTGACTGCGTGGCAGACTGCGTTTCCGGCTTATTTCCCTTGTGATTCTCCTCAGTTCCCAAGGGGCCGTCTTCCTGATTTTCCGGCGCCATTTCTATATCCGATATATGTTCTTTTTCTGATACGCCCGGTTGGATATTTTGCTTTAGCATGAAACTCCCTGTTTTTTAACCTTATTTTGTCGGGAAGTATAAAGAATCTTTTACTCCCCATACTGAAAAATACTTAAATTTTGCATAAAGGTCAAGAAAAATTAATAAAAAGTAATGATGTAGAAATAAAAGTCATCACATATACCATTATCCGGTACACCTTTTCCGAAACCATCTTTACCAGCAGGATTCCTAGAACGGCTCCTATAATTATTACAGGGCTCATGGTCAAGTTAAAAAGCAGGCTTCGGGGAGTGATATTTTGCCAAAATACCACTTGCAAAGGGACTTTGATGTAGTTGACAATTAAAAAAAACCAGGCGGTAGTTCCCACAAAGCTTATCTTTGGCAGCCTCATGGAAAGGAGAAATACCGCCATAATAGGACCTGCGGCATTTCCTATCATGGTGGAAAAGCCCCCCATAAGGCCGAAAATGGCAGAAAACCACCAACTGGAAGGAACGGCGGCATTTTCTGTTTTTCGATTGACTGAGTCATTCCAGAACATAACCCCAAGGCCCGCGAAAATGCAAAGACCGATTAAAAATTTAAAACCCCTTGCAGGTATGAACTGCTCAACCAAAAGGGCCAGAACAAGCCCTCCTATAGCCCATGGCATAAGACGAAGGATATGCTTCCACTCCGCTTTTCGGCGGTACCATATTACCGCCAGGATGTCCGCAAAACAGAGCATGGGAAGCAATATACCGGTAGATTCCTTAGCTCCGAAGATCAGAGCCAGGATAGGCACCATAACGGTGGTAACTCCATTGAGCCCGGTTTTGGATATCCCTATACACAGGCCGCTGAAAATAACCGCGACGACTTCCCAAGCCTGGAAATCCCTAATAAAGAACCATTCAAGAAACATCAAAAACCTCTATCAGGAGTCTGAACCTCCTAGTTCAATTGTTTTTTTTTTATACCTGTACTAAGATTATATGAAAGCTATCTTAAAGGGAAGTAGAATAACCATGATTTGCTTGAGCTATGACGAGAAATTAAAGTTAATGGCCAATCTTAACTGGGATTACCTTGATACATATGAGGATATGCTTGCGGTTATCGAGGGACGCCTTGATTCTTCCGGGGCATTTAACCGGGAAAAACTCTTTGTCCGGTCTATGGAGCGCCTTACATGGTATAGTTTTATTGGGCTTTGGGGGCTTGATGCGGTAAAAGAACTGTATACACCGGAATTAGCCAATAGGATTTGGCCTAAAGGGAGAAAAGTACATTATGATTTTGCCCTCGCAGTATTACGAAGAGAGCCTTTACCCCCTACAAGATGGGGTTCTGAATACTTTAAATCACAGCGGCACGAATTTTTTTCTAACCGGGGGTACGGCACTTAGCAGGGCATATTACCATCACCGTTATTCTGATGATTTAGATTTTTTTTTGAGTCAAAGCAGGAATTATGATAAAGAATTGGAAACTGCGCTTGAGTTTCTTCATAAAGCAGGATTTGTATGGGATATTCAAAACGATTATATTCGAGCCAAAGACTTTACCACAATTAAAGTTGGTTTATCCGAGTCAAACTTGATATTAAAACTTGATTTTGTGAATGATTCTGTCCCTCATTTTGGAGAAATACATAAAACTCCTTTATTTTTTCGTACAGATTCAATACGTAATATTACTTCTAATAAATTATCTGCTATGTTTCGTTATGCTGCCAAAGATATTGCTGATATCAGGGAAATTGCTTTGCATGAAACTATAGATTGGGGAGTAATTATCAAAGAAGCTCGACAAAAGGAAGCAGGGCTGGAATTAACCTACATCGGCGAAATTCTAAAATGCATGCCGCAGAACGAGTTTGAAACTATAGCCTGGATAAAAAAGCCTGTCTGGGAAGATTTTCAAC
>Ga0099364_10010612_pt1 | contig 12654 bp, 11 predicted proteins | sample TergutTh196P3_FD_73070 | JGI IMG/M metagenome (GOLD analysis project Ga0099364, IMG submission 73070) | Microcerotermes parvus P3 segment gut microbial communities from Pointe-Noire, Republic of the Congo - Th196 P3 | ecosystem: Host-associated > Arthropoda: Insects > Digestive system > Gut ... | reverse complement strand
CTCAAATAAAGATAAATTACTTGACACAATACAATCTCGCTGTCAGATGATATATTTTAGTCCTTTACCTGATAATGAAATAGCAGAATATATAGAAGAAACATATCATAAGAGCGAAACAGATAGTCGTTTGTTTGCTACACTTTCGCAAGGTTCAGTAACTCGTGCAGTAGATATGTTTAATAATAATATGAATGCTATGCGAACGCAAATAGTAGATATCTTGCGTATAGCATTAAAGAAAAATGTTTATCGTATAGAACTTACAGATGCCATTGCTAATAATAAAATAGAAGAAGATAAAATGGATAAGCGTCAATATTATAAATTATTACTAAATCTTCTTATTATTTGGTTTAGAGATGTACTTGCTATAAGTATGATTGGTGAGAATGCAAATGTAGTTAATACAGACCAAAAGGACCGTATGATTAAGTTTAATAGTGGATACCCTGACGCTAATTATTATGATGCTATTAGTTATGTAGAAAATGCTATAAGTAGAATAAATGCTAATACAGATATAAAACTAACCCTCATAACATTATTTTTACAACTACGAAACATATTTCATAATGTAGAATATTAGTTGTTTTTTTAGTGTGATAGATAGGTTGATATTTTGGTGTTTTTTACAATTCACCATAAATTTCTACCTCAACAAGAACTCATATTCATATATTTTGGGTTCTATTTTTGATGCTAATATATCCATTGCAGAACGCAAGTTGTTTAATAAAAGATTGTATTTTTCGTCAGTGCTTTTTGTGTTCATCCTGTCGTTTTTCCGTCCTTGAAAGTATTCGCGAATGTCATAAAAACTTGCATTTATGTTAAATTCAGAATATGGATTTAGTGGATTTTGTTGATGATAATACTTCCACAATTCGCGCCCTGCATCAAGAACAGCAGTTGCTTCAGAACTAAATTGTATTTTCGGCAATGCGATTGTGCCATTTTTGAATACGCCATTTCCGTTATCAATATGTATTTTTCCTGCAATAAAATCCGACATAAAATTGCTTTCAAACAAACCTGCTGCACCAACTTCCTTTTCTGTAAAAGGTATCCAATGGTTAATTCCGTGTTTTGCTTGTATATTATTTGCACTATGAAATAATGTATAAGCAAAACAATTAGTTTTAAATTCTATATCTTTTTTATATTTATCATTTGGATGTAAAAACTGGTCCCTATTATTTAACCAATTTGGTTTTATTGCCTTACGAATAGCAAAATAAATACAAACAGATATAAGATTATCTTTATTAATACAATATTTAGTAGCATTATTTAAAAAATTATTTTTATTAACTTTTTGGATTGGGAAAATATAAGTATATTTATTGGTTTGAAAATCAGGTCCATTGTTACCCGTATATCCAATAATATTTTCTGTATTTCTAACATCAAATATAGTTATCCAACTTGTTATTTTTGCAATACTATCATAGCAATAAACTTTTTTCTTAGCCATTTTTTTTATTTCTTTAATGTATTTTATACCACCTGTATTTTTAGGATTTTCTATTCTTGCCCAATAAACATTAAATATAGAATCTTTAATTTGCTTTTTATTTGCTGTATCCCAAATTTGGAAAGCAACAGGAAAGTTCCCATTAACATTATCAAAAGTCCAACTTGGACAGATAAAACCTTTCATAAACTTTGCTTGAAAATGTTCCCTAAAAGATTTAAAACCATCTCCACAAATATGTTTTAAAGTGCTAAAGGTTGCAAGTTTACAATTGGGAATTTCTGTGTATATGCGAATAAAAAATTGTGCAAATAATTCTCTAATACCAAGCCCTAATTTAGTTTTGTATTCTTTAGAAATTTTTGTTTCTGTTGCAACTTTTTCTTTGTTTTTTCTATCACTAACAGGTTGGGAATTCCCCGCCTCCGCATATGGTGGATTGATGTATATAATAAGTTTTTTTCTGCGCTCTTCATTGTTAATTATATTTTGTAATTCCTTCGGCAATTTATCAAAATCATCATTCAAAAAATCAAACTGAAAACAATGACTCTTTAATAAATTAGCACCATTATCTATCCTATCGTGCATAACACGAACATCTTGCATATCAATAGTAGATGCAAAAACACGACTCCTCTCTGTTAAGCCCACAAGCAAATTCCCCGTCCCCGCTGCACAATCCCATATATAATATTCCTCCTGCCAATTCTCACCAAATACATCCGCTAAATATTGCTGAGATAATTCTACCCACTCAGGAGGGGTGAAAAAACTACCCTTACGCTCACGAACATCCTGTGGAACTAATAACTCCCTACGCTCTATCATCCAATCCCATAACTCCTCCCTCGGCGGACGCTTGTATTTATTCCAAAATTGACGATGAGATTTCTGACCATCACGAAACCTAATTTTCATAAAATCTTCATAACCTAATTCTTTATTTGCCTTCTTTATAATCTCATAATAACTCGACTTTAATAAAACAGTTAATGAATCTTTAAGCGACATATTATCATCAGAAAGCAAATCAGCCAAATAAAAATCACCATCTATAATGCCAATGTCTTTTTTCGCTAAATCCCAAACTAAAAATATTGAAGGCATAACCTCACGAAGCCAACGAATATAAACCGAAATAAAATTATTCTTATTTATTTGTAATTTGGTATTATCAGTTTCGCCTGTTTGGAACTTCGTTTTTATGAACTCACGAAGTTCGTCATCATAGCTAAATACAAGCGATTCCGCATCTATAACACTCTTAACTTTTTCATAAACTTCCCTGAACTCCTTTGTATTATGGTTAGACGGAGCAACATTCCAATTAAAATCATTCTGATAAAAAAAATGCTGAATCTCATAATACGGAACAAATGCTATCTTATTATAATCAAATACACCCAAATAAGATGGCGGATGCAAATCGTTAAAAGTTCGTGCTTTGCCGATAGTTAAAATAAGTTGCACGAACATAGCATAAATATCGTCATCACCTCTTTTGGCTTCTGCCCAAAGTAGATAATGCTCTATAAAAATACCCTTCGGCGTAATAGCAAAATCAATCTTCCCAATAATTTGCGTATTATCAAAATCGCCAAAAAACTCTTCAGCAACCCTGTTTTTTAATTCTTCTTCACGAATGTTTTTATACATAATAGCAAAATAAGGAAAAAAAGAACATTAATCATAGGATGATATTGTGTTTTTATATGTTTTAATAAATTCAATAAAATTGCTAATTATATTTTTACACTCGCAAAAAATATAGGTTCAAAATATATTTCGTATTTTTGCATTTATAATAATTAGAGAGTATGATGAATATTTTGGTAACAGGCGGAGCAGGTTTTATTGCTTCTAATATAGTAGATGCTTACCTTTCATTAGGTCATAAAGTAACAATAATAGATAATCTTTCTACGGGGGATGTTCGTAATATAAATCCTAATGCACGTTTTATAGAAATGGATATAACTTCTGAAAATGTGTTAGATTTATTTATGGCGGAGCGTTTTGATATATTAAACCATCACGCAGCACAGATGGATGTCCGATTTTCTGTATCTAATCCTTTATTTGATGCTAATAGCAATATAATAGGTGGTCTAAACCTTTATAATGCAGCACAAAAAAGTGGTGTAAAAAAGATAATATTTGCTTCAAGTGGCGGAGCAATTTATGGGGACAACGTAGATATTCCTACCACTGAAAACTCTTTATTAGAGCCATGTTCACCCTATGGTATAGCAAAATTAACTAACGAAAAGTATTTGTCTTTTTACAGAGATACATATAATATTGATGTAGTTTGCTTGCGTTATGCGAATATATATGGACCGCGACAAAGTTTTAAAGGGGAAGCAGGCGTTGTTGCTATATTTATTCATAAATTGCTAAATAATGAACAACCTATAATTAATGGCGATGGGAAAAATATCAGAGATTATGTTTTTGTTAATGATGTTGTTAAAGCAAATGTTATCGCACTAAATAAAGAAGTGAATGGTATTTATAACATTGGAACAGAAATAGGAACAGATGTAAATCAAATCTTTAATAATATCAAAAATTTAATCGGAATTGATTGTGAAGAGTTCCACGGCGAAGCAAAAAAAGGTGAACAACGATTAAGTTGTATATCATATCAAAAATTTTGTAAACAACACAATTGGAAGCCCGAAACAAAACTGTTAGACGGATTAAAAGAAACTATAAATTATTTTCAAAAGCAATTGTAGATACTGTATCAAGCCATAAATAACACGAAGATGCTGAAACAAGTTCAGCATAACAGAATACTTAAAACTCTATTTTTAGAGGTTGCTATCAGTTAATTAGAATCATTTTCTATTAGGTTTTTTATTGTTAGATAGTGCTGTTCGGCAAGTAGTTCGGTAGGACACATTAATGCTACTTGATAGCCCGCATCTATAACCATCATCATAGATAATACTGCAACTATTGTTTTTCCTGAACCGACATCGCCCTGCAATAATCTATTCATCGGCTTGCCCGATGCAATATCCGATGCAATTTCATTAATCACTTTCTTTTGGTCTGTGGTCAGTTGGAACGGAAGATTATCATAAAGTTGGCGTGCTAATTTACTTTTACCTGTTATTTTAATGCCAATTTCATTTGTTCTAATATTGGTTCTGTTATAGTTAAGAGAAAGTTGATACCAAAATATTTCTTCAAATTTAATCCTATATTTAGCATTATTAATATCATTAAAATTAGTAGGAAAATGCATCGCATCAATTACCTCATTAAGTGAGCAAAGCCCTAAATGTTCAATAATATATTGTGGTAGCGTCTCGGCAATTTCATTTGATTCATTACGCCGTATTTCAATAGCTTTGCGAATAATATTTCGCATAATACGAATAGTAATTCCTGCCTTTCGCATCTCGTCAGTAATTTTATATTTAGGAATAATAGCGCCTTTACTATAAGATACAATGTCTTCTTCATCAATAATTTCAATGTCGGGATGCGAAAATGTTATCACATTGTTAAAATTATTTATTGCAGGAATGCCATTAATAACAAGTATTTTACCTTCCGTATATATAGAAAAAAAATACTCAATGCCCCTAAAAAAAATTATCTCAAACCTTTCATTATTACTATCTTTTACGACTAAAGTTAGCATTTTTTTATTGTTTTTGACATTTCTAATATACGCCTTATGTATTGTTCCAATAATAGAAAATTCCTTTTGGATAGAATAAGATTGTAAGTTATCATTTTCATTTAAAAATAATTTATTATTGAACCGATTTAATAATTGGAAGCGTATATTACTGATACTACCTGCTGATTCTCTATTTACATAAGCAGTGGGAAAGTATGTTATTAGGTCATAAATACGCGATATACCTGATTTAATAAGTGCTTCTGCTCTTTTCGGCCCTACTCCTTTAATATATACAATATCTTCCATACTTTCATTGTTTAAATGAATTGTTACAAAAATAGGATTTTATGATAACAATAATGTTTGTATTTTCTATTAGCCGTGCTTGTTTCGGAAACAAGTTCATATTAACAAAACACGAAAAATTACATTTTTAGCGATTAGCATTATTATCGTTATTTTCTATTTCTTTTTCAATATCTTTTATATGAGATTTTAATTCTGTTTGTGCATCTTTAATTTTTCGTAATCCTTTACCTAACATTTTAGTAACTTCGGGAACTTTTTTAGGTCCGAACAAAACTACAAATGCTAATACTATTAAAATTAACTCTCCCCCACCTATATCGAACATTATATTTATTAGTTATTATTTTGAAAAGAATACAAAAATAAGGATTTTTTTTAATAAAAAACGTATTTTTGTATTTTATTTATATATTACTTGTTGAAAGTATATGAATTATTTAGTAAAAATTATAATTGTAGCAGTTTTATTGTCTTTAAGTTTTACTGATAATTTGATTGCCCAACCTATCGCATTTGGTGGTGGATATGGCACAGAAGCGTTGCCTTATTTGATATATACGAAAGCACATTTAGAAGAACTTGCCGATAGCGTTGAAATGTCTAATTCCGATGATTATCCTCATAATTGGAGTTATGACAAATACTTTATGGTGATGAATGACATTGGACCAATAGAAAGGTCTATTGGATGTGGCACCCCATATAATTCCAGAACTGATTACTTTAATGGCAATTTTGATGGGCAAAATTACACTATAACTTTAATGATGGATGCTAATACTGGGTATTGTGCATCAGGATTGTTTGGGTTTTGTTATACTAATGCTGTTATAAAAAATGTTATAATAGATGGCTATGTAAATCAACTATCTGCATATTATACTACAAGTCCTGGTTCTATAGCGGGTGCAATAATAGGTTCTGAAATAATTAATTGCATAAATTATGCTGAAATAACAGGCACATATTGTGCGGGAGGCATTGTTGGTATGGTTTCAACATATAATTATACTTCAACATTAGTTCTAACTGTTATTGAAGATTGTATAAATTATGGTGAGGTAAAATGTAACAGTGCAGCTGGAAGTGGTGGTATTGTTGGAGGTAATCAATCCGATGACTCATTGCTAATAACAGGATGTATAAATAACGGAAATATAATAGGAATAATATATGGGTCCACATCTGTAGGTGGTATCATTGGCTATTGGCGTAACAATACTAATGATTTTAATGTTATTGAGAATTGCATAAACTTCGGAGAAGTTAAAGGAACTTCTTGGGCTGGTGGTATTATTGGCTGGGTTACAGAAGGCTGGTATGGTGGGAATCTTTATCTTGCTAATAATGTAAATTGTGGTTATATTAAAATAGATAGCACTTATATGTATTCTTATGGTTATGGCATAGCAGGTGGTATTGTGGGCTGTATTGCGTTAGGTTACGGTGTTGCTCCTCATACAATAACAAATTGTTTGAATATTGGCAATATAGAAGGAAATTCAGCAGGTGGCATTTTCGGAAACACTATGGATTATAATGGAGATGTTTTTATTAGTAATTGCACGAATGCTGGTTTTATTAAAGCAAATACTATTGCGGGCGGTATTGTCGGTGATACTCTAATGCAAAACTACAACATAATTAACTGCATAAATACAGGCGTTATAGAAGGTGAAACAGGAATAACAGGCGGAATTGCAGGCGAAGAGTAAAAACATCCAAAAATACATTTTTTTAACTTTTTATAATTTTGCAACACCAATCTATGAATTTAATACGGTGATTCATCCCCGTGCTGAATAAAGAGATGCAGAAACAAATTCGGTAGGACAGAAATGTTTTTTAATTTTATTTAAATATAGCCATAACTAATTTCTTTTAACATACATAAGAAATCGAAAGTTCATTTTTCAAAATCACCCATTTTGCGCATCACTATGGGATGAAATTAGTTAAATATTTCTGTTTGAAATATTTTTTTATCTGTGTCATTTATATTTATTTTTATCATAATTTAGCATTAATTTAATGTACAAAACAATAATAAAATCATAATATATGACAGCGGAAAGTATAACATACACAACCATAAATTCTTGCGGAAAGTGAGGGATTCGAACCCTCGGTAGAAGTTATCCTACAATAGTTTTCGAGACTACCCGATTCAACCACTCTCGCAACTTTCCTACAAATTATTTTATAAAAATTTTATTATTTATTAACTAAAACAGCATTATATTCTGCTTCGGCGACTACTTCGTCATCTACATAAGCAGAGCCCTTAAACATCAAAATGCTGAACCTATGACTCACTAATTTAACCTCATATACTAATTGGTCACCCGGTATTACAGGCTTCTTGAACTTTGCTGATTTGATGCCCGAAAAGAACATTAACTTTCCTGCTGTATCCATACTACTCCACACTAATAATCCGCCGACTTGTGCCATTGCCTCCATTATTAAGACACCCGGCATAATCGGTTTGTTGGGAAAATGCCCAGGGAAAAACGGCTCATTTATAGTAACATTTTTTATACCAACTATTACGCCTTCATCTTTATCTAAATGTGTAATTTTATCAACTAATAAAAACGGGAACCGATGCGGAATTATCTCCATAATTTTATTAATATCTATTATTACTTGCTTATTCTTTTTAGGATTAATTCTATCTTTAATTTTTTGTGCTAAATATTGTTTTCTTAATATTTTTGCAAACTCAACGTTGCTTTTATGACCTGGTCTTGCTGCTAATATTTGTGCTTTAATCGGAAGACCAACTAATGCTAAATCACCTATTAAATCAAGAACTTTATGCCTTGCTGGTTCATTTTTATAATGTAGTTTAGTTCCATTTAATATGCCACCATATTTTGTTAATTCACTACTTATATTAAATTTTTCTTCTAACCAAACAATATCTTTTTCATTTATTTCTTTATCTACAATAACGATAGCAGAATCTAAACTACCACCTTTTATTAGTCCTGCGTTATATAATTTTTCTATTTCAGAATAGAAACAAAACGTTCTTGCTGATGCAAAATGCTCTACAAATTCATTCTCTAAACCAAACAAACCCGAATGCTGACTACCTAATGCAGGATTATTATAATCTATCATAACTGTAACACGATAGCCATCAAGCGGCAACGCTATCATATCAACCTCTTCTTCGTTATTTTTATAATTTACAAAATCAGACACTTCAAAATATTTTATATCTTCTTCTAACTCCTGAACACCTGCTTCTTGCAAGGACTTAACATATTCTATTGAACTCCCATCAAAAACAGGCGGCTCATTATTAGACAATTCTATTATACAATTATCTATTTCTAAACCAACTAAAGCAGCCAGAACATGCTCAACAGTGTGAACCTCTATATTATTTAATCCAAGCGTTGTTCCCCGCGACACATCTACGACATAATCCACAAGGGCAGGAATTGGCGGACAATCTTTTATATCAGTTCTTATAAAAACATAATGAGTATTTGCAACTGCGGGCTTAAAAGTTATAGTTGTTTCATTACCTGTATGTAATCCGATACCTGTTAATGATACTTTTTTTGCTATTGTTTTTTGCTTTGCCATAAAATAAAAATTTGCTAATTATTTTAATAAATTAATACAAAAATAAGGTTTTTTTAGAAAAAAACATAGAAATAGGCACCACTCGGATGACAAACAAAATAAAAAGATAGAAACTATTTTGCAACTACTAAAATAACATTTTTATACTATGGTATATAATAAGAATATCCAACAATTTTGAAAAAACCGCCACGCAAAGCAAAACAATATTCTACATTGTAATTATTATCCTTCCATTCGTTGTTTTCTAATGTAGAAGTTTTGTTCTCTACTCGCAAAACATAAAAACCATTTTCGTTGCTATAATTTGTGCCTGAACCGTATTTATAAAATGTAGTTTCTGCAAAAGAATTGTCTTTAAATGTTTTAGCACTTTCCTTTATCCGAGCAGAATATTTATTAGCAGTTTTAGTCAATTTAGGAAGCAATTTTACTAATGTGTTCATTGCGATTTCATCTGATAAAAATTCTTCTTTTGTAATTTTAAAATCGCCATCTTGCAGATAATCTGTGCAAAGTTCAGACATAATAGTTGTATCTCCTTTTGCTTTTTGGAGTTTTTTTATAAAATCATCAAACGTCTGATTTTTAGCATAAAAACTAATTGGTATAATCGTAAATATTAAAACTAATACTAATAACTTTTTCATAAATACAAATATAACTTTTTTTTATAAAAAATTATTAAAAATAATATAAATAAAAAAATAAAAATTCCCACATTCTGTTATGTCGTGCTTGTTTCAGTATTGCGTTTTAAGAAGTTGCCAAAACTTAATAAAGTTTTAAAAAGAATTTGGGATTCCAGTATAAACTTTTTTTACTTTATAGTTTCGCAATAATTCTTTTTGTGTCCTATTTTCTGTATTTATATAGTAGCAATTAATTATTGCATAATTACCCGTCACTATATGATACATATCGTCTTCTAAACTTTTAGTTTCTTTGCTGTTTTCATAATACATTGGGGCTACAGATTTTCTGCCTTCAAACCACTCTACTCTACAATCGCCTAATACGACATAGTTAATTCCTCGTGATTTTGCGTAATCGCAAAACTCAATTATATCTATATCATCTATGCTTTTATTTACGGAGCGAGCATATCTACTCACTAATGATATACCACTTTCGCTCTCGTAAATATTGTAGCAAAGGTTTCTTAATTTTGTTTCTACATCTATATAGCAATTATAATTATCATTAACAAAAGGCAAGACAATAAATGTTTCATAACTTTTTTCATTTCCTTTTTTATTGCAATTATCAGATAATTTTATACCTGAACAACTTCCTGCAAAAAACAATGTCCAAATAATAATAACTTTTTTCATTATATCATTTTCTAATACTACACATTTGCAATATAACTTTTTTTTGTTAAATATGATAACCTCCAAAAACGTGTATAGTTCTGCAAAAATGAATTAAAATAAGGGGATAAATCGCCGTGTTTGCTTTTTTCTAAAAAAATAAAAAATATTATCGTTTTATGTAATTATTTCAAATAAAAAGTTTATTTTTGTAATTCTGTTATGTGCAATTTGCATTCAAACAGAAAATATATGAACCAATGGTTTAAAAATTGTTCTTTAATATAAAAAATATAAAAGCATAAATTTATTTCTTGTTTTTCGAAAATCCACAAATTGAAAAACATGCAAGGATAAAACCAATAGATGCTCGCGGCTCCTCGCGTGGGTTTTACTTTATTTGCATGTATAGGTAGTGGATTACCTCGGAAAACAAATAAGAAATGGTAAGCACACGCTTTTTTCGTTTTAAAAAATTAAAATAACTAATAATTACGATATGATTAAATTAAAAATAAATCATCTTATTGGACACGACAATAAGATTCAAAAAATAGGAATCGTGCATAATGGCTCACAAAGTAAGGATGTGCGATGTCTTTCCCTTACGAAAAATTTAATAAGGATTGGATTCTTTTTAATGATATTTATATCATTATTTATAGGATGTGAATGTGACGACGGAAACCCCGAGCAACCCTATGTTACTGTCACTTGTATTGATCCAATATTAATTACAAATAGTGAAAGTGAAAATGCATTGGAACAATCTAATTGTATAGAATTTGACTCTTCAATAACATCTTTAGGTGTTTATCATTATATGTTCCCAACAAAATGGTCTTGTTATGGGCATATAACAGTAAATGATGATAGCATAAGGATATTGGGAGTGCTGGGGAAAAATTAAAATACATTTCACCTGAGGCCTTTAGTGGATGGGGGGAAATTCAAAGTAGTAGTAAAGGGACCTATATAAATCCAGCACGTAGTATATTGACGGTAGATTTACCTGAAGTAGAAATTATTGGAGAAAATGCGTTTAGAGATAACCAAATAGCAAGTGTATCCTTACCTAAAGTAAACTCTATAGAACCTGGCGCATTTGGAAATAATTTAATAACAAAACTGAATTTGCCAGAAGTTGTATATGTAGGTAGTGCGTCATTCATAAACAATTTGATAATAAATGTAAATTTACCTAAAGCACAACAAATACGCGATACGGCATTTAAAAATAATTTGATAACTAATTTAAATTTACCGGAAGCACGACAAATAGGATTGGGGACATTTGCAAATAATTTGATAACTAATTTAAATTTACCGGAAGCACGACAAATAGGCGAAGAGGCATTTATATATAATTTTTTAAAAGAGTTAAATTTACCAAACGTAGATACAATTCGTCAACTTGCATTTGCTGAGAATACTTTAACCAAAGTATATATCCCAAATATAAAATATATTGGTAAAAATACATTTGCTAAAAACCCAGCACTAACAGAAGTTCATATATATACAAATCCTGCTGAATTAAAATTAGATGATAGAGTTGGCAATATACTTTATAGCATATTTTATGGAAATGACAATCAGATAACAATATATATAAAGAACGCAAATTGGAAATTAGCAATGGAAGGGAAATTTCAAGATTATAATTTAGATTATGAAAATAAAAAAGTAATAGTAAAAGTTTTGCAATAATAATTGTTATAGGGTATGTGACTATCGGCAGTGTGAGTGCGAGATAACGTCATCAGGAGAGGTGTTGTCCCACGAAGTATTGCCCTCTATTGTGTGGACGTATTGTGGCATCTGCTGTTTCAAAATGAAACCGATATGTCCACTACTGCTACTCGGATATTTCCAAGTGATGATGCCAATTTTATTAGCAATGTTGCCGTTTTTTGCACCATATTTTTTCTTTAAATTATTGTAATAAGTATTTGCGTGTGCGGTTTTAAATTCTGTTAAACCATTGGCACTCATACAATAATAAACGAAGGATTGGCACCACGGCGAACCTGCAACGACACCTGCTTTTTTGTTAAATTTATCAGCCATCGCACCACGATTATTGCCGATTTCTATAACATTTTGATAACTTAAAGCAGTGTCTATTACAGCAGGCGGGATGGGGTAGCCGACTATCTCTACCCCATAACTTTTGCAAACAATCAAAAAAGTTAATAACAAATAGGATAAACCCACGCCCGCTTTTTGCATATTAAAAACCTCCTCCTACCTCAACAACGCCGAACGTGAACATTTGCGATAGCAACCACGCAAAAGCCACTAAA
>Ga0099364_10010611_pt1 | contig 12654 bp, 14 predicted proteins | sample TergutTh196P3_FD_73070 | JGI IMG/M metagenome (GOLD analysis project Ga0099364, IMG submission 73070) | Microcerotermes parvus P3 segment gut microbial communities from Pointe-Noire, Republic of the Congo - Th196 P3 | ecosystem: Host-associated > Arthropoda: Insects > Digestive system > Gut ... | reverse complement strand
ACAGGGTACGCACGAAAAAGACAATCCCGAAAAGAGCGGAACAAAGCGCACACAGAAAGTGACTACCGATGTTTTGATGTTGCTTTTGCAGAAGTCGGGCATTAGTTCCATTTCAGACGACAAAGCAAAAATGGCTCGTTTGATAAGTTACCTCACCGATTTTTCCGAAGAAAAAATCAGGCAACGCCTCTCAAATGCCGATGAATTAACCTCGTACCACAGGGAAGAAATCGAAGCAATCAATAAAATACTTGCGGAATTAAACTGTGATATATCAATCAATTACAATAAGCAACGATAATTTGTAACCGGTTACAGTAACCAGTTACACCCTCGTTTTGCCTATTCTTTTGCACCACGATTTTTATTGAAATCGTGGTTTTCTTTTTATTGGCACAAAAGAAAATCCAACCGCCGGAAACGATAAATATATGTTTTCAGATGAACTTTCTTTTAACGATGTGCCCAAAGCCGTAGCACATTTGATTAACAAGGTTGAGAAGATAGAAACCTTGTTACACGCAAAACAACCGCAAGCACAGGAGGGCGACCAATGGCTAAACCTCAACAACCTGTGCGAGTACCACCCCGACCACCCTGCAAAACCTACGGTTTACGCTTGGATTGGTCAACGTTCAATCCCTTACCACAAAAAGGGCAAAAAGTTGATGTTCCTAAAAAGTGAGATTGACAATTGGCTTAAAGAGGGCAGGCGCAAAACCGCCGCCGAAATCCGAGCCGAAGCCCAACAGTTTGTAACCAACAGGAAAGGAGGTGCGCAATGAGCAATCCCCGAATTTTAGCCGACATTCTGAAAGACTATTTTCAGAACAGCCAAGAGCCGTTAGCCGTTGAGTTCCGCAATCACTTTGCGGGAACAGACAACCCGCTATTAACCGAAAAGCCAAGCGATGATACCGCACTTGAAGATTGGATAGACGGACAAATGGTAATGCAGGCATTACACATTTCGCCCCGCACCCTGCAAACACTCCGTACAAACGGCACTTTGCCGTTTTCCAAAATTGGCAGGAAGTTGTATTACAACCGTTCGGACATTTTACGGATTTTGCAGGATAATTACACCATGTACAAAATTCGTAATCATGGGAACAAATGACAATGTAGGGGTTGCCCTGTATGGCAACCCTTTTAAAGAAGCCATTTTGAACAAAACCCATCACGGATTAGGAATTTACAGCCACATTTTACGGTTGTACTATCCCGACGATATTGTGTTGCGCTTGGTTGGAAGGGATTGCGGCTTATGCCGTAATCCCTTCAATACCAACAAAAAAACATTACACATTTTCATTGAAAAGGAAAATGTTTTGGGCAATGCCTTTGACAAAGAATTTGCCCGCCACGAGGACAGCGAAAACGCAATCCCCGCGGGCGACGCGCTCGACTTCGCCGAACTGCATTACAAGCAACAAGACGATGAACTTTTGCAAACCCTCAACAAAGAACTGTTTTTACGAATTGGTGAAGAACGGAATTTTTACAAAACCAAGCCCAAAAGTCCCGACAGTCCTAAAATTCCTTACAATCCTTTATTCTCATTCTTCAAAGCCCCGATAACAAACACCAAGCCCCACAGTGAAACCACTTTGCGCAAAGTTTACAATGCCATCAAAGGCGACTATTACCGAGAGCGAACACACAAATTGCAAGCGATTTCCGATGTCGCGCAAGCCCGCCAATTCAAAGCCGCAAACTTCGATTATTGTACCTTTTCGGGAGTATTTACCACCCGCAACGACAAAGCATTGACAAAACATTCAGGCTTGTTATGCCTTGACTTCGACCACCTGCAAAACGTTGAAAAACTGCGTTTTCAACTTTTGCAAGATGAATATTTTGATACTCAAATGCTTTTTGTCAGTCCTTCGGGCAACGGCTTGAAATGGATAATTTCCATTGATACCGCCGCCACGCCACACGGCGACTACTTCGCCGCCGTTGCAAACTACATTTTGCAAACCTACGGCATTGCCGTAGATAAATCCGGGCGCGACATATCCCGCGCCTGTTTTCTACCATACGACCCGCAGGCATTCATTAACCCCATTCATTTGAAAAAACATGAAACGGACAAAACAACTTTTCCAAGAATTGCAGGCAGGCAATATTTATCAGAAAATTGACCACGCAATAATGGTGATAGAAAGATTTTGCGCCGAAATAGACAACCCGGCAATCGCTTTCAGCGGAGGTAAAGACAGTACCGTCCTCATGCACCTCATCCGCGATGTGATGAAAAAAGATATACCCGGAATTTTTGTAAACACCGGAAACGAATACCCGGAAATTATCAAATTCGCAACAAAAAAGTTCCGAAACACAACCGTCATCCGCCCGAAGGTCAAATTAAAGCAGGTAATCGAAAAATACGGATTTCCTTTAATTTCAAAGGAGTATTCAAAAATGATTTATGAATTAAGAAAGGGCACAAAGCACTCATCAAGATATATAACGGGAATACAACAGGACGGAAAACACACGTCTTTTGTGCTACCCAAAAAATATCATTTTTTGATAGATGCGCCATTTGCGTGTAGTGATGTTTGTTGCTATTATTTGAAAAAACAACCAACACAGAAGTATAATTCCATAACAGGTGAAATGGGAGTTGAGGCAGTAATGAGAATGACGTCATGGCTCCGTACCGGATGCAACGTTTTCGGAAAAAGACGCTCAAAATGTAAGCCGCTGTCAATTTGGACAGAACGCGATATTTGGGAATACAAACGACTTTTCAATGTCGAATTTTGCGAATTATACGATGATTTCAGAGTATCGCGAACAGGCTGTATGTTTTGTGGCTTTGGTGCAACGTTTGAGAATATCAGCCGCTTCGAAATCATCAAAGAACGACACCCAAAAATCTATCATCATTTTTTGAAAATCGAAAACAGCGGAATAACGTACCGCCAAGCGCTTAACGCAGTAGGTGTTATTCTACCCGACGAAACAGGATACCAACGGAATATTTTCAGTCAACAATCCTTTTGACATAGCCAAACCATGAGCAAGAAACAATTTAACCCCAAAGAGTGGGCAACGCAATCCTCAAATCCCTCAAATTCTTCAAAGTCCTTACCGTCCCAATCGCCCCCCGACAACGACATCGAAACCATCACCGCCCGCATAGAAGCCACCGCCACCGACATAGCCCCCAATTACGCCGATTGGCGAGATTTAGGCTTCGCCCTCGCCGACGCTTTGGGCGAAAGCGGGCGCACATACTACCACCGTTTAAGCCGCTTTTACCCGCGTTACACTGAAAAAGAAACCGACCAACAATTCAACAAATGCCTCAAAGCCCACGGACACGGCGTAACCATCAAAACATTGTACCACTTGGCAAAGTCCGCAAACATTGATATTTCAACAAAAGTCCCATCTGTCCCCAAAGTAAAAAAACAAACCAATTCCCCAATTCCCCAAAATGGGGAATTGGAGGAATTAGGGGAATTGGAGGAATTAGAAAAAAAACCATTGCCAACAATCCCCGAAACAGTTTACCAAAACCTGCCCGTATTCCTGCAATCGGCAACTGCCAAAGCCATTTCCGCCGAAGATAAAGACCTTTTATTGCTTGGCTCACTTGTGGCAATTTCACCCTGTTTGCCAAACATTTACGGTATCTATGCCGAGCGCAGCGTATATCCAAATTTATTTTTGTTTGTAACCGCCCAAGCCTCCGCAGGCAAGGGACGGCTAACATTGTGCCGCAAATTAGTTGAGCCTATACACAGAGCATTGCGCGAGCAAAACAAAGCCGAAAAGGAAGAATACCAACGCCAACTAATCGAATACAACGGCACAAAAGACAAATCCGATATGGAACGCCCGCAGGAACCACCTTTGCGAATGTTAATCATACCCGCCAACAATAGCGCAACAGGCTTATTTCAAATCCTCAACGATAACAAGGGAATAGGCTTAATTTTTGAAACCGAGGGCGACACCTTGGCGCAGACATTCAAAAGCGAACACGGCAATTATTCAGACGGTTTCCGAAAAGCGTTTCATCACGAAATAATATCATACAACCGCCGAAAAGACCGCGAATATGTCGAACTCGAAACGCCCCGCCTTTCGGCGCTCCTTTCGGGAACGCCGAAACAAGTTTCTACCCTCATACCTAACGCCGAAAACGGACTTTTCAGTCGTTTTATCTTCTACTATATGAACATCTTACCTGTTTGGAAAGATGTTTTTGCGGGCGATGAGAGCCAAACCCTTGATGATTATTTCCGTTATTTGGGCAGTCAGTTTTTCGATTTTTACAAAATCTTACAAATCCAAACCGAGCCGTTGCGCTTTTGCCTTACGGCGAAGCAGCAACAGGCGTTTAACGCCCATTTTTCGCAGGCTCAAAATCAATACCTGTATTTGTGTGGTGTTGATTACTTGGCAACCGTGCGCCGTTTGGGATTGATAACTTTTCGCGTGGCTATGATTTTAACAACGTTACGGATAATGGAAACAGGACATATTGAAAGCCCGATGATATGCAGCGATACCGATTTTAGTACAGCGTTAGAATTGGTAAAAATCCTAATCCAACACGCCGCCCGAATTTACGAAGCATTACCCACTCAAACAGAAACACCCAAGCAACCCAACCAAAAACAACAATTTTTAGAAACATTACCGCCCGAATTTTCGCGGCAGGACTACCTAACCACAGCCAAACGCCTCAACATCCCCGACAAAACCGCCGAAAAGCACATTGCAAAATTCACACAAAACGGCTTGATAATCCATTGGGCGTATGGCAAATACAAAAAAACATAGAAAAGAGTTCCCCCAATTCCTCTAATTCCCCTAATTCCTCCAATTCCCCAATGTGGGGATTTGGGGATTTCATCATATAATTTTCAATTCTCAACTCTCAATTCTCCATTAAAAAGCGGTGTGCAAGCACGATTTTTTCATAGGGCTGCCCCTAATAAAATGGTGCGGGCAAGCCCGCGAATTTTTTAACTGCCGGAGGCACAAGGGGGGAGCAGCCCTACGCCGCGCCCCTGCTAACTGCTGCGGGCGTTCAGTGCGGGACGTCTGCCGCAGGCGCAACACAGCCGCCCTTCTGAAACGCACACGCAGCAGTAAGCAGGGTAAACCGCCGCTCCCCCCTTGCAATCCCCCCCACAGCGGCGCGGCGTAAGGTGCGGGCAAGCCCGCGATTTGTTTATCGCCTGAAATCGGCGCTTTTTTTACTCCTTGCAGTCGGTTGATTTTACACCTAATCGGTGGTAGTTCTCGGCGATGCCGCCGCATATCCCCGCCCGCCCACCCAATTAGGCGCAAAAGCCACAATCCAAAACAAAACAGACAACGGCAAAACCGAGCCTGTTTTTAAGTTTTGTTACGCTGCGCCTTGTCGCTTTTGCGCTGAAAGCGGTGTTTGTCACCTTGCGGCTTGCAGTATGAATTGATTTTTAAAGGTAAGCAAGCCGCCGGTCACAAACGCATTTTTTTATTTCCCGCCCACCCACCCCCGCCCGATGGCGGCGGCTGTGTGTCCGGTAACTCCTCAAATTCTTTAAATTCCTTGTGGGTTTACTTACGGGATAAAACAAAGATTGTTATTTCAGTTGAAAAATAAAAATGGGGTTAGGTTTTTTAGGTATAAGGCTACCAAATTATAGAGAACACAGCCTATTTCCACGATTTTTTTTAGATATTTAAGGGTGTGCGGCTTGCAGTTTTGGCGGTCGATGCGTTCCATGACGGAAGTGCAGGCGGTAACGTTCCGGCGTTCTAATAAAGAGCCGCACACTTTTGCCTTGCGGCAATTGGTCGCCGCCGCATTAACTCTGTCTTCAAAAACGGCGGCGACGCTTTTGCCTTCGGCAATTAGTGGTTTACACATCATTAAATCGATGGGCTGCCCTGTTTCGGCTCTTTACAACGAAAGTACAGATTTTGAAATTTTGCGCTTCTAATAACGTTTTGCGAAAGGGCAGCCTGATATGGTGTGTGTTTGCCGATGGCAATTTGCGCTTCGCTGAAAAAGCGGTATCTCCGATGGTTGTTTTAAGTTTCATAATAGCAGAAAGTTAATCTCAAAGTTAGTTGTTTCTTTTTTCGTTTGCAAAATTGAACGCCACCTACGTAATCGAACTGCTGCGGGACGGAGGTACTTGCACTAACGTCGGTTTGGCGCAATGGCGGCAGTAACCACGCAAAACATTTACAGTGTAATTTGAAAGTTTGGATGGTGTCGTTGTTTAATTGATATGATTTTTATAATCTCCTGTTATTCAGCAAATTATTGCAATAATTGATATTTTTTAAACCAATGAGTATCAATGTGTTGCAAAGTATATCAATAGATAACAGACACCATCAAAGTTTGTACCCCCGCGAGAAAAGTAGTGGAAGCCGCCACTGACGCCAAGCCGTGCAAACGTTAGTGCAAATACCGGCGGAAAGCGTTACGGCGAAATAAACATTATTCGTGCCACCGCCATGATTAAAAAAGCAAGTTACAGCAAGCAAAAGCATAAGCCGCCGAAATCCAAAATAGCCCTGAAAGATACCGTATTTTTGTATTTGGATGAGGTCATGGCAATACCAAAGCCGTACCAAGTCCAAGCAAAAGTAAATTATTCACCTCTTAAATCTTGAAGATATGGGAACAATTAAAAAAGGTATTTTAGGCGGTTTTTCGGGCAAAGTCGGAACTGTTGTAGGCGCAAGTTGGAAAGGTATTGCCTACATGCGTTCACTTCCACAAAAAGTCAGAAACCCGCGCACCGAGCCACAAATGATGCAGCGCAGCAAATTTGCGCTCACGATGAACTTCCTTCGACCGATGACAGGATTACTCCGCATGGGTTGGAGGATGTATGCACACCGGCAATCGCCGATGAACGCGGCGATGTCCTACGCGATTGCCAACGCAATCACGGGAACTTATCCCAATTATGCCATCGACCCGAGTAAAGTGTTGATTTCGCGCGGCTCGCTCGCTCCCGCAGCCAACGCCTCGGCAAGCCTCGCAAGCAGCGCAATCACATTTGATTGGGACGACAATTCGGGCTCAAGCACCGCCAAGCAAACCGACAAAGCGTTGCTCGCCGTTGTTAATCCTGCCAAGTCCGAAGCCGTTTTTGACGTCGCAGGAACGGACCGCTCCGAAGGTACGCAGAGCGTAACCCTGCCCGCCGCTTGGGTCGGCGAAACCGTCGAGGCTTACATCGGCTTCATTTCCGATGACGGCAGGGAAGTAGCCAACAGCGTGTATTTGGGTAGTATTGCCGTTGCCTAATGCAGGTAATCGAATTTTATTCTTGCAGCAAAAAAGCCGCCTAAAAAGCGGCTTTTTTTGAAGCCAACAATTTAATAATCAATAAAATTAAAGATATGTTACTTTTTATACCGTCAATAATCAACGAAGATTGGAGCCGCTTTAATGCGCTCGTTACCGTTTTGGTTGTCTTATATGCCTGTGTGTTCGTGTCTGTGCTGATAGATTTGTTCTTTGGCGTAAAACGCGCCAAACGCCTAAAAATAGCCCGCACAAGTTTCGGCTACCGCCGCACCATTACCAAATTAACAAGTTACTTCGGGCTGATGCTGATGCTTACCATTGCCGACGTTGCGGCAAGCGTTATTCTCAAAATGCCGTATTTTACCGTAATTGGTGCGATTGGTATTGTAATCGTCGAGGCAAAGTCAGTATATGAAAATCTCAAACAGGAAGAAAAAAGCGTTGAGGAAGTTCAAAAAGCGTTATTGAAACTCTTTGAAAACAAGGAAGAAATCAAATCCCTCATTTCTTTCTTAAACTCTCAAAATCAAGTAAACCATGACACCAAGAGGATTACGCAATAATAACCCTTTAAACATCCGGCACAGTGTCGATGTTTTTCAGGGCGAAACAAAAGGGAATGATACATCATTCAAAACCTTTTCAACGATGCCTTACGGCTATCGTGCCGCGTTTGTAACGCTTGCAACCTATCATTCGAGAGGTTGGAACACCATCGAAAAAATAATATCACGGTGGGCGCCGCCCATCGAGAACGACACGGAAAAATACATCGCCAATGTAGAAAAGTGGTCGGGAGTTCCGCGCAGCAAGGAATTAACCGCCGCCAATGGCGCAGATTATATTATGATTGTATCGGCAATGAGCGCAGTAGAAAACGGCGTAACCGCAGACATTAATCAAATCATGGAAGGGTTTCATCTGCAAAGTAAAATTACAATGCCATGAAAAAGTCAATTTTTGCAGCGTTATTGTGCCTTTGCTGTTCCTGCGGAACAATCAAATACGTACCCATCGAGACCGTAAAAACAGAGTACAGGAACACCATCGCAAGAGACAGCATATTTTTACGCGATAGTATTTTTGTCAAAGAGAAAGGCGACACGGTATTTTTGGAACGATACCGTTACATGTACAGGGATAGAATTTTTCGCGACAGCGTAATTGTTCGGGACACCATCCGCGTACCTTATCCGATAGAAGTAGCCAAAGAAATAAAAAAGCCTTTGTTAGGTTGGCAAAATTTTCAAATATGGTGCGGGCGCATTGCCCTCATTGCTCTTTTGCTTGTTATCATTTACTTTGTACGAAAACGGTAAATAAATTTACCACTGAAAAAAGTCGCCGCAAGCGGCTTTTTTCGTGCCTAAATCAAATAAAACTACTTTTCAAGTCGTTTTTATTGTTGCTTATCAAAAAGAATTTATATCTTTGCCGCTGAATGTTTTACAGGTTATGGTTGCTTATATAATATTTGTACCATATTTGTACAATAAACATGTATTTTATTGAATATCAATATCAAATATTTTTGAGGAAGTGAAGTAAATAGCGATTATCAACGATAATAAATAATTGGAAAACCGCAGTAAACGATTGATTTACTGCGGTTTTTGCTTTTTGGATAATTATTGTTTTTTGATGCTTGCTTATCAATTTTTATCGTATATTTGCAAAAATCGTCAAGTATAATACACACGTATGCTATTTGCAAATAGGATTAGAAAATTACGAGAGAGCGAACAGATGTTGCAACGTAACATAGCTGCTGCCCTTGATATGGATAATGCGATGTATTGTAAGATTGAACGTGGCAACCGTCGGGCAAAACGCGAACATATTCCAATAATTGCAGAAATCTTACAGGCAGAACCGGAAAAACTGCTTACTCTTTGGTTTGCTGATCAAGTAACTGAAATAGCAGGAAAAGACAAAGGAATATTGGATAAAGTTTTAGAGACTGCTAAACAGTCATTAAATGAATAATATGCTTAACGAAAACTATTATAAAAACCTAATAAACAAATACCCAATTCCACAAGATTGTAATATAACTGTTTGTCTTACTAAATCTGTAATTCTGTCAAATTACATTAACAAGAATGTTTTTTTTAATTTTCCCAAAGGCTATGATTTAACTGAAGTTATAAATCAACTATATGTACATCTCTCAGTGGACATATTTATTAATTATGCATATTTGACAGACTATAATACTGGAGATAAACTAAAAAGGAAAGGAGAAAAAGGAAACAATATTTATGTAATAAAAGAAATTATTGGCTCTGACTACATTTTAATAAAAGAGAATGATAAAAAAAACAAAACAACTAAAAATCACACATTTGACGAATTAAAACGAAAATATACGCAGGTTAAGCGGAATGTGAGGAATGATACCTTAACGAAATATGAGAGTTTTTTTCGAAATATAAATGATTATGGTTTTTTACCTACGCATTTTTCTTCAAAAGTTGTTCTGATAGCAGAACAAATGATGTGGAACAATTTGAAGAATAAAGATTGTATTCCAACTATTTACTTGCCGAACACACGAGAGGGCGAACAAACAAACAAAAGATCCATTGAGGCGTTGAGCGATTGTATCGCTTATGTAACGCCAAAGTATGATATTTGCTACGATGAGATTTTGAAGAAAAATATTGCGGTGGAAACAATTATTGTATGTGATACAGATTTAGATAAAATTGAACAGATTATTTCCGATAAATCAAAATACAATTTCAATTTGATTGTATTATCTAGCGAGAGCAATCCAAAATCCAATGCCAATCTAAAATTATGGGGTTGGCATAAAGAAGAAATCAATTTGCTTGAAGAAAAAAAGAGCAATACCATTGAGATAAATAGGATTCAAGATAATGAATTGGATTCTCTTATACAACACTTTGAGGATTGTATTAAATATGTTTCCACCCTTGAAGTTCCGGTTAAACTAAATTCTTACGGTTATTTTTTGCGTTTAGCCTTGAATGCCATACAGGAAGAACTATTTGATTACTTGCTTATGCGATTAAAAAGCAATAAAGAGTTGGAACGGAATGAGGGTGGATATGAAGATTTTGCAGATAAAAATCCGAAAGAAGCGCTGAAAGACATAATTACATATTTGAAAGCACACAATCCCAAACAAATCAAACTGAAAACAGTTATAACCGATACAATAAAAAACTCTTTATTAGCCAGACACTTACTTCCTTAAAACAATAAGAAACAACAAATGTAAAATCATTACAAATGCAGAACTCAAAAAACTATTGAAAAATAGTGAAGCCAATAATAAAACGATAGTTTTTTATTCTTTTAATGGCTCAAAGGATTTTGACTACATATACAATTTACCAAATTATGTACAGCTAATATTATACCAACAGGAAAAAGAATTTTACTTAAGGCAGTTACAAGCATACAAAAAACAACTTGAAACAGAACTGACAAGCAGAGACAGATTTGCTCTTTGCGACATAAAATACGAACCAATTATTGAACCGGAAATAAAAATTAGTCCAACTTTGGAACAAATTATTGAACGACTTGAACAACGTTCAAATACTGCTTATGAGGGTTATAAAAACGAAAGCGACAGTTTGTTAGACGATTTGGAAGAAGAAATCAATTACAAAGTAACAATGTCTAACGGTGAAACATGGAAAATGCAAAGTAATGAAACCGTTTTTAACCACAAAGGAAATCTTTTAAAAACTTATAAACTTCAAGAGAACAAGAAAATTCGCATTTATCCAAAGGATTTGGCTGAAAATTTAATTGAAATTGCAATTGCCGAAGAACCTGAAATCTTTGGAAAAGTAGAAGAACACTCTGTGTTGTGGAAAAACGCACTTAAAGAACTTGAAAAAAATACATTAATCGTGAAAATTTATACGACTTATTAAAACAAAAGGGATTACGAGTTTTACCTGCAACTGTTGATTCGTATTTCCGTGGGAATCGCAAATTTCCAATGTTCAATACTGACTTAAAAGCAATTCTCGAATTGAATGATAATTTAGATGTTTTTGCTCAATTAAAGAAATCCAAAAAATTGTATAATAGCACAACCATTGCCTTGGGACGTGGTATAAAACAAGAACTTAAACAGTTTATACAACAAAAAACATTAGGCGATATTTTGACAAAAAAGCAGTTTTCAAAAGAAACATTGCAAAAATTTATTGATGAAAAAATGCCGTTATTAACAATAATAAAAATAGAGGAGGTTAGCGATGAACAATAGAGAAAAAGTGATTTCAAGAGTTCAAAAAGAACTGATTGGTCCTGGGACTGACTTATTTGAGTGTTAATTTTTCGGACGAAATAATCGCTGATAAACCATTATTACGCTATTTTTAGGGCATCTTATATCCGAAACAAACTGCGATTGGCGATTTTGTAGAGGAGGATGATGAAAATGACGAACACCCGCTGAAATTGCAGAAGAAAGTGGCGATGAAGTTATAGAAAATAATAACACCAATACAGCAACCGAAAGCAAAGAAGACAACAAAGAAATGTCATACTCGGCAAGTACATTTTTCCCTTCGCAATATGGAATTTCGTTTACAGTTTCAAAATATTGTCCGGATTTGACAATTAAGATGTCTTTTGGAAATTATAAAAAGGCAAAAACAAAAGAAATTGCAATTGGTTATGATGGAGAAATTAATGATGCAGACACAGGCGAAAGTTTACTTGACAAATTCGGATTACTGCAATTTGTTGAATATGACAAGGACAATAAACTGCTAAAATCCATAAAAGAACTCTCAAAAGAACAAAAGCAGCTCCGCAACAGTTATCTAAATGATTTTGGAAAAGAATATAGTCGAGACAGCGGATTATACAAAACGCTTACCAAACTGTTTTTCAAAGACAAATACAAACGTTACGATAATAAAATAGGAATAACAATTCCTCTTGAAAAGATAAAACAAGCAGAGAAACAGCATTATAAAGTGAAATTGTCAGAGATTGATAACGTCATTTCTGATAATTGGTGGAAAAGTAAAGAAGATTCTTTGAAAGAAAACTTGTGGTTGCACATAAAACGTTACGAACAATCAAGTGAAAAATTTGTTGTTAAAATTTAATGAATACTCGTATATTCACCTAAAAAGATTATCTTTGGATATTCAAATTAAAAAAGAGATTAACAATGACATTGATAGATTTTTATAAAAGAATTTCCCGATGAGGCAAGTTGCAAGGTTAAGTTCAAAGAATACCGCGACCACGTTGGCGTTGTGTGCCCCAAATGCGGCTGCCGTGATCATTACTGGAAACGTGACAAGGAAAGTTATGAATGCAAGGGCTGCCGCTATCGTCAAAGTTTGCGTTCCAACACTGTT
>Ga0099364_10010610_pt1 | contig 12654 bp, 15 predicted proteins | sample TergutTh196P3_FD_73070 | JGI IMG/M metagenome (GOLD analysis project Ga0099364, IMG submission 73070) | Microcerotermes parvus P3 segment gut microbial communities from Pointe-Noire, Republic of the Congo - Th196 P3 | ecosystem: Host-associated > Arthropoda: Insects > Digestive system > Gut ... | reverse complement strand
CCGGTCGGCTATGGCTCCGTAACCATATCGCGTATAAGGCGAACTTGTGCTGTTCTGGGCAATCAATGCTATTTGCACCCACGTACAAATTCCTGCTAATATACCTATTTTAACGACTCTCAACATTATATTCTAAAATTCTATTTAATCCAATCAAAACTAAATTTAAAACTGCAAAGATGGTATTTTTTAGTCGTTTTTCAAAATAAAATGAGTGTCCACCTGTTAAAAAAACAAAAAGACCTGGATATTTTGTTCGCAACGCATCAATATACCCATCCATTTCATACGCCATTCCATTCACGACGCCAGCCAAAATAGCCGTTTCCGTGCTTGTTCCAAGCAAGGGAACATGCGCTTTTTCGCTTACAAGCGGTAATTGTTTCGTGAACAGGTTAAGTGCACGAAACCGGGTTGTCATTCCCGGCGAGATATTGCCTCCGATATAGATTCCGGGCGTCTCTACAACTTCATACGTAACGGCCGTGCCGACGTCAATGACCAAACAATCCTGTTGCGGTTGCAGCAAATGTGCACCGACAGCAGCTGCAATCCGGTCTTTACCTAATGTTTCCGGCGTTTGATAACGGATAGTGATCGGCAACCGCACGTGTTCATCCAAAAAGAGAAACCGTTTCAAACTGTTATGTAAACAAGCAATCATTTCCTTTTTCGTTTCTGCAACTGTTGACAAAATCCCGTTTTTCAAAGGATACTGTTCCAAAAGATGAATCAAATCAGATTTGTTAAAATCTTCATAGACAGCAGAATAAACCATCTGCCTTTGAGCGTAAACAGCTATTTTCGTAGCTGAATTTCCTTGTTCAACAATCAGATTCAACTTTTTAATACCTTATTATTAATGCAGCAAAGAAACAAAAAATCAATGAAAATACTATAGAAAGGGTATAAATTTTAACAATTATTCACCGGATTCACATCAAAATAATTAAATTCCTGCGTCGTGTATTGATCACAATCGCTCTGTTCGCCCACGAACGCCATACCTCGAAGCGTCTTTCAATACGGATATATCTTCAATATCTTCTACCGGTACATAACTCTCTCCCCATGTCTACTCCGTCTAATACGATACATGGTTCAGTGTCAACTTGATTCAGCCGCTACTTCTGCAGCTGCGACGGCGGCTGCCTCAGCAGCTTTCTGCGCAGCAACCACAGCAAGTTCGGATTTCTTTTTTGACAAAGCCTCTGATTTTGCTTTATTTACTTCTTTTTCAGCTTCTAACAGATTTTTCGCTACGACTTTCGCAGCTTCTCTTTCCCTGTTTTTGATGTCTTGTATAGCCATTTTTTTCCGAGTCAGCCATTCCTGAAATTTCGTTTCGGCAGCAGCTTCGTCAAAAGCACCCTTCTTAACTCCATCCAATAAATGTTTCTTCAAACATACTCCTTCATGCGAAAGTACCATACGTGCCGTATCGGTAGGCAGAGCGCCTACCTGTAACCAATACAAAGCTCTTTCAAAATTCAAATCTATTGTAGCAGGATTGGTGTTCGGATTATATGAACCTATCCTTTCAATAAATTTTCCATCTCGTGGAGCCCTGCTGTCTGCGACAACGACCTGATAAAAGGCATATCCTTTCCGACCGTGTCTTTGCAATCTGATTCTTGTTGCCATTTGTTTTGAATTAATTAATATTTTGCATTAGCGGCGACAAAAATAGTATTTTTTTTTGAATCACAATGATTTCACAGAAAAAAATCAGTACAAATAACTTTTTTTCCTACCTTTGCCATTTATAAAGCTATTGTTATATGAAAACGTTAATTGTACATGTTTTTTTCTTGCTCTTAACGGGGACTATAGGTGCGCAGACCTATGAAGAGCTGATAAGGAAAAGTTATGATTATGTGGATAATGACGACTTGCCTGCGGCTGAAGAGCGTCTGAAGGAGGCCATGCGTTTAGAACCGGCTAACCGGTATAATTATGCACTGCTCACCAATCTGGGAACCATTCAACGTAGGCAGGGACGTCTGGACGAAGCGCTGTTTTCTTATACAGCGGCATTGAGCCAACAACCTAAAAATGAAATGATCCTCGAAAACAGAGCTACATTGTATACTGAGAGGGGTGAACTGGAACTGGCGCTGATTGATTATCAAACCCTGCTTGCGCATAATCCGCTCAATGAAGAAGCGCTGTATCAACGCGGACTGCTATACATTCAGTCGGAAAATTTCATCTTTGCCGAAATGGATTTTGAGAGAATCCTTGAAATCAATCAAGAAACCGTAAAGGGACGCTTAGGATTTGCGATATTGGAAAAGGTGCGACAAAATTATGAGGAAAGCGAGATCATCCTGAACTATCTTATCAATAAGTATCCCAACTATTTACTACTCTACGAAGAACGTGCAGAGTTGTATTTTTTGATGAATCGAAGAGGCCGCGCCATGACTGACGTGAATAAGGTTTTTGCCGAAACCCCCAACCCTTCAGCCGAGTTATACGTGCTGCGGGGGCGGATCAAATTAGCCCAGTTTGAAAAGGAGTCGGCAGCAATTGATTTCCGCAGAGCGCTCGCGCTTGGATACGATACCGGAACCATTGAAACGCTGCTGAAACAAACGTATTGAGGTGCGGGGTGCGAGGTACGGGGTGCGGGGTTCTTTGTGCTGAATAATGGTTATTTCAATTGTCATTATTCACTTGTTTCACAATTTGTTTTAATGAGCCACTCGCAAAGAGCTGATGAGGAAAAATCTTTTTTTCAGTAATTTGCAAAATAACCCACCCAAACCCAAAAATTTTGCGTACTTTTGCAAAAAAACAGTCTATAATGTTTAAGAAACAATTTTTATGGGATTTAACTGACGTGAATTTATTAAAACAGGAGGGCTGGCTATGATTGGTACATTGGCAGCGCCCTCACTGCTTAGCAGTTGTGAATCCAATGCGTTCTCAGGCGCCTCATCGGAAGCTATCCGTTTTGCCCTGAATCACTTTGGAATCACCGGAAATGATTTGAGAAAAGTCCTCTCCGCCGCTTTGGAAAAAGGGGGAGACTATGCGGATTTGTTCTTCGAACATACCTACTATAACAGCATCAATCTGCAAGACGGCGCCGTCAACCGCGCTTCTTCAACGATTGATTTTGGGGTAGGCGTGCGTGTACTTTCCGGCGACCAGACCGGTTATGCGTATGTAGAAGACGTCTCGTTAAAAGAAATGCTGAAAGCCGCACAAACAGCGGCACGTATCGCAACAATCGGCAGACAAAAAGAACCGGTCAATCTGACGGAAGTCCCCATTGTAAACAATTATTACAAGGTTCAAACGCCCTGGGACGAAATCATTGTCAAAGACAAAATGCCTTATCTGCAAAAGATGAACGATAAAATCTTTGCAGCTGATAGCCGCGTTACCAAAGTAAATGCTGGATTAAATGATACTACATCGCATATATTCTTCTGTAATTCAGAAGGACAGATGTATTACGACTATCGCCCTATGGTCATTTTTTCCGCCCAGTGTATTATGGCAGAAGGCAATCGAATTGAAAACAACTCTTCGTCGCGCGCTTTCCGTACAGGTACCGAATTTTTGACCGACCAGATCGTGGATGAAATAGCAAACGAAGCCATCGAAAAAACGTCTGTCCTGTTCGATGCCGTGAAACCCAAAGGTGGCGAAATGCCTGTGGTGATGGGGATGGGTGGTTCCGGGATTTTGCTGCATGAAGCCATCGGACATGCTTTCGAAGCCGACTTCAACCGAAAGAATACATCCATTTTCTCCGATAAATTGAATCAGACAATTTGTGATTCAGGCATCAATGTGGTGGACGACGGTACGATTCCATTCAACCGGGGCGCGCTCAATATTGACGATGAAGGAATCGAAGGGCAGAAGACATATATTGTACGTGAGGGCGTGTTGAGCAGTTACCTGCACGACCGCATCAGCGCCAAACATTACGGCATCCCCTCGACCGGCAACGGACGCAGAGAATCATTCCGTCATGTTCCGATTCCACGTATGCGCTCCACGTATATGGAAGCAGGCAAATACAGCGAAGAAGAGATTATCGCTTCGGTGAAAAATGGCGTATATGCCGCCACTTTCACGAACGGACAAGTACAAATCGGAGCTGGCGACTTTACTTTCTTTGTCAAAAATGGGTACCTGATTGAAAATGGCAAACTGACCCAACCAATCAAGGACGTCAATATCATCGGAAACGGGCCGAAAGCCTTAGCCGAAATAACCATGGTAGGTAATAATTTTCAGATGGATAACGGCTCGTGGACATGCGGAAAGGACGGACAGGGATGTCCCGTAACCTGTGGCATGCCTTCGGCTTTAGTCAGCAAACTAACGGTAGGAGGAGAAAGTTAATATGATAGCAAATACACATAAACAATTAGCGCAATGGGCGATGGATTTTGCCCTGAAAAACGGATGTCAGGCGGCGCGTATCAGCCTGTATAACGGCTCAAACAGTTCATTCGAGATACGCGATATGAAGATTGACCGCCTGCAGCAAGCCTCAGAAAACAGTCTTTCAATTCATCTTTTTGTCGACGGACGGTTTGGCACATTTTCGACCAACCGGCTTGATAAAAAAGAACTGGAAAAGTTTATCCAAAACGGCGTCGATTCGACACGCTATTTAGCCGAAGACCTGGCACGTACACTGCCCGACGCCTCGCTCTATTACAAAGGAGGCGGAAGCGACCTGCAACTGTACGATCCGAAATGTGAATCTGTTCAGCCGGATGATAAAGTGGCTCTTGCCATGACCGTCTGCGATGAAATGATGGGGAAAGACGAACGTCTTATTTCGGCCGAATCATCGTTCAGCGACGGGATTAATTTCCGGTATATGATTGCCAGCAACGGATTTGAGGGTGAATCGTCGGATTCCTATTTTCAGTTAACGGCGTCGGCCAGCCTCAAAGATAAAGGCGATGAACGCCCGTCTTCCTACTGGTATGATTCGTCGCTCTACTTTGATACGCTTATCAAAACAGGGATTGGAACGAAAGCCCTGGAACGCACAGTGGCCAAATTGGGACAGCAAAAAATCGCCTCAGCCAAAATGCCGATGATTGTGGATTTTACGAACTCAAACCGGCTTGTATCACCGATGATAAACGCACTGAATGGAGGCGCTATCCAACAGCGTAATTCATTCTTGCTGGATAAACTGAATGAAAAAGTAACAGGCGACAATTTTACCCTGATTGATGAGCCACATATTCCGAAAGCCTCCGGCGCACGGTATTTCGACCGCGAAGGCGTGGCCACGAAACGCATGCCCGTATACGAAAACGGCGTGTTGAAAACCTATTTCATTGATACATACAATGCCAATAAGTTAGAGACCGCCCAAACAATCGATTCGCCGTCTATCCTAACCATGCCGTTGGGAACCAGAAATTTAGACGAACTGATTGCTTCGCTTGACAAGGGGATACTGGTGACCGGTTTCAACGGCGGGAACAGCAACAGTTCCACCGGTGATTTTTCGTACGGTATCGAAGGATTCCTGATCGAAAAAGGCAAACCGACGCAGCCTGTCAACGAAATGAATATCACAGGCAACCTACTGATTTTGTGGAGTAATTTGAGAGAAATCGGGAACGACCCCCGGTTAAGTTCCAGCCGACGTATCCCTTCCTTAGTATTTGACCATGTAGATTTCAGCGGAGTGTAACGATGTAAGGTATCCATAAAAAACAAAAGCAGATTTTTGATCAGGAAATCTGCTTTTGTCAATTCATTAAATTTTAATTATTATGAAAAGAAAAATTAATTAGAGATGAAAAATGTGATTGCAAAGATACGCATCTTTTTTAAATTTCCAAAAAAAAATGATTTTTTTTCTTTTTTTTTCCACAATTTGTTCTTTCGGACGCTGTGATTCTACATTTGTGACATCCGATTCATTCAATCTACTCATTTTGCTATACATCATAGAAAAGAAACTGTCTTTCATGGGGGACAGTTTCTTTTTTACTTCGAACTCAAGGTTCACGGTCTATTCAACAACTTTCGCCAAATCCGCACCGGCTTTAAATTTAACCACCTTGCGAGCAGGAATGTCAATCGCCTGTTTTGTTTTTGGATTCACTCCCTTACGAGCCGTTTTCTGTACCACAGAGAAAGAACCAAAGCCTAAAATGGCTACTTTTCCCCCGTTTTCCATCTCGGCAGAGATTGTTTCAATCATAGCGTCTACCGCTTTTTTACCGTCAACCTTACTCATGCCGGCTTTCGCAGCTACGGCATTGATAAATTCTGTTTTGTTCATAATAATGCAATTAATAATAATGTAAATAAAATAAAAAAATAAGCAGGACTTTTAATTTAAAGCCGCAAATATAGCCTTTTTTATTGCATGCGTAAAAATTTTTTGCGAAAAAATGTGTTTTTCTGGCGAAAAGAAGTGAAAAAGCCAAATTTATACGCTATATTTGCTACAAAGATTGAAGAAAAATGATGGAACAAAACAGATTTGGTTTTTTCAGCAGTATACCCGCGGTTACTAAAAATTTGATAATTATCAACTTCCTCTGTTGGTTTGCCAGTCTGGTCTTACCCAGATTCGGTATTGACCTGATTCGGCTGTTTGGGTTGCATTTTCCGACTGCGTCCGATTTTCGTTTTTACCAGCTGTTTACTTACATGTTTTTGCATGCGACGAATTCGTATTCACATGTATTATTCAACATGTTTGCTGTATTTATGTTCGGTCGCGTGCTTGAAAATGTGTGGGGCAAGCAGCGTTTTCTCTTCTTTTATATCGTAACGGGAGTGGGGGCGGCTATGATTCAGGAAATTTCATGGTTTTATCTGTTTTATGCCGATGCGCAGAAGCTTGGCATTCCTCTCCAGGATCTGCTTATGCATCCGGGACTTAACAACTTTATCACAATTGGCGCCTCGGGCGCTGTATTTGGTATCCTGTTAGCTTTCGGGATGCTTTTCCCCAATACGCCGTTATTTTTGCTGTTTCTGCCCATTCCGATCAAGGCGAAATATTTGGTGGCGATTTATGGCGTAATTGAGTTGTTTTTGGGAGTTGCCAATTTTAGCGGCGACAATGTGGCGCACTTTGCCCATTTGGGGGGGATGTTATTTGGCTATTTTATGATTCGCTATTGGAAAAAGAAAGATCAGGAACGTGGAAATTTTTACTAAACTCAACCAACTGTTTGCCCGTGGGACTATTCTTACAAAGCTTATATATATTAATGTAGGAATATGGATTTTGCTGCGACTGGCGATTGTGGTATGCACGCTTTTTCAGGTTGGCGACGAACATTTCGTCAGATACCTGCAAATGCCTTCCGCTTACAGTGTGTTTTTTCACCGTCCCTGGACTGTTATTACGTACATGTTTGTGCATCTCGACTTTCTTCATATTTTGCTGAATATGATATGGTTGTTTGTGTTTGGCCGGATATTTTTGCTGTTTTTCAATGAGCGTCAGATGGGAGGGTTGTATGTAATCGGAGGCATTGCAGGAGGCGTTTTTTTCCTGCTGGCATACAATATTTTCCCCTATTTCCGCAATATGGTGGGTTCAGGTTTTTTGATGGGCGCTTCGGCTTCGGTCATGGCGATTGTTTTTGCGGCTGCTTTTTACCGGAAAGACTACGAAATTAATTTATTGCTTATCGGACGTATCAAGCTGATTTATCTGGCATTATTCGCCCTGCTCATTGATTTGTTGTCTGTGGTTTCGGCAAATGCCGGAGGGCATGTGGCTCATATCGGGGGAGCATTACTGGGAATTTTCTATGCCACACAGCTTCAAAAGGGGAAGGATTTGACCGTTGCTGTCAACCGGCTGATTGATAAGATGGTTAATTGCAGGAAGCGACGTCCGGTACGGATGAAAGTAACCTATCAACGGCGGGAAACAGACGCCGACTATAATATGCGTAAACGCAAAGAATCGGATGCGATTGATGAGATTCTGGATAAATTAAAACACTCCGGTTATCAAAGTCTGTCTTCCGAAGAGAAAAAAGCGCTTTTTGATGCAAGTAAAAAATAAACAATGAAACCTTTCAGATTGATACATTCGATAATTGCGACATTCAATGTAGCTGGCACTCTGCTTTTTATTGTCGCAGCGTTTTCGGATTGCATATCGCCGAATACGAGTGTGTTTTTTGCTTATTTAGGGCTACTTTTTCCGATTTTTTTTATCATCAACTGTTGTTTCCTGCTTTACTGGTTGATGGTCCGGAAATGGATGTTGTTTTTCGTCATCCTCTGTTCTTTTTTTGTGTGCTGGAAGCCGATTACGCATTATCTTCCGTTTAATCCTTTTCCGATAAATATTCCTCAGGACAATACATTTAAAATACTCACATATAATGTGATGGCATTTGGCTACCGAGATCATACAGCGACGAATCCGAATGCAATTATTCAATATATAGCCGATTCGGGCGCAGATATTGTGTGTTTGCAGGAATATATGGTTAGTACGCAACGCAATTTCCTGACACAGGAAAAGGTGGAGCGCGCGTTGTATATGTATCCCTATCATTATACGGCACCTTTGGTTCAGAAAAATCAATACTGGATTGGCCTGGCTGTGTTCTCCAAATATCCGATACGTAGTTCACGGAAAATCAGTTACGACAGTACGTTCAACGGATCGACCATCCATGAAATTGATGTGGATGGGAAAAAACTGATTGTGGTAAATAATCATTTGGAGTCATTTAAACTGACCATGGAAGATCGCACTAAATATGAGGACTTTATCAAAAACATGAATGCGGGAACGTTTGAAGGATTAAAGGAAACCGTCCAGCGCAAATTAGGCTCCGCTTTCCTGATTCGTGCTGAACAGGCCGAGATTGTCGCCGAAGAAACAGAGAAGCTGAAAGAAGACTATCTGGTTGTATGCGGGGATTTTAATGATACGCCCATTTCTTACGCATACCGGATTATCAAGGGGGATATGCTGGATGCATTTGCGACATCGGGCAGCGGATTGGGAATTACCTGCAATCAAAATTTTTTCTGGTTCCGAATAGACCACATCTTACACTCACCCAATATGACAGCTTACCATGCAAAGGTTGATAACATTTCCATGTCCGACCATTATCCGATGTGGTGCTACCTGGAAATGAATTGACGAACGATATGCGTCAATTCACTCACACTTAATTTATTAAAATGCATCCCGGTATTTATTGCTCTCTTTATCTTCCAGCATATTCAGGTAACTTTTATAGCGGGATTCGCTGATATAGCGCTTTGCAATCGCTTCCAAAACGGCACACCCCGGTTCTTGCTGATGCGTACAGTTATAATATTTGCATCCCGTTGAAAACCTGAATATCTCCGGAAAAAAATGACTCACTTCCGCTACCTCCATTTCTATGGTACCGAATCCTTTGATGCCAGGCGTGTCTATCAGATAACCGCCATCCGGAAGCGGAATCATTTCCGAGAAAGTGGTCGTATGCACCCCTTTTTTATGATACTCGGATATCTCGGCCGTTTTCAGATTCAAACCTGGCAAAATCCGGTTGATAAGCGTTGATTTTCCCACCCCCGAATGGCCTGAAAGCAAGGTGATTTTACCGGCTAACACGCTCTTCAGCTCCTCCACTCCCTCGCCTGTAAGCGCACAAGCCTTCGAACAGGGATAACCAATCGTGGTGTACAAAAAGATTAATCTTTCCAGATATTCCCTGTCATCTTCATCGAGCCGGTCAATCTTGTTGAAAACAATCCGGGCAGGAATCCGGTAGGCTTCGGCGGTAGCCAAAAAACGATCCATAAAAACAGTCGTAGTGACCGGATAACTGACCGTGACTACCAGCATGGCTAAATCAATGTTTGCAGCCAGGATATGCGATTGTTTGGACAAGTTGGGTGCGCGGCGAATCATATAATTCCTGCGCGGCTCAATTGCCTTAATAAAAGCCGTTCCTTCTGAATTGATTGCGATATCCACCCGGTCGCCAATCACTACGGGATTCGTACTCCTGATATCTTTCAGCCGGAAATTGCCTTTAATCTTACAGTCAATCAGTCGCCCGTCGTCAGTCTGTACAATGTACCAACTTCCCGTGTTTTTAATGACAAGTCCGTGCATGGATTTGTTACACGGTCATGATTTCCTTTTCTTTGGCTGCAGAAAGTTCATCCACTTTCTTGATGTACCGGTCATGACTTTTTTGCATTTCGGCTTCGGCATCTTTCTCTACATCTTCGGGCACACCGTCTTTGATGCTCTTTTTCAATACTTCGATTGCCTCCCGACGCGCATTACGGACGCTGATTTTTGCGTTTTCAGCTTCCTGCTTAGCGCGTTTGGCTAACATCCTGCGACGCTCTTCGGTCAGAGGCGGAATACCCAGCCGGATGACCTCGCCATTGTTCTCAGGCATAATACCTACATCGGAATTGATGATTGCCCGCTCTATTTCCTTGAGCATGGGCTTTTCCCAGGGCGTAATTAATAACGTCTTGGCATCGGGCGTGTTAATAGACGCCACATTAGCCAAAGGCGTCATACTCCCATAATAAGGAACTTTTACGCCATCCAGGATTTTAGGATTGGCTTTTCCGGCACGGATGCGAGCCAGCTCTTCGTCCAAAAAAGTAATGGCAGCAGCCATTTTTTCTTCAGCTTTTTTCAGAATAGGTTGAATGTCTGTCATGACTTATTTGTATTTATATGTTTGAAGAAGCAAAAATAATTGTTTTTTTTCAATTATGAACGATGGTGCCGATATTTTCACCGGATATTACCTTTTTCAGGTTGCCTGCCGTATCCATATCGAAGACGATTAACGGCAAATTATTGTCTTTACACAGGGTTATGGCCGTCAGATCCATCACTTTCAAACCTCGTCGATAGACTTCATCATACGTTATTTCATCAAATTTGACGGCTGTAGCGTCTTTTTCGGGATCGGCCGTATAAATTCCATCTACCCGCGTGCCTTTCAACATCACATCGGCTTCGATTTCAACGCCCCGCAAAGACGATGCCGTGTCGGTCGTGAAAATAGGATTCCCAGTACCACCAGCCATAATCACTACATACCCCTGCGTCATCAATTCAATGGCGCGCCATTTGTTGTAATATTCGCCGATGGGTTCCATTCGGATAGCCGTCAATACCGTTGACTTGATACCCAAATGCATCAATGCAGAATTGAGTGCAAGGCTGTTGATTACGGTTGCCAACATTCCCATCTGGTCGCCTTTGATGCGGTCAAACCCTTTGGCTGCACCGCTTAATCCACGGAAAATATTACCTCCTCCGATTACAATGCCAATCTCGACACCCAACAATGCAATTTCCTTGATTTGTAGGGCATATTCGTCGAGACGCTGCTCGTCAATACCGTATTGTTTACTTCCCATAAGCGATTCGCCGCTCAATTTCAGAAGGATGCGTTTGTATGTATTCATCTCTGTCTTGTTTTGCGTACAAAGTAACGATTTTTTTGGATGAAATCAAAAAATGCCACTTTTGCAGTATGAAAACCGTTTTGTCGACCATCAGCGCCAAATATATCCACACTTCGCTTGCCTTGCGACTGCTTTATGTGACTAACAAAGAACGTTTCGATACGTCATCCTGAACTTGTTTCAGGCTCTCTTTTGTTTTCAGGAGATTGCGGATCAATTCCGCAATGACGGAAGTGTAATAAACTGCGTTTTTAGAAGCGTCTATATGTACTGTGAGGGCGCAATTATTTGATTTATAGCTGTTTGTTGCACATTAAATTCCTTGACCGCACATTCAATCTGAATCAGCAACATAGCCAGGGCTATTTTTGATTTTTTTATCCGTCGGTAAAGTACATCTAATCTCTTTTCCAAAGCTGATACGAATTGATGATATTCTGCCAGAGGATATAGGCTGCCGGGGCAATCGAAACGAGGGGATGAAGAAAGGATTGCGCCATCCAAATCGCTAAAATCGTATTTTTCTGTCCCAATCCCTGCCCGGATGCAACGGGATCGCCATACCGCCGCCCTATCCGCCGCCCTATAATAAACTGCAAACAACAAAGTATCAGCGCAATGACTGCTAAACCGATTTTTGCCACATAATCTCGGTTCTCGTTATCCAACACAAACTGAACCGTAACCCCGGTTACGATGGTTAAGGCTATCGCCCAAAGATAAAACGTCAACTGTGGAATCCGGGCTAACGCCTGATGCGCTTTCGGAATCCATTTTCGCAAGGCTATCGCCAAAAAGAGCGGAAAAATAAGGATAGGAAAAATCTGTTTGCATATATGCCACATTGATTCGAGAAAAGAAAACCCATCCTGTACGCCCATCCATGAAAAATAAACCGGCGCAGCCACGGCAATGGCCATATTACAAAACAACACATAAGCCGTCAGAAACCCTACATTACCACCTAACATACCTGTAATGACGGCTGCCGCCGTAGCGGTCGGCGTCAACAAACACAACATTGCCCCCTGAGCCAACACCTCATTCAATGGACGAATCAAAAAATAAACCACAATGCTTCCAACTAATTGTATCAACAACAACCCTATATGCGCAGGATGAAAGCGAATATCTTTCCGCGAAATTTTGCAAAACGTAACCAATAACATCGCAAAAATCAGATACGGCGTCAGGAACGAAAGCATCCCCATCCATTGA
>Ga0099364_10010609_pt1 | contig 12655 bp, 12 predicted proteins | sample TergutTh196P3_FD_73070 | JGI IMG/M metagenome (GOLD analysis project Ga0099364, IMG submission 73070) | Microcerotermes parvus P3 segment gut microbial communities from Pointe-Noire, Republic of the Congo - Th196 P3 | ecosystem: Host-associated > Arthropoda: Insects > Digestive system > Gut ... | reverse complement strand
CCGCGCAAGATGGACGGCAAAAACTTTGATCCGGTGAGGATCGTTACGCATTTCGAATCGGATTACGGTGCCGCTCCATGGGTGCAGGCACCATTGGGCACCGTAACGACGCACATTATTCCTGCCTTCAAGGGAGACCGCTGGCTCGGATTCAAAGGAAAGGTCGTCGACGTTCCGTTCAAACCGATTTGCCGGACGCAGTTCGACATTCAGTACGAATTCCCGGACAACCTCCTCGCGGATCGACTCCAAGGCTTCCATTGGATGACCTGTTACGGCGATTACCGTAAGGAAATCGGTTACGCACTCCGGCGCGTCGGGATCGAATGGAATAACCTCGACGAAGTGCCCACGAAGGAAATGACTTGAAGCGGTTCACGCTATGGGAATAAAAAAAACATTGACCGTTATGGTCGATGAAATGACATTTTGGCGCACGCTGTGCGCCTTTTCATCCCCCACATAGGAGAGCGAATCATGCAAATTGGTTTCCATACGGATGCGTTCAATTCGGTTTTTTGGCCATTTGACAAATGCGTCGAATGGGCGGCGGCCAATGACATACATTACATCGAAAGCGGAATCATGGACGGAGTCAGTTGGGCTCACGGCCTTGGTTACTGGCCGCATGTGGCGACCTTCGAAGACCCGGTCGCACTTCGGCAATTTATGGAAAAGCATAACGTCCAATATTCCCAGATCGACGCGGCGTTTCCGCTTTCCGGATCGTTGGGGGCGTCGATCGGCGTTCCCTACGTTTGGCGGGCTATTCAGTGGGCGAAACTGGTCGGCTGTCCGCGAATTGCCACAACCGATGGCCTCTTCGCCGCCAAAGGTTACACCGACGATCAGGCCATGGAACTGATGAAATGGTGCTACGGACAAATCATTGAACTTGCCGAGAAAAATGAAATGACGATCACCATCGAGATTCACGGGTATTACACGACAAAACCCGAATTTCTCGGACGGATGTTGGAATTCTGTGACAGTCCTTATTTCGGATTGAACCTCGACACCGGCAACTCGTACATTGCTGGTCAGGACCCGGTCGATTTTGCACGCCGCTTCGGCAAAAAAGTCAAGCACATGCATATCAAGGACGTTACCGAACAGTTATCGGCAAGTAACCGCGGCGAAGATACGGGAATTCCGATCAGCCACAGTGCCATCGGCGACGGCGTCAATGCAGACAACATCAAGGAAAGCCTGAAAATCGTCCACGAGTTGGGATTCAACGGTCCCATCAGTTTGGAAGTCGAAGGAAACGGCGGACCGACTCTTATCAAGTCGCTCAATTGGATCCGAAAAACGCTTACGGAACTCGGAATCCCGGAAGAAAAATAAACCGTGTATGACCGTTTCGTTATTTTGATCAACTTAACAGAGAGGTTTTCGCAATGGAATTTTTGCTCGGTTTCGTTTTGGTCATTTTGGGCGGTTTGTGTGGCGGTTCTTTTGGACTTCCAGCAAAGTTTGCTCCGAAAGACACCGCTTGGGAAACCCTCTGGGGACCGTTCCTTCTTTTCGTTACGATTCTCATTCCGGTGATCGGCGGACCATTACTCGCTAACGGCTGTTGGGAAATCTATCAAAAAATGGGAATTGCCGGGCTTCTGATCCCGATCTTCTGCGGCTTTCTTTGGGGACTGGGGTCCATTTTGTTCGGCCTCTGCTTCGTGTTTATCGGCCTTTCACTGGTATACGCCTTTAATTGCGGCGGACAAATCATTTGCGGAACTCTCGGTCCCTTACTGATTCACCATCCGGAACAACTTCTGACTTTGCCCGGAATGGTCATTATATTAGGCGTCATCATTTGTGTTGTCGGCGTAGGCGTCAGCACAAAAGCCGGTATTTTGCGCACAAGATCGCAAAACCAGGAGCAGGAAGCAAGCGTTGCCGCCCCCAATTTGAAACGTACTATGCTCGGTATGTTCCTTGCGATTCTGTCAGGGTTACTGGCCGGTTGCATTGCTATCGGCTTCAGTTTCAGCAGCGGTATGATTGATCTCGCCGTCGGTGAACCTTATAACAACGCAACCTGGCGGGCGACGATTCCCGTAACGATGCTCATTCTTATGAGTGGTTGCGTGCCTTGTTGCCTTTACTGCGCTTACAAACTGACGGTCAATAAAACTTGGGGACGCTTTGCAACTCCTTCAGGATTGTGGGTTATTTTGATCGCCTTGTTGATGGCCGTGATTCATGACTCTGCCGTCGTCTTATATGGAATGGGCGTGTCCTATTTAGGAACGCTCGGCGTTTCGCTGGGATATGCCGTGTTTATGTCCTTCGGAATCATTTTCGGAAACATCAACGGCTTTCTCACCGGAGAATGGAAAGGGGCCAGTCGTCAAAGCGTTCAAATGATGATTGGTGCCGTTTTCATTCTTATTGTGGCGTCCTGTGTGATGGGAATCGCTCAAGCCTTGTCGTAAACATCAGACAATAGGAGTTTTTTATGAAAATCGGAATCAACCTTGCCTTATGGACGGACACCCTTGATAACGGTCGTTTGCCGTTGCTCGATCAGTGTAAAACGATCGGTTACGATATGGTCGAACTTCCGGTATTTGATACCGATTTGAAGGTCGCTGAAATCTGGGGGAAGCGGCTTGACGAAGTGGGACTAGAGCGTTCCGCCGGTTGCGCGTTCGGGCCGGACCACAATATGATTGATCCCAGTCCTCAGGTTCGGCGACGCGGCATTGACGCCGGAAAAGCAACTCTTGATTTTACCGCCGCCGTCGGTTCCCGAATTTTGATCGGGCACATGCCGTCCGCATTGGGACTGTTTACCGGGCAAGGACCGACCGAACAGGAGTGGAAATGGGGTATCGAGGCGATGCGGGAACTTTCCGAACATGCGGATCGTCTCAACGTAACCATCGGTCTTGAAGCGGTCAATCGTTTCGAGTGCTATCTGTTCAATTGCATGGCGGACACGCTTCGGTTCGTCAAAGATGCCAATCACCAACGCTGTCAACTTATGTATGACACGTTTCATGCGAACATCGAGGAAAAAGATGTTGCGGCGGCCATCCGGAGCGTCAAAGACCATTTGGTTCATGTACACATTTCCGAATGTGACCGCAGCACACCGGGACAAGGCGGTGTGCGTTGGAAAGAAACCTTCGATGCGCTTTATGAAATTGATTACAAAGGTTATCTCGTTTGTGAAGCCTTCGGAGCGGCTTTGCCCAAACTGGCCGCGGCAACCAAAATCTGGCGTAATATGTTTGAAAACGCCGACCAACTTGCCCAAGACGCTCATCATTTTATCCGAAAACAAGTAACGGAACATTGGAAATAATGTTTCGGTTTTAATACTTTCCGTTCCCATTCACGATTCCAATCAAATAAGGAGAATCTCTTATGACAAACAGTCGTTCAGGTCGACGTGGTTTTCTCAAAATGGCAGCGGCCTCCGTTGCGGTTCCTTTCCTGATACCTCGTTCGGTGCTCGCCCAAAACGGCAATCCGGGAGCCAATGAAAAAGTGGTGATCGGTGTCATCGGGGCAGGGTTCCGTATTCGACAGATCATGAATTGGCCAAAGTTGATGCGGCTCCAGGCAATTTGCGACGTCCACGATTCGCAAATCAGCCTGACCATTGATGGTAAGAGTGCCCCTCGTCCATACGCCGGATACAAAACGTTGGATCCCGATGCGGAAAAAGCGGTGCGGTACAAAAATTATCTCGATATGCTCGACAAGGAAAAATTAGATGGGGTTTTTATCACCAATCCGACTCATGAACGTGCGAGAATGACCTTGTTCGCACTGGCCGCCGGATTTGACGTGTTTGCTGAAAAACCGTTTGCCCTCACGGCTGAACAAGGTCGTGCCATCGTTAATGCCGTTCGCAAATACAAGCGGGTTTATCAGTGCGGTGCCCAAGCACGTTCGATTCCGCTCAATCAATGGGCCGTCCAGCAACTTCACAACGGCGCAATCGGAAAAATCGAAAGAGTGGAAATGACGAACTTCCTGTCGCCCATCGATTACAAACCGCTTGACGTTGCAGAAGAGTGCCCTGCCGACCTCGATTGGGACGCTTGGTGCGGTCCGGCTCCGCTCTATCCGTTCCAGGAAATGCTCTTGGGAAGCACCGAAGGATGGGGACACTTCCGGGATTACGACGGCGGCGGAACAACTTGGGGAATGACAGGATTCGGAACACACGCATTCGATTAGGTTCAATGGGCTCTCAATAAAGACGAAGAACTTCCCATCGAAATTGAAGCGTCCGTACCCAACCACCCGAAGAATCGCAGCCCTTTCAAAATGACCTATGCCGATGGAGTACAAATTGTCATCCGTGAGGAAGGAGAAAGCCAAAATGCGTTTGGGGGATTCTTCTATGGCGACAAGGGAAAAGCCGAATTGACACGTGGTCAATTTCGCACGAATCCGCGTGAAATCGCCGAGGCGGCACCTCCGGGCATTCGACGTGACGAGTTGGATCACGTAAAAGACTGGCTTGACTGCATCAAAACGCGGGAGACTCCTCGAACCTCGGCGGAAATCTCCCACTATCACACGATGCTGTGCCACTTCGGCGTCATCTGCCGCGAGGTTCCGGGAAAACTCAAATTCGATTCCAAAACGGAAAAATTTGATAATGAGGCTGCCAATAATCACCCCTCAATGAAACGTGAAGCACGCAAAGGATACGAATTGCCGAACGTGTAAGAAAAAGTTCGGAAATAAAGAGGGTGGCAGGCCAAACGCCGTTCGATGCGGTGTTCTGCCCCGCCAACCTCTTATTCCCGTCCTTAAATCTGAACACCAACTCCTAACCGCTAACTATTCCTATGATGTTTAGAACTCTATCAAAATGTGTTTTGCTCTTGCTCTTTTCGGCGGCACTTATGCTTTTATGGCTGAAGTCATCCCTTGCTGCTCCGCCGACGGCGGAAAAAGAAAAAAGAGTCAAGGTACTCGTTGTTACCGGTCTTGAGTACCACGAATGGCGACAGACTGCTCCAAGAATCGCAAGACAACTGGCCGCATCTCCCGAATTGGACGTCCTACTTGAACCGGATTACAATATCCTGTGTACGGACAGAATCTTTGATTACGATGTCATTTTCTTCAACTTCTGCAATCTGCGAGGACGTGGAAACACTCGAAACGACGATCTTGCGCTAACAAACATCGAACAATTCCTTAAATCCGGCAAAGGAATTGTGATCTATCACCTTGCCATTGGAATGTTTGAAGAAAACACTGAGCGCGTACTGCCGCTGATCGGACGAAATTATGACCGTAGTCTTCCCGGTCATGACCCGTTCCGCAATTTCGAAGTAACCATTACAGATCGGGAACATCCTATAACGAAAAATATTCCCGATTTCAAAATAGATGACGAACTGTATACTTGTATGGGAGGTGATCTTCCGATCCACGTTTTGGCTGAAGCGACTTCTCCCGAACAGAAGCAAACGTATCCAGTAGCGCATCTCCACAAGTATGGCGATGGCTACGCTTTCACGACCGTATTGGGACATGACGTGCGGGCGTTAAACTCGCCGGAGTTTGCGACGCTTTTGCGCAACGCGGTACTCTGGCTCGGCAAAAGAGAAGTCCCTGCGGAACCGGCAACAGTGGTTACGCACGGACGACCGATTCCGAGCGGAAGAGTTTATTCTCCGGATGAGGCATCGAACCATGAACGAATGGAGCAAATCGAGAAGGCCTTGGCCACCGATGAAAAATTGGTACTGTATCTCGATTGTGGACGCGAATGGGACAAAGCGGCACTGACCGGTGAAACATTTTCCGTGAACGGGGACTGTCATCGTTTTCCAGGTGCCCAGGATTCGTGGATCAACGACAGCCCCAATCAGGAACATATCGCATTTGGACGTCAGGCGGCTGTGATTCACATAGACAAATTAGACCCCAATAAGAAATATCGAGTCTATTTTTCGTGGTGGGATTACAACGCCGCAGGACGTGTGCAATCTGTACAACTTCGTTCGAAAGATCAATTTCGTACTGAAACAGTTGTCAAAGATGCCAAACTGCCCAATTTTCGAGTAGATGGAGAGCCTCCGGAAACAAAATCGTTCGACATCAGTGCTTCATTCATCAAAGACGGCGGGTGCGATTGTGTAATCAGCCGTGTGGAAGGCCCTAATGCAGTCATCTGCGAGATATGGCTTGTTGAAGTCAAATAGTTGCCCTGCTTTCACTTGTCGTTGACAAATGGAGGATGTGTAAATATTGGGGAAGACTTGACGAACTCCGCTCTGAAAGATCGCAATGTCTATAACCCCTGGCGTAAGCCGGGGGTGGTGGCGAACACAAAACGATTTTAGCCCCGACGGGGCGCAACAATAAAGGGGAGTGACGCCCCGTTGGGGCTAATAGTTTTATTGCGGTCTCTCCCCCAGCTTACGCCGGGGGTTAGAGACATGGCGTCCCTTCGGGACGGACGATGCGGAAAATAAACCCCTTCCCAATTTGACACACCCACAAATGGAAAGGTCTTTTGTGCGTTCTTTTCAAGAACCGCATATTATGGCCGTGACCGAATTGTCGTTTTTTAACACATGAATGGCTACGTCAGGTAGCAAAAATTTTACAAAAATAAAACTATGAGTATTGAGCGAGCGTTAGCCCGAATTGAGCCGCAGGTTGCGGCGATGAAATTGTTCGACTTCCATACGCATCTCGTCGGCGGAAAATTGGCCGCTCGTGGTTTGCACGATATTCTCCTCTATCATATGGGCGTCAGCGACCTCTATCCGGCTGGCTGTCCCTCCGGAGCAAGGCTAACACAGTATCCCAATTGGCCCGACAAAGCCGAAGCACATTTCCGATTGAAAGAAGCGATTCCCTTCCTCCCGCGAGTCGTCAACACCGGCATTGCATGGGGAAATCGTATCATTTTGTCCGACCTCTACGATTGGCACGAACCCGTTACGCTCGACAACTGGGAACGCCTCGATGCCATGATCCGCGAACGTGCCGACGACCGCACTTGGCACCGCGAAATTATGAAACGTTGCCTCATCGAACGTTTTGTAACAGAAACCAATCGCCGCGGAGAAGGTTTGGACGATGACATTCTCGACTACTCCGTCGAATGGGCGTTTTTCACCCGCGCTCAGTGGGGCGAGTTCGATACGGCACTGTACGAACTCGAAAAAACTTGGGGCGAACCGGCAACAGGACCGTCGCCCATCGGTATGGAAAACCGGCCTAAAACGAAAAAGATGATCCAAAAAGCCGCCGACGTGTACGATGCCGTGCATTGGTTTATGGACAATTTTCCGATGCACCAGACTGTTTCCTACGCAACGCACATTTCGAGCGATCTGGATTACACGTTGGTTTCCGATACGGAATTCGAGGACGCTTTGAAACGCCGTGACCAAGCCGGTGAAAAAGAGCGAAGTATCTATGCAAGTTATGTCAACGAAGTTTTTCTCACGGAATACGCAAAGAAATTCGGTACGAAATTAGCATTTCAGTACACAATTTGTGCCGATCCTCTTCCTTTTGAAACGAGCAGTCGCATTTCGCAGCGGGCGTTGTCGCAGGTAGCCGATATGATGGCGAGGCATCCGAAGATTCGTTTTACGGTTCTCGAAGCGTCGGCTCATGCCAACCAATCTTTTTGTACGTTTTGTCGTGAACTGCCAAACGTTGCTCTTTGCGGTGTTTGGTGGCACAATTTTTTTCCGGCGATCATTCCGCGAATCATTGCCGAACGCCTTGATATGGTATCGCTGAACAAACAGATTGGTTTCTTCTCCGACGCCTATTGCATCGAATGGTCCTACGCCAAAGCGGTGATGATTAAGAAGGCATTGTCCCGTGTCTTGGCCGAGAAAGTCGAATTGGGACAGTACAATGTCGAACTCGCACTTCACGTTGCAAAAACAATTTTGTACGACTCCTCCAAAGCATGGAACGATAATACGGAAATGCCGTTTTGACGAAGCGGTTTCCGGCGAATCTGCTCACTCCCATCAATTCATCATCTATTCCCATGAACAGTAGAGAACGTGTGCTGGCAACCATCAAGTGTCAGACGACAGATCGTGTTCCGACCGATTTCCAAGCGGAAGCCCCGACGCTTGAAGCCATTTATCGTTATGTCGGCCACCGTGACATTGATACTCTCTTGGATCAGTTTGACGTCGATATTCGCCATATTGATGCCACTTGGCCTGAGGATCAGCACTTTGATGGTTATTATCAAAATTCGTGGGGAGAGCGTTTTGCCGTTAAACAGACGGAGTTCGGTCCGGTCAGTGAACATTTGTTGGGACCGTTGGCAGAGGCTCAAACACTTGATGATATAAAGAATTTTTCATGGCCGACGGTCGATATGCTTGATTATAGTGCCATTCCGACATTGTGTGACAAATACGAAGGACGTGCCATCGGTTATGGGTTTGCCGACTTTTGGATACGTCCGAGTATGGTGCGCGGTATGGAAAATTTTCTTACCGACTTGGGCACTCATCCGGAATTCTGTCACTATCTTGCCGATCTTTTTACCACGTTTTACATCGAAGATTATCGACGCGCTTTCAAAGCGAGTGGTGGCCGCATCGATATTTTTCAAGTTTACACGGACTTGGGAACTCAGAGTGGCCCATTGATTTCCAAAAAAATGTTCCGTGAGTTTGTTAAACCGTATATTAAACGATTTGCCGATGCCGTGCATGAGATGGGAGCTTACCTGTTCTTTCACAGTTGCGGACAAATTCGTTCGTTTATCGGAGAACTGATCGATGCCGGTGTTGACATTGTTAATCCGATTCAACCTTGTGCGCCTGAAATGGCTCCAGAGGAATTGCACAAGGAGTTCGGAAACCGGGTCTGCTTCCACGGCGGAATCAGCGTTCAGGGAGTACTGAGTCACGGAACACCGGAAGATGTTCGGCGAGAGGTGAAACGCTATGGACGAGCGTTTGAACAACGCGGTTACATTGTTTCGGCATCTCATTTTTATCAATTGGACAACAAAATCGAAAATATCTTTGCAGTTTATCAGTAATGAAACAATTTACAGCCCTCAAGGAGATGCCCGGCGTGACTGTAACGCCGTCAGGAGGAATAAAATCAAGAGTAAAAAACTCTTGACGCAGAATAAAATTAACGATATATTAGGGGGCGAAACAAACGTCCCCTTTTTTTTATAAAGGAAAAGTTATGAGAAATAAAAAGACCGAGTCTCAACTCGACAATATCCGCAACAGTATTGTTGCGGTCGGTATTGATCCGGCGACGAGGGCCGGAAAAACGACGGTTTTTGATTTTGTCGCAAAACGGATTTTCGACGATTTTGTAACAAAATCTGAACGTCGACTTGATGATCGGATTCCGCTTGCCGGGATCAATCTGACGGTCCGGCACGTGTTCGATTTGCTCGACAAACGCCGCTTTACCGACAAGGCCGGACGACCAGTAGTCGCAGACCCGACGAAAAAATCGAAAACATATACTGTTGCGATAAAGGGGGATGTGCGCCAAATCGTGGACTCCGAGGCCGAACGGCGGGGCGTGACAACGGGAAGGATTTTGCAAGAAGCGCTGGACTTTTGGGTTCGGTCAGCAAAAATCAGCAAAAAACGGCCATCCGGGGCTGGGGATAAAAAAAACGAAAAAAGGTGCTAAAAATCGGTAATTTCTTGGATTTTTAAGGGCGATTTTTTTTTGAGACTGTAGCGTGAAAATGGTTGGCTTACTGTAGGATCGGCCTAAAAGGCCGAAGCATCACAGCCCAGGGCAAGGCGTACTCGCCGCCGCCCTGGGGCACGAGTTCCCCATTGCCGCCGCTGCCCTGAAAGGGCAAGGCCTCCCGCCTTACAGGGCAGTTAGTCGTCGGGGCCGAACACTAACCCAGGACGTTGCTCTAATGGCACTTCCTTTCATAATGTTACGTAATATCCCTATGGACGCGGCTCGTTTTGGGACCGCCCTGAAAAATTGGTCTTGCTTTTTTTCCGTCCTTGGCGTACAGTACACGCACTTGAGGCCGTCCTCGGTACGCTGCCAAGCCTTGCCAAGGATGGTCCTCATGTCTTCTTACCCCAAATCGCGGATTTCGACAAGTCCAATTCAAGCCGTCGTTCGTTCTCTGCAACTCGCTGACGGGCTTCCCTTCGCCGACATTCTCACTGAAAAAGATATCCGGCAAGCCTTCGACGATGCCGAGTGTCACTTCGCCGAAAAAGAAGAAGACATCTATTCGCCCGCCGTCACACTCTGGGCTTTTTTGTCCCAAATGCTTTTTACCGGTCCCGCCCGCTCCTGTAATGCCGCCGTTCAACGGGTTCGAGAACTCTGTCGTTTTCTCGGCAAGACGCCACCCTCGCTCAACTCCAGCGGATACTGCAAGGCACGGAACAAAATCGATGAAGCCGTCCCGGAACAATTGATCCGAACCATCGCAGAAAAATCGGAACGAAAAGTCAGAAAAAACTGGAAATGGTGTGACAGGAATCATCTTTATCTCGTTGATGGTTCCCACGTCAAAGGTTCCGATACTCCAAACAACCAGGAGGAATATCCACAACCCACGAGCCAATGGATGTCGCCGGAACAATATCAAACGATCCCGGAAACACTGGAACTCCGGCTTGTCGAGGTTGTCGTTGCGGAAAAAGGGTTTCGGAACGAACGTTTTTTGTGGCGACAACGCTCATGGACCACAAGGCGTACCCGAATGAGGCATTGTCGGAATTATATTACAGACGTTGGCATGTTGAGTTGGACTGGAACAGCTTGAAAACAATGATGGGCCTAAACGATTTACGGGGCAAGAGTCCTCACATGCTTCGCTTGGAGTTGCTTGTGGGTGTCTTGGCGTATCATTTAGTTCGGTTGCGTCTCGCGAGTGCGGCGTGTTTGAGTGGTGTCTTGCCTCGCGAGATCGGTTTTGCTACAGGTTTGACCTTGGTTTCGTTGGATTGGCTTTTGGCTTTCTATCGTTGGGAAACGGAAATTCAACGGGAGGATTTGTACGAATTGAGTCAACAACGAGTTGGTGATCGACCGGGCCGGGTGGAACCGAGAGTTGTGAAACGGCGACCGAAGGCCTATCCGAGGTTGATGGGCCCACGCGACGTCGCGAGAGCCGATGCTGCCAAGGAAAAACAAAATTGACCTAAAATGTTGCAATATGTGTGGAAGTGCCATTAGGGCTGGTAGGTACTTTGCATGTACTGACGTTCCTCACGGCAAAGCGGACAACAGGAAGACCGATAAGGAGTCTGGCAGTAGGGACAGATACGGGATTGTTTTCGTGACATCATGTTTGACGGGTTGGTTCTGCGCGCACGGAGAGCGCAGAAAGGGTATGGGAATATTTTTAGGGGAAAGGAAAGTTACGATTCAAAAATTTTCCGGACGGCGATGTCACCTGCCCGAAAACCTTCAAGGAAAAACTCTTTGGCATAGTTGAGAATGACTTCCGGCGTGTCGGGATAGGCGGTACCGTCCAAGACGACCTTGCCATTCTGCGAGCCGAGGTAGTTTGCCCACAGCGCCTCGCCATCGGTGTTGAGAGGGTACTTGAGCATCCGTCCACTGAAGCCGAGTTGGAACAGCTCGTTCGCCCGGCGGCGGAACTCGTCGTTCGGCAACATGAAGCCCCGGACAAATCCGATCTTTGAGCGGATGTAGATGTTCCAGCAGTGCTGGCCGAGTCGGATGGTGAAGTCGACGAGTTCGTCGCGGTCTTTTTTGTCGGGGGCTGTGTTTGTCATGGCAATAACCTTTCTGAAAATGGGGAAATGAGTTGTTTACTGGGCGGCGAGTTGGAGCAGGGCCGAAAGCCGGTGCTGACCGTTGGTGACGGTGCCGTCGGGCGGCAATCTTGATGCCATTGGCAATTGGGGCAATTCGGAACGGGACGCTGGTCAGTCGGGCGATGGTCGCCGAGCCGAAAAGATCAGTGAGATGTTTGACATTCCGGTCTTGGGAAACGGTGGGGAGCGGGTTCATAACAACCTCCATTAGGGGAAAAGGGTGAATTTCGAGATTGACGTGGTTCAAATGGTTTCGGTGCCCAAGGCGGGGATACAACCGCTGGGATCAATCTCCAATCGCATACGGCGGATTTCCCGCAAGCCTTCGAGATGTTCCGGCAACAGAAGAAATCCTTCACTGGCAATACAGAGGTTTTCGTTTTCGTAATCTTCGTGTTCGTTCATTGTTTTCGGCATGCACGTACTTTCAGCGCACGGTGTAAGAGGATTACTTATCGTTAGAAAAATCGTTTTCAGAAAACGATTAATCCCGATTGCGTGTCGATGGCCGGGCGGATTCCCTTCCATCGACACGCGGGGATTTTACCCTGAGCGGTTTTTGTTACATATAATCTGTTGCGAAACGAAAAAATCGAAGGAGATTACAGGACGACAATCACTCCCGAACGGTATAACCGACAGCGGGATTGTCGGAAGAACACAACTCCGGCAAGACGGCTTTGTGGGATGAGATGTAATTCCTTCTGAAGATGGAGGTAATGCCTTGGCCTCTCGACCTGCGGATTAGGCAGAAATCGCAGGATAAAACAGTGATAGACCGCCGAATAAGAAACGGCCCACGGCATGCCGTATTTTGCGAAGTCGCGATTGATTCGGCTGGAAAAGTTCCGCAACGATCCCTCGACGGGAAGTGC
>Ga0099364_10010608_pt1 | contig 12655 bp, 10 predicted proteins | sample TergutTh196P3_FD_73070 | JGI IMG/M metagenome (GOLD analysis project Ga0099364, IMG submission 73070) | Microcerotermes parvus P3 segment gut microbial communities from Pointe-Noire, Republic of the Congo - Th196 P3 | ecosystem: Host-associated > Arthropoda: Insects > Digestive system > Gut ... | reverse complement strand
CCCCAAGCGCCGCGAAGCCGTCTGCGCGGCGCTTGGCATCACGGATGACCTGCTTGTCGCCAAGCCCACAATCCCATACAACGCGATCATAGAAAAAATACTTGCCGGAGAAATCAAAGGACTGTGGATTTTGTGCACAAATCCCCGGCATTCATGGAGCAACAACGATACCTTCCGCCGCGCGATGGAAAAACTCGATCTGTTCATCGCGCAGGATATCTACGACGACACCGACAGTTCCTCGGACTGCGATATTTTTCTCCCCGTCGTTCCCGGCATAAAAAAAGAAGGGACGATCATCAACACGGAACGGCGGCTCTCCGCGATGCGTCCGGTCATAACAAAGGGCGAAAACGCCAAAACCGACTACGAGGTCATCCTGGGCATCGGTAAGGCGCTTTGCATGGGCGCTATGCTTGATAACTGGAAAACACCGAGGGACGCCTTCAACCTGATGAAAAAATGTTCAAAAGGCATGCCTTGTGATATTACCGGCGTGGATTACGACGCCCTTGTAAATTCGAAGGGCATACAGTGGCCGTTCCGCGAGGGGGATTCGCTGGAAAGCGATGAGCGCCGGTTGTACGAAAATAACAGATTTTATCATCCTTCCGGTAAATTCAAATTCATGTTTGAGGCTGTCGCGGAAACCCCCCTGAAAAACACGCCGCAGTTCCCCTACACGCTCAACACCGGCAGGGGTACGGTCGGGCAGTGGCACACACAGACACGGACGAGGGAGGTCGCTTTCGTTCGGGACGTCATCGCGAAGGACGCGTACATATTGATCAACCCGAAGCTCGCGAAAGAATTCAGCCTTGAGGAAAACGACCTGCTTGAGGTTATGTCGGTCAACGGGCAAAGCTCCATGTTTAAGGCGAGGCTCACCGAAAATGTGCCGATCGGGCAGTTGTACGCGCCGTTGCACTATATCGAAACCAACAATTTGACCGCCTCGGTTTACGACCCCTATTCAAAGGAGCCGTCGTACAAAACAACCCCCGTGAATATACGAAAGGCAGGCGAGCCGGCTTGAGGAAAATAGAAATAGACCGCGATAAGTGCATCGGCTGCCTGACATGCGTATGCGCCTGCATGGTGGCGCACGATGAACAGGACGCGCGCAACAGGATCACGATCGACAGCAAAAACAAGCCCGCCCCGATTTTCTGTATGCACTGCGACAGGCCCGAGTGCTGCTACACCTGTATGACCGGCGCAATGAGCAAAAACGGGGAAACGGGACGCGTCGGCTATGACAAGGAGCGCTGCGCCAACTGTTTTATGTGCATTATGGCGTGCCCCTACGGCGTTTTGAAGGCGGACGGCCCCTCGCATCAGTATATTATGAAATGTGACTTGTGCTGCGAAACCGACGGCGCGTTTCCCATGTGCGTGAAAAAATGTCCGATGTTTGCGATTACCTGGGAGGCGATGGCATGAGATATGTTGTGATAGGGGCTTCCGCCGCGGGATTGAGCGGCGTTAAAAAATTGCGCGAAAATGACAAATCCGCCGAGATAGTATTGATTGCTCCTGACGAGATAATCCACTCCCGGTGCATACTGCACAGATTCATCAATGGAGAGCGGGGACGGGACAAACTTTCATTCGTAGAGGACGACTTTATTGATAAAAACAACGTCCAATGGCTGAAAACCAGGGCAACCGGCGTGGACCCAAAACGAAAGCAGGTTGCCACAACTGAGCGCGGCGCGTTGAGCTATGACAGACTGCTGATTGCCGCGGGTTCGGTGGCCGGTACTCCGCCCATAAAAAATATCGGCAAAGCGAAAAATATTTTTTCCCTGCACGACTTGGAGGACGCGGCGGCAATAAAGGAAAACGCGGCGAAAGCCAGGCATATCGCGGTGATAGGTTCCGGGCTCGTCGGCTGTGACGTAATCTCCGGCGTACTGAACATGGGCGCCGAAATTTCCTGCTACGAATTCGGCGCGCACATACTCCCCGTCAATTTGGATAAACATTCGGCGGGCGTTTACGAAAAAGCGTTCGCGGAAAAGGGCGTCACGCTGCACTGCGGCGTCAGGGTGGACGAAATTTTGCTTGATGCGGACAATACGGCGAAATCGCTGAAACTATCCGACGGACGGGAGTTTGAATGTGACATGCTTGTTGTGGCGACCGGCGTAAAGGCGAATACAGGTTTCCTTGAGGATTCGGGCCTTAATATCGGTAAAAAAGGGCTTGTTTACGACAAGTACGGCAAAACTTCCGACGATAACATTTACGCAGCCGGGGATATTTCGGGGGTATCGCCGATCTGGTCCGCCGCCGTTAAGGAGGGTATTATTGCCGCAAGTAACATGAGCGGCGCGGTGTGTGAAATGACCGACTTTTTTGCAAGTAAATCCACCATGAACTTCTTGGGGATTCCAACTATGTCCCTCGGGCTTCCCGAAAAACCCGATGATTCATTCACGGAAGTCGTTGATATGGACGCAAAGGCGAATTATAAAAAAATCATCCACAGGGACGGAAAGATAAAAGGCGCGATCCTTCAGGGAGATTTATCCTATGCCGGCATACTGACCCAGCTCATAAGGGAGGGTATTGATGTGTCGAAGGTTAAAAAACCGCTGTTCCGCATTGATTACTCGGATTTTTTTGGAGAGTTTGTTTAATATGAGCCGGGAAAAACCGACATTGGAAGAAGCAATAAATTTATTATTGAACAACACGCCCACCCCAGGGCATTTAATATCCGTCCCTCTTTTGGAAGCCTTGGGTCGGGTGGCGGCCCGGGACTACGTTGCTATATTCGAGCAGCCGCCCTTCGATCGTTCTCCTCTGGACGGATATGCCGTCCGGCACGAGGATATAGCCTCCGCCGCTCCCGAAAATCCGGCAATTCTAACCGTCACTCGGAAAATATATGCGGGCGCGGGAACCGGAGAGCCAATAGGTCCCGGCGAAGCCGCGCTGATTCTTACCGGCGCGCCGGTTCCTCCCGGTGCCGACTGCGTCGTGGCACAGGAGGACACCGACCGGGGAGCGGAACAAGTGGAAATCTGCCGACCGCTCAAAAAACATCAAAATTACGTTTTTCGCGGCGAGGACCTCAAAGCCGGGTATTTATTGGCTGAAAAAGGAACGAGGCTCAACAGCGCTCATATAGGAATTTTGGCCGGGCAGGGATTCCGTGAGCTTGAGGTCTACAGGCGCAATAAAATCGCTGTGATGTCCGTCGGCAATGAGCTGGCTTCTCCGGTAAAAGACCTCTCCGACGCAACACCCCTGCCTTTCGGCATGATTTACGAAAGCAACAGTTGGACTTTGGCCGCGCGTGCTCTCGAATTGGGGGAGGAGCCCAGCGTGGCAAAATGCGCGGCGGACGATCCCAGCCAAATCGCGGCGTCGCTTCAAAAACTTCTGGAGGATCACGATTTCGTGATAACGTCCGGCGGCGTATCTGTGGGAGAATACGATTACGTGCCGCAGGCATTGGAAAGGTGCGGCGTGAAAACACTGTTTCACGGACTGCGGTATAAACCGGGAGGAATTACTTTAGGAGGAATTAAAGACAACAAGCCAATCCTGTGTCTTCCCGGAAATCCATTCGCTGCCTTTATGTCCTTTGAGCTGCTGGCGAGACCGGCGCTCGGCAAACTTGCCGGGCTGAAAGACCCCGCAACCCCACGCCTTCGCGCCGTACTGAGGGGGGCATTTTCGAAATCCAGCCCTCAGCGCCGTTTTATCCGAGGACTCCTGTTTGGCGGCGAGGTTTTTGTGGAAAAAGGAGGACATGCCTCAGGCTCTCTTTCTTCGTTGAGCCGATGCAACTGCCTTATAGACATTCCGGCCGCCTCGCCTCCGCTGCCGGATGGTTCGGTGGTGGATGTCCTGCCGTTATAACGAATAAACGAGCAAAGGAGTGACGCGCGTGAAATCCAGCATAGGCGCCGTAATTCTCGCCGGCGGAAAAAATGAGCGTATGGGCGCCGACAAGGCAAGACTCCCCTGGAGAGACGGGAAAACATTTTTGGAGAACATGATCGGGCGCCTGCTGCACGTGGATGAGTTGCTCATCTCCGTAAGCGCGGAGCATGCTTACGACGACCTGATTCGCGGCCTGCCGGTAGTCGTTGACCGCCGCCCCGGACGGGGGCCGATAAGCGGTGTTCACTCGGCGCTTTTGGCCTGCCGCTCGGACTGGTTGCTAGTGGTTCCGTGCGATATGCCGCTGTTTGAAAAAAAGCTGGCGGATTACCTGATGTCAAAGGTATCGGACGAGTACAGCGTAATATTGGCGGCGACGCGGGACGGATTCGTTCATCCTTTGTGCGGCCTCTACTCAAAGCGGGCGGCGGAGGTTTTGGACAAATTCTGCGCCTCCGGCAACAATTGCATATTTGACGCGGTGCGGGAATCAGGTTTCCTGCCCATTGCATTGGCCGATACGCCTTTTCCGGACGAAATTCTGTCCAATGTCAACACGCCGGAGGAATACGTCCGCCTCGTCTGCCGTGATCGCCGTCCGCCGATCGTCGCCGTGTGCGGCGCAAAAAGATCGGGTAAAACCTCCCTTATTGCGGCCCTCATTTCGGAGCTGGCCCGCCTTGGATTGCGCGTGGCAGCCATAAAGCATGATGGACACGATTTCACTCCTGATACGCCGGGAACCGACAGCTTTCGCATGAAAACCGCCGGGGCGATTGGAACCGCCGTCTATTCCGCAAACCGCTGGATGATGGTGAAAGACGCGCATGGCACAACAGTCGGGCAGATGGCCGACCATTTTTCAGACGCGGACCTGATTTTACTGGAGGGAGGAAAAACATTTCACTGTCCCAAAATCGAAGTAGTGCGGGACGGAGCTTCCCCTATATGCGATCCGGCCTCATTGTTGGCTATTTGCGGGAGCGGAGGCACATGCGAAGAAAACGTTGAAAAAATCCCGGTATATTCCCCAAACGACATTGAGGGGCTTGCCTCGTTGATAGCGAATTCCATATGCCGGGGACAAAACTGACCACTATGGAACTGCTCAAGAAACTGCCCAAGGCACGCGACATCTTTATAATTATCTGCTATTATTTTTAATGTTACAATTTTTTACAAATAAAAAAGTACGGGAGAGTTTGAGTTATGAGAAAGAAATTCAGTTTGTTGGTATTGTCGGTTTTTGCGGCTTTTTTGCTTGCAGGCGGCGCGGCATGGGCGGGTGAAAACATCACCTATCCTGGAACCGGAACCCCGCCCGCGTTGCGGGAAGACCCATTGGGCTGGTGGGACAGGTCTGATATCTTGTACCCGAATGGCTCATCCGGCAACACAGTCACAATCACTGCGGGTAATATCGGCGGTATAATCGGCGCCATGGTGGAAGATAATAATATCACCGACAACAAAGTTTTCGTAAGGGACGGCACAATGGTCTTTGCGTTTGGCGGCGCTACCGATGATGGTGCAGTCGAGCGCAACAGCGTCGAAGTTAGCGCCGGAAAGGTCGACCGTGCCTGGGGCGGTGTTACCGAGGAGGGTACAGCAGCACACAACAACGTCAAAGTTAGTGGCGGTATCGTGGAAGTGGTTTTTGGCGGCAGGACGGCACCAAATGGCGAGGCTACGGGCAACAGCGTAATGATCAGCGGTGGAACGGTAAGGTACATCAATGGCGGCAATTCCGAGAATGGAAATGTTACGGGCAACACTGTCACCGTCAGCGGCGGAACGGTAGATGATGAAATTGGTTATGGGAATACGGGGATCAATGGCGGCTGGGCAAGCGAAGGCAACGTCACAGGTAATACCGTCACCATCAGCGGCGGAACGGTGAAAGGGGAGGTCAAAGGCGGCCATACCAACAATGGCAATGCCTCAAACAACACAGTCACCATCAGCGGCGGAATGGTGAATAACCAAGTTAAAGGTGGTCATGCCCAAGATGGCAATGCCACAAACAACACCGTCAACATTAGCGGCAATCCTTTGTTTAATTCTGAAAAGACATGGATTTCCGGCGGTGACAGCGTTACATCCGGAACAATCGGCGGTAACACACTGAACATTGGTAACAGCGACGCCGGCGGAACAATCAGCGGCAACATACTGAACATTAATAACTACAGCGGTGTAAGCACGATCAAAGGTTTGAATAATTTTCAGATATTCAACTTTACCATCACCGCGCAGTCGAAACCGCTTAAAGTCGCCGAATTGGTGTCTCTGCAAGGGGCGAAGATAGCCATCGTCTTCCCGGTTGGGTATTCCTCGGAGTTCAAGGGAAAGACGCTGGAAGAACTGTTGACAGACGTGATAGATGCCGATCTCGAAAATATACCCTCGGAAGTTGGGGCAAAGATCGGCCGTGAAAACTACGTGCTCAAGCTCACAAACGGAACTGTAACCGATGTGGAAGTTCTTGAGCCCGACCCGAAACCCGGCGATGGGGGATGCGACACCGGAGCGGGAATATTCGGAGCGTTGACGTTGATCACCGGTCTTTTGGCGGCACGCGGTTTCGGAAAAAAGAAACCGTAGGCTGTAAGAGAGCGTTCGTTAAAAAACTGAAGAAAACCGCGAGGCTCCGGCAAAGAATCGGGGCCTCGCGGTTTTCAAGGACTGTCGGCTGCCACGCAAAAAATGATTTCTTTTTCGGCCTCGGCCGCAAACAGTCTATTGTGTTACAATGTATATATAAAATATGACAGGAGTGAGATATATGGGGCAAACTACTTTAAGTATCCGCATGGACGAGGACATTAAAAAAAGGTTTGATATTTTTTGCGCGGACGCGGGCATGAACGCGACGGTTGCCGTGAATATGTTTGCGCGGGCCGTTCTTCGTGAAGAACGCATCCCTTTTGAGATTACCGGCAGCGGCGACCCGTTTTACAGCGTAAAAAACCAGGCGCGGCTGCGGGAAGCAATGGATCAGCTTGAATCCGGCGGAGGAACAATACATGAACTGGTCGAGGTTGAAGATGAATAAAGTATGGTCTGATAACGCCAAGGTTATTGGAGCAGACGCATCGATGATATTAACCGGCTGATTTACCGCATCGTGAACAACCAAATCGAAATCGCACAATGCAGGGCGCATTATGATGATTAATTTTCTTCGCGGATAAACCGCGAGGCCCCATATATAGCGCGATTTTCTCTCTTTGCGATATGTTCGTCAGCGCGCAGCCTTCGCCATGCGCGGCTTCACCAAGGCGAAAGGGTTTCAAGCCGGGGAGAGCGCCTCCCAAAAATCGTTGGAATCCCTTAATTTTCTCTAATAAGCCTTGACGCGTTAGTCATTTTGACGTACCCTGTTCTGCGAGGTGATTGATCATGCAGGCACAAACCGTCAAAAGCGCCCGCGTTGGACTGAGGATTCCCCCGGATTTGAAAAAGGCATGGGACGCCGCCGCCGCGCTCGAAGGGCGCTCATTGTCGGACATCATCATCGCCGCTACAACGCAAACTATTGCCGACATCATCGACAGGCACAGGATAATTCGCGTTACCCAGGCTGATATGGAACAGCTAACGCAAGACCTGCAAAACCCGCCCGAACCCAACGACGCCTTAATAAGCGCGGTGCAATCCTACAAAAAATCAGTGGAGGCCGAGGTATAGAGGGCATAAGCTCGGCATTGGATTGAAATCATCTTTACATCACCAGACAAGAAATAATCAAAGCTGTCAATTTATAACTTTTGTCAACGTAAATACGACCGTATTGCCTCAAATAAAATGCTCATTGTGTAACCCGTATATTATCGCGTTTAATTCAGCCTGGGGCGTGAGAATGCCTCAATTTTTTTTTGACTTTCCCCTGCATCAATGTTATTGTATTTTAGGCGGTAATTTCGATAATCCGCAAAGCAGTTTAGCAGAGACAAATTAATAAGGAGGAAAGAAACATGAAGAGATTGCTTGCAATTGTATTTTCCCTTGTGATGGTCCTTTCCCTCGCTGCCTGTGGCAGCGCGTCAGACAGCTATGAGCTGGCGTTGATTACGGACATCGGTACCATTGACGACAAATCCTTCAACCAGGGTTCCTGGGAGGGTCTCCTGCAGTACGCTCAGGAATTTAACATCAGCCACCGGTATTACCAGCCCGCCGATCAGGGCGACGACGCCTATCTCAACGCCATCGACCTTGCCGTGCAGGGCGGCGCGAAAGTCATCGTGACCCCGGGCTTCCTGTTTGAAACGCCGATTTTCGTCGCGCAGGACCGTTATCCCGACGTAAAGTTTGTCCTTTTGGACGGATCGCCCAACAATGGGGATTGGGATAATTTCGTGGGCAAGGTCGGCGATAACACGGCCAGCGTGTTTTACGCCGAGGAGCAGGCTGGTTTCCTTGCCGGTTACGCCGCCGTAAAGGACGGCTACCGCAAGCTGGGCTACATGGGCGGCATGGCGGTGCCCGCCGTCATCCGTTTCGGGCATGGTTATATACAGGGCGCTGAACTGGCGGCCCAAGAATTGGGTTTGGAGGACGGTTCCATCACGCTCAACTATTTTTATACCGGAACCTTTGCCCCTTCCCCCGATATTCAAACGAGGGCGGCCGCCTGGTATAACGACGGCATCGAGGTCATCTTCTCCTGCGGCGGCGGCATTTGCTTCTCGATTTTCCCGGCCGCCGAGAATACCGGCAAGAAAGTAATCGGCGTCGACGGCGACCAGTCCGCCGAATCCGAGACAGTCATCACCAGCGCGATGAAGCTTCTCACAAAGTCGGTCTATGACTGCCTGGCAGCCTTTTATAACGGCGAGTTCCCAGGCGGGCAAACTCTGATCTTCTCGGCCGAAAACATGGGCGTGGGTCTGCCTATGGAGACCTCCCGCTTTAACTCCTTCTCCCAGGCCGATTATGACGCGATTTACGCGAAGCTTGTGGATAAGTCCATCGTCGTGGATGACAATATTGAAATCGCGCCGGACGAGATCCCGGCCAAGGCGGTTGTTGTAAATTATCTGCGTTAAATAAACGACAGGCAAATTAAAAGCTAAAAAACACACAGTATGGCGTCTTCTCCCGCGCGCAGGCAAATTTGCCCGCGCGCGGGGGTAGGTGTATAAAAAGGGGTGGGTCCGCGTATGGAGACGGTCATCGAAATGCGAGGCATTACCAAAACCTTTCCAGGCATCGTGGCAAATGACGATATTACGCTTGATTTGCGGCGCGGCGAGATCCATGCTCTTCTGGGAGAAAACGGCGCGGGTAAATCCACGCTGGTGAGTATCCTGTTCGGATTATATCAGCCCGACAAGGGAGTTATCCTCAAGAACAACAAGATTGTGAGCATCCACGGCCCCAACGACGCGACACGCCTTGGGATCGGCATGGTGCACCAGCATTTCAAGCTGGTGCATAACTTTACCGTGCTTGAAAACATCGTGCTTGGCACGGAGACGGTACGGCACGGATTTTTGCGTATGGGCGAAGCCCGGACCCGCGTTTTGGAGCTATCCCGCCAATATGGGCTCGCTATCAATCCGGACGCGTATATATCCGACATCACCGTCGGGATGCAGCAGCGCGTCGAGATACTCAAGATGCTCTATCGCGAAAACGAAATAATGATTTTCGATGAACCGACCGCCGTTCTTACGCCGCAGGAGATCGACGAATTAATGAATATTATGAAGGGGCTATGCGCGGAGGGGAAGTCCATTATCTTCATTACTCACAAGCTGGCCGAGATTAAACGCTCCGCCGACCGCTGCACCGTTTTGCGTAAAGGACGCATGATCGGCACAATGGATGTTGAGCCAACCAGTGTCGAACAGTTTTCGGAAATGATGGTCGGCCGCAAGGTAAACCTTGTGGTCGATAAACCCGAAGCCGAGCCTGGGCGGGTTGTCCTGAGCGTTAAAGGACTGACTGTCCACGGCAGAACAGCCGGCAAGCCCCTCGTCAATAACGTTTCCTTTGAGGTGCGCGCCGGCGAGATCGTCTGCATTGCCGGGATAGACGGCAACGGCCAGAGCGAACTGGTATACGCGTTGACCGGCATACAGCCGGGCGACGGGGGTTCAATTCTGCTGGACGGGAACGATATTACCCGCGCCTCGGTCCGCCGCCGCAGCAACGAGGGTATGACGCATATCCCCGAGGACAGGCATCGTCACGGGTTGGTACTCGACTATAACCTGGCATATAACGAGGTATTGCAGACATACTATACGCCGCGTTTTCAAAAAAACGGATTTTTGCGTTTCAATGAAATATATCGCTATGCCGATGAATTGATTGAGCGCTTCGATATCCGCTGCGGACAGGGCGGATGGACTCCCACGCGAAGCATGTCCGGCGGCAACCAGCAAAAAGCCATTGTCGCGCGCGAAATTGACCGCGGGCCAAAGCTGCTGGTAGCCGTACAGCCGACCCGCGGGCTCGACGTCGGGGCAATCGAATACGTGCATAAGCAGCTTGTCCGTGAGCGGCTTTCCGGTGTGGGCGTGCTGCTTGTTTCGCTGGAGCTCGATGAGGTTATCAATCTCAGCGATCGTATCCTGGTCATATACGAAGGACAGATCGTGGCCGATGTGAAGCCGGGGGAAGTGACGCTTCAGGAGCTTGGATTATATATGTCCGGCTCGAAGCGTTCCGCCCGTGGCGAACTGCCGCGTGAGGGGAGGCAAACCGCGTGAACAGGAAACCCGGATTTCTTGCGACGGCAGGCGGTATTAACGCATTGTCGTCGGTAATGGCGGTATTGGCGGGTTTGCTCGCCGGGTTCGTTATTTTGCTTATATCAAACCCGCGCCAGGCGACCGCGGGTTTTATCACCATTCTGACCGGCGGCTTTTCCGACATGTTCAACCTCGGCCAAGTGTTGTACTACGCGACTCCCATCATACTGACCGGCCTTTCGGTGGGTTTTGCCGGGAAAACCGGCCTGTTCAACATCGGAGCGTCGGGTCAATTCACATTCGGTATGTACGCGTCGATTTTAGCGGGCGTCAAACTCGCGTTTCTGCCGAACGCGCTGCAATGTTTCGTCGCGCTGCTCGCCGGAGTGCTCGCTGGGGCGGTTTGGGGACTTATTCCAGGCATATTGAAAGCGAAGCGCAATGTTCACGAGGTTATCTCCTGCATTATGATGAATTATATCGGCATGTACCTCGTCAACCACCTTATAAGGCAGACGGGGATATACGATCATCTTAGAAACATGACAAGGAGGATGCCCACCGGCGCTGACCTGCCCAAACTGGGGCTCGACACGATATTTTCCGCAACGACCGCCCAGGGGAGCGTACGCCCTTCAAGCGTGGGCAGCGGTATTCTTATAGCGATAGCCGTCTGTGTGCTGCTGTATGTCGTGCTGGAAAAAACCAAATTCGGGTATGAGCTGAAATCCTGCGGATTCAACCGTGACGCGGCGCGCTATGCCGGAATCAACGAAAACCGGGGCATTATGCTGTCGATGGCAATAGCGGGAGCGTTGGCCGGCCTGGGAGGCGCGCTGCTCGCGCAGGCAGGAGCCGGCAGGGGCATCGCTGTGGTCGACGTGCTGGCTAATGAGGGGTTCCAGGGCATCCCGGTGGCGTTGCTCGGCTTGAACAACCCGATCGGCATCATGTTTTCAGGTTTCCTGATAGCTTACCTGACTCAGAGCGGTTTCCTGTTGCAGCGGCTTGACTTTGCGCCGGAGATAATCGAGATCATCGTCGCCGTAATTATCTATTTCTCGGCGCTGGCTTTGCTGCTCAAAGGCGCGATCCAATACTTCCTGCGGGAAAAAGACAGACCGGTACGCCGGGACGGCGAATCCGCGCCGGAGAGGGGTGACGCCTGATGGATTTGAATGTCTTAATCTTTTTGGTTCAGCAAATGATGTTTTTCTCCATACCGTTGCTGATCGTGGCGTTGGGAGGCATGTTTTCCGAGCGCAGCGGCGTTATCAACATCGCGCTGGAGGGCATCATGATCATGGGCGCTTTTACGGGGGTACTGTTCCTGTACATAGTCCAGAATGTGGACGGCGGCGGTACGCCCAGTACAATACCCGGACAGGTTTTATTGCTTATCGCCCTTTTGATCTCGGCGGCCTCCGGAGCCATCATAGCGCTCCCTCATGCCTACGCGTCGGTGCATATGAGGGCAAACCAGGTCATCAGCGGCACGGCGATCAATATGTTCACGCCTGCTTTCGCGATTTACGTGGCCCGTATGATCCGCTCGGTGCAGCAGATCCCGTTCAGAAATCAGTTTTATATTGAGTCGGTGCCGATTTTGGGTGAGATACCCGTACTCGGCGCGTTTTTCTTCCAAAAGACGTACATCACGACTTATTTAGGGTTCCTGATTCTTGCGGTATCATGGATAGCGCTGTATAAGACCCCGTTCGGGCTGCGGCTGCGGTCTTGCGGCGAACATCCGCAGGCCGCCGATTCCGTGGGTATCAGCGTATATAAGATGCGTTATGCCGGCGTTATGCTCTCGGGCGCGCTGGCAGGCATCGGCGGTTTGGTGTTCGTAATACCTACCTCCGTCACTTTTGACGCGACGGTTGCGGGATACGGATTCCTCGCCCTTGCCGTTTTGATCTTCGGCCAGTGGAAACCAGGGCGCATCCTGTTCGCCGCTTTCTTCTTCGGTTTGATGAAGACCATCTCGGTGGCTTATACAAGCATCGCGTTCTTAAATCGCCTGCCCATCCCCAGCGCGGGGTATAAAA
>Ga0099364_10010607_pt1 | contig 12655 bp, 10 predicted proteins | sample TergutTh196P3_FD_73070 | JGI IMG/M metagenome (GOLD analysis project Ga0099364, IMG submission 73070) | Microcerotermes parvus P3 segment gut microbial communities from Pointe-Noire, Republic of the Congo - Th196 P3 | ecosystem: Host-associated > Arthropoda: Insects > Digestive system > Gut ... | reverse complement strand
ATTTTCGATAACACAATTGATATATAAACCCTTCCTGACGCTTTCGGATATTCAAATGAAACTATCCGACATTTATATCGAATCGCTTATCTACGTCGGAGGCATTATGCTTGTTTCATTATTTATATTTTGGCTAATATTGTTTATCTTTCGTCAAAGAAATCTGAACTTGTCTATTCGCCAAAGTAATAAAAACCTGTTCCGTAAAATTTCGGTAGTTATTCAATTGATAATTAGCATCGGTTTCGCCTTCAGCGCTATCATTATTCTGAAACAATTGTCTTTTCTGCAAAATAGCGGCGAGTTGGGCTTTTCGTTCAAAAATAGAGGTTCGCTTACGGTATATGAAGAAATAAGTCCTGAAATGTTAAGGGAAGTTAGATATGGAAATACTGCCGACGTATTTGCTGACAAGTTGAGACAAATCCCTGAAATCACCGACGTTTTTGTTACTCATGGCGGACTCACAAATCTGCTTCCTCAAAGCGGACGTAATAGCCGTGAGGTTACCACATGGGACGACAAACCCGCCGACATAGAAAACATAAGTTTGGAACGTATGACTGTTTCGCCCGAATATGCAGCCTTTTATGATTTTCAGTTAATAGCGGGCGAAATGCTGACCGAATCGGATTCTGAAACATCGATTTTGCTTAACGAAAGCGCTGTTAAGGCATTCGGATGGCACGACCCCGTCGGAAAACATTTTGGCGACCAAGGATACAGGGTGAAAGGCGTGATAAAAAATGTTTACAATTTTGCCCCTACAATACAAGTTAATCCTGTTTTTTATTTCAAACCGTCTCCAATGGGACCAGGCGCGATAACAGCGCTTTCCGTACGTAATGTAGGCGGAAATCCCGTCATTAGTCTGGGTAGAATTATCCTGTTCAAATTTCACGAAGGTATGTGGCAATCCGGCAAAGACAAAATCGAACAGTTGAATGACGAATTCGTTATATCAAATATATACAATGCAGAAGAAGAGTACGATAAGTATCTGAAATCGGAAAAAGCTTTGCTTAAGTTATTGTCGTTCGCATCGGCAATTTGCATACTGATTTGCATATTCGGTTTTGTTTCCCTTGTATCTCTCACTTGCGAAGAACGCCGCAAAGAGATTGCCATTCGCAAAATCAACGGCGCAACGGCAGGCGATATTCTTTCCATGTTTGCAAAGGAATATTTCCTGTTGTTGATAATCGGCGCGGTTATTGCTTTTACGGCAGGTTATTTCATAATGCAACGCTGGCTTGAACACTATATGATACGGACAGGCATTCCGGCTTGGATATATTTGACGATTATTTTCATTATGGTGTTGGTAATCACGCTCTGCGTAGGGTGGCAAGTGTATAAATCGAGTGTCGAAAATCCTGCGGAGGTGGTTAAGAGTGAGTAGATTGTAAGACCGTAAGAAAATTATAAATTTAACCTAAATTACTCACATTGGCATCAGATGGGATTTTTCCAAAGACCTGCCTGCGGGGATTTATCTTGCTTATAACGGTTTGTCGATTTTAATCAACGAATGAACAGAAGTTGTTAATACATTCTGTTCTTACTTATGGTTTTATGAGTTTTCTCAATTCTTTTCCTGTATCCCGACGAATAGTAATATCTGTTCCTGCCCAATTGAGTTGTATTAACTTTCGAAGCTTCCTCTCTTTTTTTATAATAAGGGTTCTGCTTTTTTGAAGAGGCGCAGGAGGAGGCGCAAGCCATAATCAAAATTAAAAACACTATATATCTTAGTTTACTTAACATCGTTTTTCGTGCCTTTTATCGGCGTTAAAAATACAACATGTTTTTATAACTAAAACAATATTTAAAAGTCATTCGTCAAAAAAAATGACAATAATCCTCTTTTTTTGTTAAAAAAATTTAAAAACAGGTGTAAATCATCAAAATTTCAACTTTTTTTCTATGTCTGTAATCTGATTTCGGAAATGTTTATCGGTGTCGATAAGATTATTGACCGTTTTACAGGCATGAAGCACTGTCGCGTGATCTTTGCCTCCAATATGCGACCCGATGCTTGCAAGCGAAGCTTTTGTAAGTCCTTTTGAGAAAAACATTGATACTTGCCGCGCTTGAACAATTTCTCTTTTTCTCGTTTTACCATGCATAAGGTCAACGGGAATTTTGTAATAATCGCACACGGTTTTTTGTATGTAATCAATTGTCATCTCGCGTTTTGGAGCGCTTACAAGTTTTTCAACCATCAATTTTGCCAAGTCAAGCGTAATCTCTTTTTTATTCAGAGTCGACTGGGCGTATAGAGATATCAGCGCCGACTCAAGCTCGCGTATGTTGTTTGTGATGTTAATTGCCAGATAATCAAATATTTCATCAGATAATACTATTCCGTCATTATATGCCTTTTTCTTCAGAATGGCTAATCGGGTTTCGTAATCGGGTTTTTGCAGATCTGCCTGAAGTCCCCATTTAAAGCGCGACAGCAGCCTCTGTTCCATTCCCTGCAACTCTACAGGAGGTCTGTCGCTTGTGAGAATAAGTTGTTTTCCCGACTGATGCAAATGATTGAAGATGTGGAAAAAAGAGTCTTGAGTTTTCTCTTTGCCTGCAAATTCATGCACATCGTCAAGAATAAGAACATCTATCATTTGATAAAAATGCAGAAAATCGTTTTTATTATTGTTTCTGACCGAGTCGGTAAATTGGGTTTGAAATTTATTCGCATTTACATAAAGCGCAGTTTTTTCGGGATGCCTTTCTTTAACAAGAATGCCAATCGCTTGGGCAAGATGTGTTTTTCCAAGCCCCGAGTCGCCGTATATCATAAGCGGATTGAAAGCTGTTCCGCCGGGATTATTGCCTACCGCTATTCCTGCCGACCTTGCCAGTCTGTTGCATTCGCCTTCAATGTAGTTGTTGAAATTATAATCGGGATTAAGTTTCGGATCGAGGTTGACTTTTTTAATTCCGGGAATAATGAACGGATTTTTGATTGAGGGTTGGGTAGCCTCAAAAGGAACCTGAAGAGGTCTGTTGTTAATCTCTTTTATCTCTTTTGACGGATACTTTACCGTATATGGCTTGCCGTTTGGATAATTGGCATTTTCCATAATGACATTGTACTCAAGTTTGGCGTCCGATCCGATTTTGCGTCTGAGAACCTTACAGAGCATTCCAATGTACTGTTCTTCAAGATATTCGTAAAAAAACGAACTTGGCACTTGAATTGTGAGAACATTATTTTCAAGTTTTAACGGTACTATCGGCTCAAACCATGTTTCGTAGCTTTTCGAAGGAATATTGTCTTTTATTATCTGTAAACAGCTATTCCAAACGTCAATATGAGACTTATTCATTTAGGGTATATTTTAAAAAGTATTAATCATCCGTTACAATGGTGTTACAATATTTGTAAATAAAAAAAATTAAAAAAAATATTTTTTTACTTGATTTTCTCAAAAAAAGTATATGGTTTTAATGATCAAGATATTATAAATGAAATTTTTTTTATTTTTTTTAACGCTCTGATTTTTAACACTGTACATAACTTGATTTGCTTTATAATTATGTTACAAGCCGTTATAAAAGCAATTATAAATCTTAATTAATCCAAATTTTTAAAAAAACTCTCTTATAATGTTAAAATATCAAAATAATATACTCTAAAATTATTTTGTATTAAATGAAAAACCCGGAAGAGTTTAAAAATCCTACCGGGCTTTTTTATACACAGTTTAGTAAATGTTTATTATTTTCCCCATTTTCCGCCGCCAATATAAAATCCGGCAGTAATTCCAAGATAACTGTTTGGAATTTTGTCATTTTCCAATTGAACACTGGAGCCGGTAGAATTTACAGTAACTGCTGAACTTGGCACTAAATTATACTCTAACACCAATCTGAATTTTCCGATTTCAGCACCTGCTGACAGCAAGCCGCCAAATCGAGTGCCAACATCAACCGTATAGTTATTTCCAACAGATGCTGCTGCTAAAGTGTACACTCCGGCGCCACCACCCACAAAAGGAGCAAAAGGAGAGCCTGAATTAAAATAGTAAGCGAAAGTTGCCAAATAATTGACATTCGCAGCAGCGGAACCTGTTTCACCCAGCGGGTCTATTTTTGCCATTGCTGCAAGTCCCAACCTGATACCAACAGTCATGTTATCCTGCAAATTGTATCCTATTGGCACATTTACAGCGACTCCGCCTCCGCCTTTTGATGGGATAGCTGCACCAATATCAAGACCACCACGAACTTTTCCCTGTTCTTGGGCAAAAATGCCGGTTGCTATTACAGCAAACAGCATACATGTAATCATTTTTTTCATATCAAATTTAATTAAAAGTTTATAAAAGTTTAACGACCCAAAAATAAAAATAATTTCGTCACATAATACAAAAATAACAAAAAAATATTAAATTTTCGTCAAAAAAATTCCTACTTTTTTCCAAAAATAGAAAAATGAACATATTTTTTCGGATTTGTTTTCATATCTATCAAAAGTGCGTTGAGGCTTTCGAGACTGTTGGAAAGATTCACATATAGCGAATCGTCTGTCATTAATTTACCAGCCGAACCTTTGCCCGAATTAAGATTGTCGAAGGTTGCAGCCGCTTTTTCGAGGCTTGCTTTAAGAGAGGTTACAGTTCCATAAATATCGGCGGCGGCAAGAGTATCGGTTATTTCGGAAAAATTTGAAAATGTGTTGTCGAGTTTTTCAGAGTTTTCTGCCAGCATACGCGAGAATATATTGATGTTTTTCATAGTATTTTTTAATTCAGCCTCTTCCGCACTAATTATTCTTTCGAGACTTCCTGATGTTTTGTTCAGATTATCAATGGTTTCGGTAATGTTAGATTTGAACTTGTCGTCTAATACCTCATTCAATCCCAGCGTAACGGAATCGAGCGTAACGATTAAATTTGAAATTTTATCTTTCAGCGGCAGAATATCTTCATTAATAATGTCGAAAATGGTTGGAGCCACTCTTCCTATTATTGTATCGCCGGCGTTATAAAATCCGGCGCCGTTGCCGTAAACAAACTGCGCTTTCATTCCTCCGAGCGGAGATACCGGAATTATTTCGGCTACGGTATTAACAGGGAGTTTGATATTTCTTGAAACCGTGAAAGTTACAAGCAGTTTACCGCTGGTGTCATCGAGAAATTTTACGGACTGCACAATTCCTACCTTGAAACCGTTAACTTCAACGGGACTTGAGGTTGTTAATCCGCCCACTTTGTCGTATATTGCATAGTATTTAAAATCGGCTTGAAATACATCTTTGCCTTTAAGAAAACTGTAAAGCCCAATAAATGTTATTATTGTAACAAGTGCAACAGCACCTACTTTAACTTCGTTTGATATTTTCATTTTATTAATAGTATATAGTTTATCTAATCTTTTGATATTTCATTGAGCGCAAAGGTACAAAAAAGATTGATAAGTGTAGGTACAAAATGCAAGTACGCCATGATTAACACATTAAATTTATTCCACTTTTTTGCAAAATATATTACCCTTTGGCACGATTTTTGTATATAATATTATATATAACGGCAGTTGCATTATGGTACTGACGAAGCGTGAGCTATGGGGTTTTTTCCGCATATTCACCGGGTGCGAAAAAAATTTTAAAAAAACCTCTAAGCACACTGTTAAATAAAGTTAATAAATGCAAATTCCGAATATTACGATTATTTTTGCAGATATATGAAACGTAGAACCATTGTTTTATTTGCAATTTTCTTTTTCCTGTTAATATCGGGGCTTATCCTGATACAAGTATCGTGGATAAAAAAGGCTGTCGCGGTAACAGACCAACAATTTCGCTACCTTGCCAATAAAGCATTAGAATTTGTTGTGCTCGATCTTGAAGAAAAAGAGGTTATTAAAATTGACCCTGAAGCTTTGCATGGAAAACTTCGCGCCGCGCTCAATAATGTGGAAATTTATCTTGATTTCGAGTTCTCTATCCGCTCAGGAGAATTGGAAACTATATGGCAAACGCCAAACTTTACCGACAAATCCGGAACAAACAAATTCATCATCCAGCTTTTTCCGAACGACCCTGTTCAAAGTCAAAACCAAATTGTTTTGTATTGCCTGCAAGAAAAACAGTATAAAATTGAACAAACAGGATATTTGGGCATATTTTCCATATTGATTTCTTTTATATTAATAGTTCTTGCTACCGGAACATTCATATTTATTTTCAAACAAAAGAAAATTTCCGAGATAAAAAATGACTTTATAAATAATATGACTCATGAGCTGAAAACTCCTATAGCTACAATATCGCTTGCTTCGCAAATGCTGTCAGATAAGAGTATTACGGAAAATGAGAAAAATCCCGAAGCGCTTTCCGAGATTATTTCAGATGAGAGTTCGAAACTTGAATATTTGGTAGAAAGGGTTTTACAAATGGCTCTTTTTGAAAGAGAAAGCATAAGCTTTAATATGAACGATATTAACATTCATGAGCTTCTTGATAAAACAATAAATAATTTCGGACTTCAAATAAGAAACAGGCAAGGAAAAATTTCCAAAAACTTTAAAGCCTCAAACGCAATAATTTATGTAGACGAAACGCATATAGGCAATGCAATTTCCAACTTAATTGATAATGCCATCAAATATTCAAACGAGAAACCCGATATTCTGATTTCAACTTTCAACGCAAGAAAAGGAATCGAAATAATTGTTTCCGATAAAGGAATAGGAATAAACAAGGAAAATCTCAATCGTATTTTCGAGAAATTCTACAGGGCGCCGTCAGGTAACATACACAATGTCAAAGGCTTTGGCTTGGGGTTGAGCTACGTTCATAAAATTATTGAAGAACATCGCGGCACAATAAAAGTTGAAAGCGCCCCGAATAAAGGGACAAAATTTAAAATTTTTATTCCAAAAAAATGAAATAAAATAAAAAAATGTTTAACTTTGGTAATCTTTATATAGATATATAAAATAACGACAAAATGAGTAATGTAAAAATTTTATTAGCAGAAGACGACAGTAATTTAGGGTTGCTTTTAAAAAATTATCTGATCGCCAAAAACTACGATACAACACTTGTGAGAACAGGCGCTCAAGCTCTTGACGCATTTTTTAACTCTACCTTTAACATCTGTATATTCGATATTATGATGCCCGAGATAGATGGTATCAGTCTTGTAAAAGAGATAAGATTGCATAATTATGAAATTCCGATAATATTTCTTACTGCAAAAAATCAGCAGGAAGATATTATTAACGGATTTATTTCAGGAGCAGACGATTATGTAACAAAGCCTTTTTCAATGGAAGAGCTCATTTATCGCATCGAGGCAATACTCAGAAGAACAAGGGGCGCTTCATCAAAAGAAGGTCCTTACATAATAGGAAGTTTCACTTTCGATCCTTTGAAACAAATTTTGAGCATCGATAAGAAAAAAATTAAACTTACGACTAAAGAAACCGAGCTTTTGGAAATTCTTTACAAATATCGTAACGAAGTGCTTGAACGAAATTACGCATTAAAAACTGTTTGGATTGACGATAACTACTTCAATGCCCGCAGTATGGATGTTTACATATCGAAATTAAGAAAGTATTTAAGCGAAGATAAATCCATTAAAATACTTAATGTTCATGGCAAGGGCTATAAACTGATATGCTAAACTAATCAAGTTTCAATACGGCGAGGAATGCCTGTTGAGGCACTTCTACGTTGCCCACTTGCCGCATTCGTTTTTTGCCTTTCTTCTGTTTTTCAAGGAGTTTGCGTTTTCTTGTTATGTCGCCGCCGTAACATTTTGCTGTAACGTCTTTCCGCATGGCTTTAACCGTTTCGCGGGCTATTATTTTGGCTCCGATGGCAGCCTGTATGGCAATATCGAACTGTTGACGGGGAATAAGTTCTTTCAGTTTTACGCACATTCTACGCCCAAAATCGTAAGCATGTCCTCTATAAATGAGCGTGGAAAGAGCATCGACCATTTCGCCGTTAAGAAGCACGTCTAACCTCACCAAGTCGGCTTTCTGATACGATGTGTAATAATAATCAAATGAAGCGTAGCCTTTCGATATGCTTTTCAGCTTGTCATAAAAATCGAAAACTATCTCAGACAGAGGCATTTCGAATGTAAGCTCCGCCCTGTCCCGCGTGAGATATATCTGATTTTTAAGAGTTCCGCGCCTGTCTATACATAAATTCATTATTGCGCCCACATAATCGGAAAGCGTAATAACTTGAGCCACAATATACGGCTCTTCAATACGGTCAACAATATTTACTGCCGGCAAGCCCGAAGGATTATGAACGTCCAACTCTTCTCCCTTCGTGGTATATACCTTATACGAAACGTTTGGAACGGTTGTAATGACGTCCATATCAAACTCTCTGTCAAGGCGTTCCTGAATAATCTCCATGTGAAGCAGTCCCAGAAAACCGCACCTGAATCCAAAGCCAAGCGCCGCCGATGATTCCGGAACAAACGTAAGAGAGGCATCGTTCAACTGAAGTTTTTCTATCGAACCTCTCAAATCTTCATAATCATCGGCGTCAACGGGATAAATGCCTGCAAATACCATAGGCTTAACGTCTGAAAATCCCTCTATCGCCTTATCGCAGGGGTTGTCAACATGGGTAACAGTATCGCCCACCTTCACCTCCGAAGATGTTTTGATTCCCGAAATTATATAACCAACATCTCCTGTAGAAAGCTCGTCTTTCGGAACCTGTTTTAGCTTCAAAACGCCAATCTCATCGGCTTTATATTCATGTCCCGTGCTTACGAATTTTACTTTATCGCCCTTTTTCAGCGTTCCGTTTACAATCTTAAAATAGGCAATTATCCCTCTGAAGGAGTTGAAAATAGAGTCAAAGACAAGAGCTTGCAGCGGTGCCTCGGGATTTCCTGCCGGCGGAGGTATTTTGGTTACAATTCGTTCAAGTATATTTTCAACTCCCATGCCGGTTCTGCCGCTTGCTTCAATAATTTCTTCGCGCTTGCAACCGACAATATCTACAATCTGGTCTTTCACCTCCTCCGGCATAGCGCTTGCCATATCCATTTTATTAAGCACCGGAATTATTTCCATGTCATGTTCAATAGCCATGTAAAGATTTGATATTGTTTGCGCCTGAATTCCCTGCGTTGCGTCAATTACAAGCAAAGCCCCTTCGCAGGCGGCAATCGAGCGCGACACCTCGTATGAAAAATCTACATGCCCCGGAGTGTCTATAAGATTAAGAATATATTTAGCGCCCTCAAAATCATATTCCATCTGAATAGCGTGGCTTTTAATAGTTATGCCGCGTTCTCTTTCAAGATCCATAGCGTCAAGCACCTGATCCTGAAATTCTCTTTCAGAGATAGTATTTGTTTTCTCAAGCAACCTGTCAGCCAAAGTGCTTTTGCCATGATCGATATGGGCTATTATGCAAAAATTACGGATATTCTCCATTTAAAACCGAGTCTTTAAAATCGGTCGCAAATATAAGAAAATTTGGTTTATTTAGTTCGGTGTCCTCTATAGTTGACAAAGTCAACGCATTCAAATTTGAGTATTTTTACCAATACCAAATCCTTGACAAAATTAAAACGCGATATTTAACAATCATTGTCGATTGTAATACTTTTATAATCAGATAATTGCAAAACGTTGTATTTTTTAACTTTTTTTATGGAAAAAATACATTAAAAGAGCATTGCAGTTACAATAATTTCTTTTATATTTGAAGTGTCTTTATGTTAAAACTTTTTTGCCTATGGAAAAACCAAAGAATAAAGAGTATCACCTAACGCGGTTCCTCACGGGGTTGTGCTGTGAGAAATTATGTTGCAACTAAGAACTTTGGCATGTAGGTTCCTGCGAAACAAATCCCAATCTGTTTTTTAGTACTAATTAATGTTATTCTTTTTATGAAAACCTTAAAACATATTACAGTATTGTGCATCGTATGCACATTGATTATTACAGTTTCGCACTGTAAATCAGATCCCTTTAAAGATGTGGGGGATGAATTATCTCAGAACCCTTTGACACGTTCCGGAGAACAGGAGTGGGATTACCCTGTTAAGCCGGGAATGGCAGAGTGGAACTCATTGCAGACGGAAAATGAACGCATAGCTGCCGAACAGGTGCCGGAAAGCGTTTTGGCAACCCTGTCGCCCGACGAAGCTGTTCGCTTGTGTATTACATTACCAGCAGCCGGAAACTTCATTGCATGGAGCCCGCCGCAGAGAGGTTTTAATGTTATGCTGGAAAGGTATAACATATTAAGGCATATCGTGGAGCGCGAGGACGCAGGAGGCAGTTTGATAGCGGCATATAAAGATGCAAGTTTGTCAGGATTCAAAACACTGCCCTATTCCAACGAATTCTGGTCGCTTAAGTTGTTCTATCTTGAACTGTTACTGTCGCAGAAAGAGATTTTACAAAAAATGACGCCCGCCCAAAAATTGGAATTAATAACCGAAGCGAGGACTAAGTATTTTGAAAAGCTCGGTAACGAGGATTTTGCATCGCTTCCCGAATTGCTTTTTTCTCTCAGAATTATGGCAACTATTCTTGATTTGGAAGGATATCCCGAACTTATGGTTTCGCCGGACAGAGAAACTATTACTGAATTTCTAAACACGGGATGGTTTTTAGACAAACCGATTCCAATTGAAGAAATCGGCGGAATGATAGATAATTATATTAACAGTAAAAATCAAATCCAATGAAAAAATCGGTTTTTATTTTATTTACTTTGCTGTTCGTATTTGCCGCGTGTTCTGATGATAAAAAGAATGAGCCGGATCCTGTTGAACAGAATGAGCCGGATCCTGTTGAACAGAATGAGCCGAATCCTGTTGACGAACTGGATTGTATTAAACTGGATGAGCCTGTTTCTGATTACGAACAAGATTTTGTTATTTTTGAAGAATATTTTGGAGATTGGGATACAACGGTTTTTTATCAAGAAATTTACAATTCGGAAACGTATAATTTGCTGGAAAATTTGATAGATTATATAGATAAAAATCAGATTCGCCTTATTTACTATTCCAACTTCAATTATCCCTCCGTTACAAAGTTCAACGAATACCTTTGTGATAGTGAAGAGGCTGCCGCTTTCTTTAATAGGGATGATTGCGTATCTGTTTTAATATCAACATTTTTATACCGCTTAAAGATGGGCAGATACAAAATGGCAGATTATAATTATCTCTACTGGAATAATGCGTGGTCATCTTTCTTTGAATATATTTTGAAAAGTGAGATTTCCATGTCTAAGATGAATGTAACCGAAAAAGTTCAATTGATGGTATTGGCATTGGAAAAATATAGGTATGGATTTATATGTGTACATAACGATAGCCTTTTAGATGGTCTTGTAGATGGCTTTTATAGAATTAACCAAAAAGCTGCTGCCGAGAACATTATGATTTCCATTATGCTGTCGAATGATTATACTCCTTTTGTTAAAGACGTCAAACCAATTTTAGTCGAATCTACTCAGGGGGCAATGTACTCTGTGCCATCAACCTACATGGCACAAACCCGTGATTATTTTTTGTTTCCAAGATATGCAAGGCAATTTATAAACGATAATAAATAATAAAATTATGAAATCAATTAAATGTATTATATCAATAACCCTGTTATTGGGAGCTATTGTTTCTAGCGCTCAAACAAACTATGATTGGTATTACAATGGCATCCTAATAGAAACCGCAACCGCATATACTACGCCAGACGTAGTTCACACTCCAAATACTACAGATGTATCAGTAGCTCGATGGTTAAGTGGTATCGATTGGACTCAAAATACTAAGAACCAAATGGTAAGTCATTGGCAGAGTCGATATGGTGGCAGGCTTATTTTAGAAGCAGATGCAACCATTAAATATTTTTGCCATTCGTGGGCTTGGGCAACGAGACAAGATGTTGTTATGATCTCGCCTAAAGAAGAAAACTATATCGACGACGGAAGCTATGTAGATGCTGGTACAATTACTGCCGCAGATATAGTGTGGTTTGGATCTAATACTCATTCGGCAAAAAAAATTTCTTCGACTTATCTCAGTTCCAAATGGGATTATGGACCACGGTTTAAGCACCTTGTTAATGATTGTCCAAATTATGTAGGCCAGAATTTATATTATTATAAACTGGGAGGGGGCAGTCCACCGACCCCGGCAATCAACGGTGGCGGTACGGTTTGCTACAGCGGCAACAGCTTTTTCTTAAGCAATGCTCCGGCAAACGATCCCATTTATTGGACGGTATCAAATCCAGCTCTTTTTTCATTAAGTAATACTTCGGGTTTGGGCACTTCTGTAACCGTAACCAGAATAGGTTCGGCTAACGGCAGCGCTACTCTAAAGGCGCATATAGATGTGTGGCAGCCCGGCGGTAGCCCTAACGGCACAATCAACAGAACTGAAATTGCCAGCACGTCCATCTCTGCATGTCCATTGGCACTTACCGGTCCCTCCTCAGTCATGTGCGGGCAAACAGTTCAGTATTACATGACGTTGATACCCGGAGCTACATACACATGGTCATCACAAGCCGGAACCATGACATGCTCGTATCCGTACCCCACTACTTCCAACAGTATGACATTTTATGTGCCGCCCCCTTATGTTTTGCCGGGAGGGGGCTCTGATATAATAACGTGCAAGGTAACAGTGAA
>Ga0099364_10010606_pt1 | contig 12655 bp, 8 predicted proteins | sample TergutTh196P3_FD_73070 | JGI IMG/M metagenome (GOLD analysis project Ga0099364, IMG submission 73070) | Microcerotermes parvus P3 segment gut microbial communities from Pointe-Noire, Republic of the Congo - Th196 P3 | ecosystem: Host-associated > Arthropoda: Insects > Digestive system > Gut ... | reverse complement strand
ATTAAAAAAAGAAGCCCAAATAGGTCTGAAACAGATAGAAGAAAAGACGTATATACATAATTTGAAGCGCGAAGGATATGAAAAGATATATAAGTATAGTATTGCTTTTCATAAGAAAACGTGCGTGGTGGCGATGGGAACGGAAACATAAGTTATTCTTTTTACTAAATAAACATTTCCCTTGCAATTCAAAAAAAAAAGTATTACCTTTGCCAAATGTTTTGTGACCGCAAAATATTAAAATATGCGCCAAAGTTACCGTTTCAGAGCAGCGATGACACTTCTATCCCACATACACAACAAGTGTCGTCGCTAGCGTGACTTGCTTACTACGTGCAGTATCCGTGGTCCGTAGGTTAAAACCTACGGTTAATAAAGTTCCGTCGCTAGCGCGACTTCTTGTATTCGGATTGTCGAAATAGCAACAATTTAGTTTGTGGCAATTAACGAGTTCTGAAAATTCAAATTGTTGTTGATCACCGCCACATCGATAACCGATTTGTAGGAATACCAACCCAAAATTTTACTGGCGGTGCGCCGAATGTGGGAATGCATATTTATCTGATTATTGTCGTATCTTTTAATTTATACACGCCTAAAGCGTGCAAATTACGAATGTTCCGCTCTTCATCTCTGTGTTTGCGGCTTTTTATTTTTTGAAAATCGACTGGACATTCTAATAGGCAATCACCAATTATTACCGCTTCGCCCTTGGTTGCCATGCGGCATAGCAAGTCATAGTCTGCAGCGTATAAATATTTTTCGTTGTAATAGTTTATGCTTTTGACTGTTTGAGATTTTAAAATTAGAGTGGAGTGTAGAAAAACATTCTTGCGTTCAAAAATTTTCTTAACCTCATCGTAGTTCAACGCTTTGCCAAAAATTTTGTTTTTCTCTGAAATTCTGTATAAACAACCGGCAACTTGCAAATTTGGGTTATTTTCCATAAAATTGAACTGAACAGCTAAACGGTTGGGAGTAGAGGCACATTTTTCGTCCATTACACAAATGTATTTTCCTTTTGAAAGTTTTATCCCGATATTTAAGATAGAAAAATAGTTTAGAGGCTGACGGAGTCGAACGTAACGAATACGCTTATCCTGAAAACGTTCTGTGATTGTGGTAAAATTGTTCCCTAAAATCATAAATTCAAAATTAGCAAAATTTTGATTCAAAATACTTGATATCGCGTGACATGTTAGCATATCTTCATTGTAAACTACCATAACTACCGAAATAAGCGGATTAGTGGGTTCTGATATCGAAGTATTTTCCTGCAATAACTTCCACCCACTGTTTCGAAACATCGCTACTATTTTGCTTCTCTCCTGATTAAATCCTTGTTTTGAGTGTAGCGCATGTTCGTCCATTGAGTATGACCTTCGTAAGTTACCGGCTTCAAACGTTGTCAGTTGCTGAGGAATAAAGGTGCGAATACCTCCCCCCAATTTGCAACTTGCTGATAGATGAATATCCTCGCCGTTGTTTCTATACAGCGCCGACGTTTTCAGAAAATAATATATCCATTCTGTCTTAAAAAACCACGAATTGTTGCCGAAGTCAACCTCGGTATCTTTTTCGCAGAAACTGTGGGATAGATGGTAACCATCGCCTATATATTGACTTGGAAGATTGTTATCACAAGAAATAATACGTCCGTGAGGCGACACGATTGAGTTGTATTTTTTGCTCGTCGTGAGAGCGTTTTCCAAAAAGCCTGTACCCGGAATTATATCATCATCAATTATTAAGACATAGTCGGTTGTTATTTCGGTAACCGATTCGAAACGTCCGAAGACACCCTTGTTTTCTTTATATAAAGTGTATTTTATTTTGTCTCTGTATTTTGCGATTGTGTCACAGGCATCAACAAAATAAAGGGTTTGTTGAACCCAAATGACAGCAGGTTGCAGCGTCTGAGAAAGCAACGCTTCTAATTGCTCTAATAAGTGTTTGCGCTTCCAAACTGTGAGGATTACGGTTATTTGCTCGTTGTGAGTAGACATTTTTTTTTTATTTTTAAGTATGCCTGTTAGAAAATCGGTTAATATTTGATGGTTATAGATTGGGTTTTTATTATTTTGTCCTATTAATATATCTATCCATTTTTCAGCGATTATTATTTCATCAGCTGTTAAAAGACTGTTAGACATAAGTTTGAGATGAAAATCACATTCCCGAGTGGTCGGAACAAATTCAAACTGAGCCAACTGACTAAGCCTTATTTGGTCGGCATACATTTGTTGTTCTTTGTACTTGCTCCTGCTTATCTGCCCAGAATGTACTCTGTAATACAATAGATACGAAGGTATATTGTTAATTGCTCCGACTTTTGACAGTTGAACCATCAGGTCAAAATCTGCAGCGTAGTAGTATCGCTCATTATAGAAAATATTATTTTTCAAAAGGACGTCGTTTCGCATAATCATTGAAGGATGATAGCAGACGTTATTCTGAAGCAGATTAACCTTACACACGTCTTCTCCAAAGGCTCGGATGCTGGGATATGTTGAACCATCGGTATTTAGGATGTAAGCGTAGGAACCCAAACCAACGTATTCATCGTTATATTCCATAAAATTGAACTGCGTGAGCAATCTGTTAGGCATAGCAATATCATCGCTATCCATTACGCAAATATATTTGCCGCGCGCCAATCGCATAGCTATGTTCCTTGAGGCATAGTTGCCTAAGTTAGTAGAATTTGCTATTAACCGTATTCTGGGGTCAGAATATGAACGAATGATATGCAAACTGTCATCGGTAGAACAATCATCGATGATAAAAAATTCAAAATCGGTAAATTCTTGATTTACTATGCTTTCAATGGCGTCGCCAACATATTTTTCAGTGTTGTATACCGGCATGATAACTGATATAAGGGGAGTAGGGGTCATTTTTTTATGTGTTTTTCAAGTTTATTAATTATTTCGTCGTCTACATTTTCATCGAACTTACGGGCAAACAATTTCCCCGAGCCGATAAGTCTATCAAAATCTGCGTTACGCCAAATTCGGGGATATTCGGGTCCGTCTTTCCAATTTATACATCTCATATTGTCATCAACAATACTGTCGTTCCAATCTGAATTTTTCAACATAGTTTGAAACAGCATCTCATCGGGAACTAAAGTGTATTTGTAAAAATTATAAAAACGATGTCCGGGGCGGCAGGTTTCAAAAAGCCAACGTACGCAATCGTTAGTGAGAGACCACCACTGAGAGCCGTTATAAGGCTGAACATCATCAAAAAAAGGACGAATCATATTGCGCTCTTTTTGTATATCTACCAATTGCGAGGCTCGCTGGTACCCCTCGTCTTCAATAAACCATTTATAACGGATACGAATCAAGCCCTGTTCATACAATAATGGCGATGGGATTGTATATGTTTCTAAAAAATTTTTGCCTTTGTTTTCTTTGAAAAATTTCAGTATTTCTGCGTTAGATTTCAACGGAAAATCCTGTCCGCTAAGCAAATGTACGTAATCTGGCTTCGCTTCGCCGGCATACATTGTGCGCATCAATTCAATCGTTGATTCAATCATGCCGAAGCCGCCCCAAGAAACCTTTTTTTGCTCGTCGCAAAAAATAACGTTTGGTAAACCATCCAAATTGTCTTCAAACACGCCCAAATGTGATTTACGGTCAATATGTATGAAAATGTATACATGTTCGTCTGCAATGGCTTTCACCAAACGGGAAACCTGCTCAGGATTCTTGTGTGCAAGTATTAAATATGCGAATTTCATAGTTTATTTAATATTTCGCTGTTTTTGAGTTTCTAATTGATTCCATTTTTTTGTTGTAAACATCAATTACAAACTGTTCTGGAGTTATCTCCATATTTTTTAAAACACATGGATATTCCAAAGGTTGATCATACAATTTTTGTGAACACGCACCTAGGCATATTGGCAGATGTTTACATTCAAGGCATTTTTCATTTTCGAATGTCGCTTTAGCATACAATTTTTGCATTGCTTCCTGATGCCAACTAATAGTTCCATCTTCATTTAGAACACCAGCTTCGCGTTCCAAATGCAATGTACATTTGTGTATTTTTCCGGTGTAATTGATGACGGTATTGTAGAAACGATCGGAATAACAGCTGACAGATTTTCCACAACTAAACGAACTTGCATGAGACGAAATAAAGCCTTTTGAATCTGTCAATTTAGAAAAAACATACAGATTTTTATCTGTCTTTATAGGTTCAGAAATAGTATAACGCGACTGTGAAGTATGTCGATAATCTATCAAAATATTTTTTTTATATTGCTCAGGAAATTCTTCAATCAAAACATACAAATCTTCAACATTCAAAGTCTTTTTATCGTAATTTATTCTAAGAAGAATTTTCACATCTTCGATGTTTTCACAAAGCAATGCAATATTGTCCATAATGCGTTTAAAAGTAGGCTTTCCGTTAATATTTCTGATAGCATTGTGTCGCTTTTCATCGCCGTCAATTGTTATTTGAAAGCTGTTTAATTTTATTTCATCTAGTTGTCGCACTATATTCGAATTTATCAAATAGCCATTTGTTCTTAAATGATGAGTGAAGGGTAGCGTATTTTCATTAACAGATTCTGCTGCCTTAATTGCAATGGGATAAATCACTTCATTAAAATACATCAAAGGCTCACCACCAAACCAGTCTAAATGGAAACTTGTTATTTTTTCGTCATTAACCATTATTTCAATATGATTTTTAACACGATTTATCATATCCGAAGACATTCTTCCTGAATTTTTTTTGTGTTGTGCACAATACCAACAGTCAAAAATACATTCTTCAGTTGGGCTAATAGCCAATCGGTAAAAACGATTAAGAAAAACAGTTTGTTTGTTCCGATATCGAATTATATCCAATTCGTCTGTATACTCATTAACAATGAACCCCCATTCCTTAAAGCGATCAAATACTGTCGTGTATTGTATCCGAAATGAAATTAAATCGTTAAACAAATTTAATATTTTTTCATGTTCGACTTGCGATAAAGAAAATGTGTGTCCGGTAATACCATTAAAGTAAACGTTTTTTTTTCCACACTCTACGATGTAATTATATTTGCTTAATTTATACATTATTGTTTGATGTTTATTGTTTATAAAAAAATAATTATTCTAATTTTAAAGTGTTCGCGGTTACTTGTATTGCCGCTTTCCATATAGTTGATAAAATTGAAAACACAATAACCAAAAACACTGCCAGAAAAATAGCCAAGTACAGCCATGCTTCAATAGAAGTTTGCTTCACGTAGCCTTCAAGCCAGCGTTTCATTATGAAAAAACCAGCCGGAAAAGCTACTGATGCAGCAATAATAAGCAAAATCAGATATTCTTTTAAAAAAATATTCATTATATCCAACATTTCTGCTCCGTGCACTTTGCGGATAGCTATTTCCTTGCGGCGTTGCTGGCAAGTAAGGCTTGTCAGCGAATAAATTCCGAAAACGGCTATCAAGATACAGGCAAGGGTCATGATAGACAATAGTTTTATTAACGCACGTTCCGACTTGAAATATTCCTCGAAAATATCTTCCATGTAGGCAAAGTCGATTTCAAATTCGCCCTGGTCAGGAAACTCCTTTCGCATCCATTCTGTAACGGCTTGTTGTGTTTGTTGGCGCATTCCATCCTCGTATCTGTAGGCTACAGCCCTAAAATAATCATAGCCGGAAGGTGGAAAATAAATGCCTGTAGGTTTCGTTTTTGTGGTAGGCGTCTGGTAAAAATCACGGGCGACGCCAATCACTCTTTCAGCCGCTCTTAATGCATCGCCCGCCTCTTTCATCGCAGTTTCGTTGAATACCTCCGCGTCTCCTGCAAATTCGTTGGGATGTGCAAAACCTTCAATAATTTCTACGCCAAAGAAATCGTAAAAATGAGCATCGGCAGGAATGCCGTGAATCCATGAAGTCACAGTAACACCATCTTTTTCATAAGTAAACGGACTACTTCCAATTATCATATTGCCAAGAAAACGATTATCGGGAAATATTGGCAGCGCATCATTAATTCCGGGTATCTGTCTTATTTGTTGTGCAAAATAAGGAGATGACAACGGACAACAAACGGCTTGCACGGCAGCAACATTTCGACGATTTATACCCATATCTGTTTGATGCAAAAAACGTATCTGCTTTATAAAGACAAGTGCACAAAACATCATTGCAAGGCTAATAATCAGTTGTACTACCAGACTGCCCTTTCTGAACGTGTTTCGTGAGTCCTTGATTCTCTTTATGTTGTCATTAAGCGTATATTTGCGAAAATAAAAAATGGGTATACCGCCGGCAATTACGCTACAGACTGTTAACAGCGCTGCATAAATAAAAAGTTCTCCATATATGTTTATATTACTGTGTCCAATTGTTGCGTATTCCTTGAAGGGTTGCATCAGCGCTACCATCAGCATGAAACCTGATATTAGTGACAACAGAATAATTAGCAGGAAATCGGTGTATAGCGTGGCGGCTATTTGCCAATCTGTTGCACCATTGACCTTTCGTAAGGCTAATTCGCGTAATCGCATCCGAGCACGCGTTACAAACAACGTAAGATGGTTAAAAAGCGAACACAAAATTACCAGCATACCTGCTATTGCGAAAATTTGAATATGACCCAATTTTATATCGTAGTCCATATAACCTGTCGGATTATTATGCCGTAATTGTGTTAACGGCGTAATAATTATTGATGACGGAAAGGGCCATTGTGGAAGCATAACGCTATCTATCTTTGCTTGAAAAGACTGTATATCCACACCATCTTTTACCAATATGTACGTATGATATCTTGAACGCTGCCACCAACTATTCACTGTTTCAACGTCGTCGAGAGTAATTGGAATAATCATGTTGAACGGAATGTTAGTGTTTGCCTGCCAGCGAGGAATAGTTGTTTGTACATCGAAGTTATGCTCTTCTTTGATGTAATTCTCGAATCCATTAAGTTCATCAGTCACCGCTACCGGACGGTCTGAGCGTCCTTGTATAAAAAAACTCTCCAATAAATCCACATCAAAAATATTACAAAAAGACAAATCGACATACATTGCGGTAATTTTTTCTTCGAGAGTAACAGTTCGTATTCCGCAAGCGTCCTCTATTTCTGGAAATTCCGATTTTAGCCAATTTGCAAGCGGATATGGGTTGGTGTCAAACATTAGAGGTGCGCTTTGCGATTGTTGCATATTAAGAACTGTGTGCACTCTGTAAATCCGGTCGGCTTTTGAATGAAAAGCATCGTAATTCATTTCGTACCTTACCCACAGTGCAGACAACGCAAAACAAGTAAACCCAATGGTTAACCCAATGATACTGATGATGTTTTGGGCTTTATACTTTTGTACGCAGCGTAATGCGATTTTTAAGTTGTGATTAACCCAACACACTCAAATTTTTCGCTATTTCTTCGTCCGATAAGGTATAATTAGTCAGGTCTCCGGCAAAAAATCTGTCGTAAGCAGCCATATCGACTAATCCGTGTCCCGAAAGGTTGAACAGTATAGTCTTTTTAACACCTTCTTCTTTAGCTTTTTGCGCTTCGTTTATTGCAGCTGCGATAGCATGCGATGATTCAGGCGCAGGGACTATACCTTCAGTTTGGGCAAAAAGTACTCCTGCATTGAACGAGTCTAACTGGTCTATGTCCACAGCTTCTATCATCCCATCGTTCACTAACTGGCTAACAATAGGTCCGGCGCCGTGATATCGCAGTCCGCCGGCATGTATATGCGCGGGCGCAAAATTATGTCCGAGCGTGAACATGGGCAACAATGGCGTATATCCGGCTTCGTCGCCAAAATCGTACTGAAAAACGCCGCGTGTCAGTTTAGGACACGATGTGGGCTCTGCTGCTATATAACGCGTCTTGCGTCCTGTTTCAAAATTGTGGCGCATGAACGGGTAAGATATGCCTGAAAAATTAGACCCGCCACCAAAACAGCCGATAATAATATCGGGATATTCGCCTGCTATTTCCATCTGTTTTTCAGTTTCGAGACCTATAACGGTCTGATGCAGAGAAACATGGTTAAGAACGCTGCCCAGAGTGTACTTGCAGTTAGGCGTTTGCATAGCTAACTCAATGGCTTCGGAAATAGCTGTCCCAAGACTTCCCTGATATGTCGGGTTGTCTGTCAGTATTTTGCGTCCGGCTTTCGTCGACATGCTGGGTGATGCTATAACCTGTGCGCCCCACGTCTGCATGAGCGACCGACGGTATGGCTTCTGTTCGTAGGAAATTTTGACCATATACACTGCAAGTTCCAGTCCGAAGGCTTTTGCAGCGAACGCCATTGCTGTTCCCCACTGTCCGGCTCCTGTTTCGGTAGTGATATTTGTAATCCCTTCTTTTTTACAGTAATAGGCTTGCGCCAATGCCGAGTTGAGTTTATGCGAGCCCACCGGACTAACGCTTTCGTTCTTGAAAAAGATATGCGCCGGCGTGTCGAGGGCTTTTTCCAAGCCTGTAGCTCTCACTAACGGAGAAGGTCTGTAAATCAGGTACTTTTCGCGAACCTCCTCCGGTATGTCTATCCACTTGTCGGTTTGGTTCAACTCCTGGTGTGCCAATCCTTCAGCAAAGATAGGATACAGATCCTGGGCTTTCAGCGCCTGCTTTGTTCCCGGATGCAGAAGCGGCTTGGGCTTATTGGGCATATCTGCCACTATGTTATACCATTTAGCGGGTATTTCAGCCTCGCTAAGCATTATTTTTTTTTGATTTGTCATGATAAATAAATTTTTACGTTTTTGACGCCGCAAAGGTATACAAAAAAATGAAATTAAACAAATTTAAATATATAATCATGGATTTCCCGATGCTTCTCTTATTTTATGATATATCTCCGTATTGTCATACGCGCCTGTAAACTTGTGGGCGCCCGGGCCATAGGTAAATACCGGCAACATGACGGGCGTGCGGTCAGTGGTCATAAACTGTACGCTAACATTTCCTGTTTCTTCGTGTCCGTTTATAATTGTCATACCGCCTGTTTCATGGTTGCCGGTGACAATTACTAATGTTTCGCCGTCAGCGTCGGCAAAACGTAGCGCTTCGGCTACAGCCATGTCAAAACTTAGAAGCTCAAGTACAGTAGCAGACAGCGAGTTAGTGTGACCCAAGTCGAACTTGAAGCCCTCTACCATCAGGAAAAAACCTTTGTTGCTTTCGTCGGAAAGTTTTTGGATAGCTTGTCGGGTCATGGCGGCAAGCAGCGGCAAGGTTTCTAATGAGACAGCTCTGCCCATTTGCTCGTCAATGCAGATAACTTTTCCTTTTGTTGCGCCGATGTCTTCCATTGATGTTGTTACGGTGTATCCGGCTTTGGTTCTCAGTTCGTTGAGCAGGTCAACATCATCGTTTCGAAATCTGAAGGCACTCATACCGCTTCCTGCCAGCAGTGTCAGCTTTCCGTCGAGCAACTGTCGAGTTATTTCATCGGTGTTTGTTCGCTCTTTTGCGTGTGCATAGAATGCCGCCGGGGTAGCGCCTGCAACGCTTCCTAATGTAACGATGCCGCAAGAAAAACCGTTTTTGTGAAAAGCGTCTGTCAGTGAAGGATAGGGCTCTCCGGTTTCGCTCATCGAAATATGTCGTGTATGGTTTCGTTTGCCCGTTGCTATGGCGCTTGCCGCCGATGCAGCATCGGCGACATAGGCGTCTTGGGCTTGATTGCGTTGCAGACCTGTATGCTTCATGTTCAAAATCGTTAATCCCTTGTTTACAGTGTTTGCCGCGCTTATCTGCGACGTTCCCATTCCGTCGGCAATAAGCAAGATAACGTTTTTGACGCGGGTGTTGTCTCCGTCGTTTCGAAAATGCGGCATGTAAGTTTGGACGCCCTGAGCAAGCCTAAAATTTTTGTTTTCGAAGTTTCGGAAAAAGATAGCACATTCCTCGGGTCGGTCGGTGTTTATATAGTCTACGCCCATGCTGTTGAGAGCGCTCCATGCCGTCACGCCGTCCGGGGCGCCCCAAAAACGTATCGGTTTGCCGAGAGCGTGCGCCTGAACTATGACAGCCGTCAATCGGTCGCGGTCTTCTTTGGGTATGCTGCCTCTACCGTTCCAACGGGAAAAGCTGCGAAAATTGAGGCTTATCATTGAAACTTTTTCCAATTGTTCCGGAGTATAAGAGGTGTGGCTGCCATCGAACGTTATAAGCGATGGATATTGGCTAAACCTTTCTGCCGGAGGACGATTGCCCGAAATGACAACGCGAACGGCGTGGGGATTGACTGCCGGGTCAAAAACTTCGGGATGCTTCTTCAACTTGTCAATAAGGATGTCTAAAGCCGGATTGAACGGCGATTTAATATCTACTAACAGAATAAGCAGGTCGTCAGAATTTTTCCAGGCTCGTCCCCGGTTTTCACCAAAAAGTTTGACAAGCGGCTGCAGGTATGCTTCATCTAATGTCGGGGCTTCGGGCAGTTCGTGAGGGTCGTGGGCTACTAACAGCTCGCCCGGAGTATCAGTAGAAAAGATGTCAGCCTCAATAGAAGCAGCCCTCTGAGAATAAGACACATAGAACGGCACTATTTGACGATAATCATTGTGCGAATGTATAAGTACCCTCTGAGCTGAAGCAGCGCCCGGAAAAAGGCAAAACAGAGTGAGCGTGAGAACAGTAAGACGGGAAGGCATATTTTTTCTAAAATTTAATTGTATATTTCATTCCCTTGTTGGGACCCACAAGGAAGTTATCTACTATGAAGTTTGCGTCTTCTACGCGGCTTCCTTCGTCTGCTCTGAACGAGAATGAATATCTGCCGTTTGGAACAATTGTGAAGCTGCGGAACCCAAATCGTGGGTCATGGTTGGCTTTGCTGATGCGAAAGGTCAAATCGGAATTGTTTTGGAACACTATTCGCACTGTATTTCCTGTTCTTTCGATTGTTTTTTCCAACGCTTTATCCATCAGTTCTTTCAGATGCACCTCCTTTCCTATCACGTTATTGTTGTTGAACGCCGCCGTTCTTCTTTCTTTGAGGGCTTCGTGTATTCCTTCTGCTGTTGCTGTACGCGCAAACACGAGTGTCATAGGGCGATACGAGCCGGGGGCAAAAACAGGCATGGGGTCGTGAGCGTCTGAGTTGCCAATAATTGTCAGGTTTTTTTCCAAACACCATTGGTGCGCTTCGGGGTAATAATTACCATCGTTTACTACTTCAATGCCGTGTAGCATACCTTCTTCCAGCAATCGCGTGTGTATGTCAAACCAAAGCGTAGTGTCCGGCTGTTGTGCTCCCCAGCCGGGGTGATTCCAGAATATGAATGCTCCCTGGGCTTTTGCGGCACGCAACGCATCCATATAGTCGGGCTTGTCTAACGCTTCCGAATCGGTCAGAAAAATAGCGTTAATATGTCCCGGAGGCATAGGACGTGTTATTTCGCTGCCACGTATCAGAATTATGCCACGTGACTGCGCCGTAGACTGCGCAACCTCATAGGCGCGATTGTGCGAGCCGACAACATCTGCAAGGCGGGGACGATGCTCTATATGCTCGGTTATCGATATAGCATCAAGTCCTTCGCGGTAAGCCTCATTTACACGCACAGTAGGCCAAACAGCGCCATCAGAAAAAACGGTGTGCATGTGAAAATCGCATTTCAGGGTAATAAAACCCTCCAGATTGGGGATATTGATATGTCCCCGTACCTGTGAAAAAAGCGGCAGCGATAAAAAAACTGCCAATACAAAAAATATGAACCTTTTCATTTCCTTTTATTTTACTGATTTTTAATTAAAATTAAAATTTTCGCAAAGGTACAAACTTTTTTTTGATTTTCATGAAAACTTTTTCAATGATTTTTTTTTGGAGGGTAATTTTTTTTTTGCAAAATCGATTTTGCAAAAATAAAAGACCTGAAAATTGCATCAATGCAAGGGGATACCGGCATACGCCGGTATGACGAGCAGCCGTCTCTGCGGGTCACCGTGTCGTCATTGCGGGCTTGACCCGCAATCTCCCGTATTGCATCAATGCAAGGGCATATTGAGTTTGTAGAGACGGGGCGTGCCCCGTCTTAATTAATTGGTACTACGACTTTTTATGTGGAAACTGCGGCAATCACGGCAATCCGCGAGGATTGCATCTCTCGGTAGAATTGTGATATACAGTGATTTATCTCTGCAATCCGTTAGGATTGCATCTTTTGAAAAAGTGCTGACAAGTAGAATAACCAACTATTGAGATGCAATCCTAACGGATTGCCAGGGTTGTGTGTGGCTATATCGTTTTCTACCGAGAGATGCAATCCTAACGGATTGCCAGGGTTGTGTGTGGCTATATCGTTTTCTACCGATATTACATCCCTAGCGGATTGCCAGGGTTGTGTGTGGCTATATCGTTTTCTACCGAGAGATGCAATCCTAGCGGATTGCCAGGGTGGTGTGTGGCTATATCGTTTTCTACCGAGAGATGCAATCCTAGCGGATTGCCAGGGTTGTGTGTGGCTATATCGTTTTCTACCGAGAGATGCAATCCTAACGGATTGCCAGGGTTGTGTGTGGCTATATCGTTTTCTACCGAGAGATGCAATCCTAACGGATTGCCGCTTTGTGTGTTCAAATCATCATTGTTACCTTTCCACACAAAAAGTCGTAGTGCCAATTCATTCAGGTAGACGGGGCACGCC
>Ga0099364_10010605_pt1 | contig 12656 bp, 10 predicted proteins | sample TergutTh196P3_FD_73070 | JGI IMG/M metagenome (GOLD analysis project Ga0099364, IMG submission 73070) | Microcerotermes parvus P3 segment gut microbial communities from Pointe-Noire, Republic of the Congo - Th196 P3 | ecosystem: Host-associated > Arthropoda: Insects > Digestive system > Gut ... | reverse complement strand
TTCGTACTGGGCGTTCGGCTCCATTCGGAGCGAGAGGAACCGGAACAGATTATGTAAATCGACTTTCCAATAAGCCTCGGTGTAGGTCGAGAGCGGCAAATCTTTTCTCGCCTGTTCCCGGGCAATGCCAAGCTCCCGCCGTTTGTCGTAGAGTTCTCTGGCTCGGCGATGAAAGTCCCGCTCCTCATCGGACAGTTTTCGGCCAAGTTCGAGATCGTCGATTTGGTTACCGCTCCCCTGTTTGTTCGTTTTGGACTGGAGCCGCCACGCACCCGGCTCCGTGGTGCAGGTCGAGTCAATCGCTTCGGAATACCGGGTACTGTACTCATTGACGGAAGCGGTGCGGTGCCGAATCCATTGCCGCCAACAGTCCATCGGCACACGAACGAGCAACTTCACCTCGGCCATTTCGAACGGCGTCGTGTGTTGATGCCGCATTAGATAGCGGAGTAACGTTCGGTCATCAGAAACCGATTTGGTTCCTTCGCCGTAACTGACCCGTGCAGCCTGCACGATAGCGGCATCGTCACCCATCACATCGACAAGGCAGACGAAACCGTCATTGAGGACCGGAAATTTTTGCCAACGGGGCATGGGAGATAGGAGTTAGGAGCTATACTACGCAACGCCATGGAACTGCGTTTTTGATTGTTGTGGGAAAGTGGAAAGTGGAAAAGTGGAACGGTGTCGAATCCCGGATGAAATCACCTTCTCACGTCCCACATTCCACTTTCCCACCCCAGAGAGAAGTGCCCGTTTTATGCCGTTGAGCAGTAGTAGGAGTGAAAAATGAGGAAGGGGAACTTGCCGAGCAAAGCCCGGCTCTATCATTCCAGCTCCTAACTTCCGGCTCCACACTCCTTACTATTGGTTTTTCAATCTTTTCTGCACATCGACTTCGACGACACCGAAGGCTTGTTCGTGCCGCATGATGGTCGTCTGGAGAGCCAAAAGCATTCTTTTGGCTGTGTAGAAATTCGTTACGATTCGGTTGGTAACGACGATCGGCTGCGCCGGAACCCCGACCGGCTGCGGATTGAGACTGAAATCAATAATCAGCTCTTCCGGTGTGCCGGTGACACGGCAGAAGTTGGCGTAAGTGGCCGTCACTTTGGAATCGTCGAACCGGAACTCCTGCGGAACCTGTTGCCGTGACGAGGCACCGGAGTTATCGTTGGCGGAATCCACAGGCAAAGCATCCGTAGACATACACTCTCTCCTCAATGGCCGAGGTTGGAAAAATGACACGCAAGCACACCGGGGAGGATAACAGATTCTCGCCCCCACCGCAAGGGAGACCGACGGCGGAAGGGGCGTAAAACGATCACCCCTTGACTTCGTGAAGACATCGGCTAAAATGCAGCCCGATTTGAGAGGTTGGTGTTCGTCCGCGTTTTCGTTGCGGACGTCAACAGGGAATCCGGTGCCGTCGTTTGACGACCATTCCGGAACGGTCCACGCCGCTGTAATCGGCTTTTGAAACGTCTGTTCTATTTGGCCATTGCCCCCACCCTCCCCTCCCCCTCTGGGGGAGGGGAGGGGGGGGGGGAGAAGGCCCGACGTTTTGCCGGAAGTCAGAAGACCTACCAATTTCACACTGCGGTTTCCGGAGCGATGGACAAGGGAATCCGCCAACAGCAGCCGTCTCCCTACACGACGGCAACTCAATGAAAGGCAGGTTTCTCCATGTCTCGACGTCCCTTTGCGTTTACCCTTGTTGAACTTCTCGTCGTCATTGCGATCATCGGCGTTTTGATCGCACTGCTCCTTCCCGCCGTCCAAGCGGCAAGGGAAGCGGCACGACGAATGAGTTGCGCGAACAACCTCCGCCAAATCGGCATTGCGGTCCACAACTATCACGATACGTTAGGAAGTTTCCCCGCCGGTCAAATTGCCGGTACGGCAGCGGACAGTTGCACCAATTTCGGCTGGGCGGCACTCATTTTGCCGTACATTGAACAGTCGAACCTCGGTGCCCAACTCAATTTTGGAACAACGATCATCGATGGTGCCGATTCAAACGGTATCGGGATCAGCGGCAATGCGCTCATCGGTGCAACGTTGATTCCGACTTATCTCTGTCCCAGCGATCAAGATCGAAAGTTAATCCGCACGCCGGATTATTGGACACAAGGAACCACCTTCGGAGACTATGAAAGAGCTCCAGCGCACTACGGTGGCGTGTGTAGTGAGAGAATTACGGAAGAAGGCCAAACCCAAGGAGGAAATGGACGTCTCGGCACCATCGTCGGAGCCAATGCAATCTATGATGGGAGCGGCAACACCATCGGCTTCGATCCGGCACCACTTATGGGATTCGAAGATATAACGGATGGCACCTCAAACACGATGATGATTGCCGAAACGTCATCTTATGAAACGACGGCAGTCAAGGTATACGGCAACGGACAATGGATCAGCGGCACGAATATTTTCCGCAAGAATGCGGAGCCTGTTAATTTCAGACCTCGATGTGAACATTTTGATGCCGGTGGTCCGGACCCGGATTGGGCTTGTAATATCTGTTGCGATCCGGCATGGATCGGAAACAAAGGATACCAGCATGACTTCCGCAGTTGGCATCCCGCTGGTGCTCACGGACTTTACGGCGACGCCTCGGTTCATTTTATCTCGGCAACAACGGCGATTGAAATCCTCGGCTACCTTTGCAATCGAATGTCCGGCGTAGCGTTCCGTGCGCCGTAACACTGCGGCACGACACAGAGTCCGGAGCACAACCCAAGGACAGCGCACGCCCCATACGTTCCAACTTAAGCCCTAATACGTCCGGGTTTCCGATCAAAGGAGCATAAAGAACTTCCCAAAGGCAACATTGTCTCTCGGTCTTCTCCGTGCCTTTCTTCACTAAAATCACTGCTGCGACCTTAAGTTGAAACGTATGGGGCTAGTACCTGACCTGGTCTAAAATTGTGGATTCGATCTCCGTCATTCCCGCGCAGGCGGGAATCTAGAGGAGGAGATATAACATCCTTCCCCTAGGCCCCCGCCTACGCGCGGGGGTGACGAGTATTCACAATTTTAGATGCGGTCGAGCACTAGCCTGCGCGGGGGCCTAGCCCCTCGACGTCATTGAGTTTGTTTCATCGCCATAAGTTTTTGCAATTAAAGAAGATGTGAACATCTGTCCTCTAGGCCCCCGCCTGCGTGGGGTGACGGGAATGTTGTCCAAACCCATTTTTAATACGCTCTAAAGAGATGGAGACTGAAAATCCGCTCCTATTTTTAATGCGTTCCAAATGAGGCTATCGGAAGTCGCGGATTCTGCGACTCGGTGGGGCTGCCGGTGGTTCCACACCTGCGGCAATCTTGGAGAGAGCCTGCCATGTTCTGCCGCCGATCCGGATCGTTTGCACGGAAGACGTTTGGTCGACGTCCTGTGCGAGCATGATGCTCGCTTCGGGTCCCGCTAGAGCACATGATTGACGAACAAGAGCCGCCTCCGGTGAAAGTTGATTGATTCTGTACTTCTGCATAAGCACACCGAGTTGCCACATTGAAAATTTCCCGCTTCTTCCCCCGGAAGCACCAACCGGTTGTTGCATTGCATCGATTGCCGCTTTGAGTAGGTCCTCCGTTTTCGGATCGAACCCACCCATTAGGACGAAGGCGTCATCCCGGAACCCCCAAAAGATGTGCAACGTTTTTGCGGCCATTAACCTTGCGAGGGCGTCGGTTTCTTGCTCGGACACGAATTCCTTGAGCGGAAGGACGCAACTCGACAGTTGGAAACCGTCGATGGAGTCGTAGTTCGTTTTAAGTTGCTTGAGAGCTTTCGCCACGTTATCCAAAGCCGGTTTTTCAAGATGTTCCCGAATAAGCGAACCGATCTTTTCCAGCTCGTCGCCCTCAGCAAGTGTGATTCCTAACGAGAATGTTCCGTCATTACTTAACGAGCCGCCGAAATCGAATTTTTCCAGCCCCGACGTAGCAATCAGGATTTTTTTTGCACTTGCCGCCACCGTTTTGGCCAATTCGATCTCCGCATTATCCCCGATACCATCTACGGCTAGTTCGAACATCCCCGCAATCAATTGATTGATTTGGGGCTCCGATATGCCAAGCCCTTTGTCTACAAAAGAGAGCGACACCACGGCATTGTCGTCGCCGAGGAAACCGCCGAATTTCGACCTGGCATTTTTCAGAAACGCAAGTCTTTTTTCCGTATCAGAGTCCGGCTTGGCAACGACGGTCGTTCGGAAACTCACGTCACCGCTTCTCGGATCCATGGTCAGACCGAAAGTGATCGATCGGGTTTCCTCGCAAATTCGGTCGACGGTCTGATTGAGTTGTTCGAACATTGGCGTCAGCATTTCGTCCCTGTCTACCCACCTGTCTACCCAAATGGCAATGAGTATCTTAGTCAGCCTGAGTAAATCTTGGATGGCGGACGCGTTCTCGGTATCAAGGCGAACGCCCAGCGAAAACGTTTCGAGGCCCTTGATAAGTTCCGACGGATCATCGGGAGTCGATATGTCGGAGGGCTCCGCAGAAAAGACCAGATAACCCTTCTTTTGAGACACGATGTACGTTCCCATCGGACTGTCGAAGAGCAATTTTTCGTCGTCTTCCTTCTTGAACTGTGCCCGCAAAACGTCGAAGCCGGGAATCTCGACCTCATTGAAGTCGTTGATCGGCAGAAAGATGAGCGGCCGGAACATGTCGCCGTCGCTGTAAAGAACGAACAGGATTGGATTTTGGGGAGCCATTCCTTTCAGTTCTCTGTACGGTTGGGTGACATCGCGGAAGTCCTCCGGCGTTCCGACCAGTATTGCGATTCTTTCGGCGATCTTGTACAGCGTTTCCGGATTTGCGGTCGAAACGGTCAAGACCGGCTTAAATTCGTCGGCCTGAAGCATCGGCAACGACAAAACGCCTGCAAAAAAAATGCCGATGACGATTCCGAATCCTTTGTGAAGTTGTCGTGGTTGCATGGTTTTCACACTGTTGAAGGAGCAAAACTCAATGGCAAAGAGGATAACACGTTTTGAGGAAGAAAAAAGTCATGCCCCGTCATTACGCTACGCCCCATTCCGGCTGTTTCGATCCAAACCAAAAAATTCTTAATACGCTTTAGCGGAATTGCCAGAAGTGGGAAATTTTCGGAATTCTCTCGACATTTCCCATAGCCTATGGTACGATATGCGGCCTGACGGGGGTTTGAAGCACCGCTAAAACGCAAGCGAAAGGAGGATTCGCATGAACTCGTCTCGATTTTTGGGTGTCGTCTTTGTCCTATTGTTCACGCTGACGACCAAAGCGGAAACGCCGCTCGTCGTCGAATCGGCGTGGATCGTCGCCAACAATGAATGGTTGGCGGCAATGCCCCTCACAGGCGAACATCTGGTCAAAACGCGGAAGTTTCCCGATGAAATCCCCGCCAATGCCGCTTGGCAAGGAGCGACAATCACCGACGGCAACGAAATATGGACGGTCATTGTATTACCTTTGAAGCCGGGCAACCATGATTTGGGCATTGCGTTCCGCCTCAAACTATGGACCAATACCATCATTGCCGGCGCGTTTCCCGGCAACACGTTCCAGATAATCAAACGTGAGTCGTTTTTGTACCTCATTTCGCCCGGCCTCTCGGAAACCGACATCGATACGCTCCGATTGGACGACTATTGGTTCGATCTGAAACGAAGATCGCATTTTGCATTCATTCAATACTATCCGGAGCGGACATTACTGCCCACGTTGCCGCCGGAACAGGAAAACGAAGGAGCCTTCGTCAAAAAGGTTCGGCAACGATCCGCCGGGGACTACGTGGACGGGCAATATGCCGGAAAAAACGAGTCGTTTTTTATGGGACTGCGGACGATCAATCAAGCGTACACATTCGTCTATGAATGGACGAACGTCGAAGGCGTAGAACAAGTTTCGCAAACGGAAACGCCGTTCCAATTCGGTGGGTTCGCTAAGCCGAACTCGCCGTTCCACGCCGCATTCCGTTTTCCGCTTGGAAAGGATGTCATCGAAAAGGCAACTTTGGGTTTTCGGGCCGGAACAACGGTGACACTTCCGGAGAATCGAAAGGAAAATGAAAAATATAATATTACTTTCAATTTCTCTCTGCTTCCAAACCCACCGCATTATGACGATTGGCACGTCGTCTCAAAAGAGGGTGTTGCCGTCTACTATCCGAAGCAACCGGAAGATCGTCCGGATGAAGACGGTGTTCCAAGCAACGCGGAAATGGATAAAACGAACGAAGAGTTGTCGCACAGTTTGCTCTCCTTTGCAAGTAATGTTCGTCAATCGCTCTTGTCGATGGATTGGTCGCAACCAATTGACTTGGCCTTTTCAAACGATGATAACGTTGGATATTTGGCGTGTACCTATCCGCCTGCCAGGATGGGAATCGACTGGAACCTTGCCGCCCAACTAAAACAAGCCGCGATTGAGCATGTGCGACGGCTAACGTCTCCAGATGATCCTCGGTACAATAAGTTGGAGAACCTATCGTGGATAGGCATTGGCGAGTTTGCCAAGTTGGAAACCGCTACGGACATAACATGGTATCGAGTCCAATATGGCAATAACGCCGTGGTCTTCGGATATGAACCGGAAAAAATTTACGCGGCATTCCGCCAATTGGATTCTTCGGGCACCGCTTCCGAAGAGATGTATGAAACAATGCAACAACGACTTGTACAAAAAATCAACGATTCCAAGCAGGCCGTTGCAGACGGAATGAAGCCGCCGAAAACGGTGTTTCGTTTCAATAGGGATGGTGCCAACGTTCAAGTCGATTACGAAGCCACTGAACGCGGCTCCCGTTACATTGCCACTATTGCACAGGATTCCTTCGGTAACGTCCTTGCCTTGGCTCAAGCCTTCGGCGGCGATTACCTGAACCGAGCGTTACCGTTTATGCAAGCACAATGACCGTTCACGCCAGCGGCGGTCAAAACGCAAGCCATATCCCCCCAAACTTATGACCGCACTTATTGACCAAGAAAACTGTACCGCTTGCGGCGAATGCGTGTTGTCGTGTCCGTTGGAATCAATTTCGATCAACGCCGAGACGCAGGCCGCTTGCGTTGATTCCGACACCTGCGGCGAATGCGGCAACTGCATCGGCGTCTGTCCGACGTCCGCCATTTCGCTGTAGACAACAGCTTGCTCGCAACCAGCCTGCTCTAAAATTGTGGATTCAATATCCATCATTCCCGCGAAGGCGGGAATCTAGAGGAAGGGATAGAACATCCTCCCTCTAGACCCCCGCCTACGCGGGGGTGACGGGGATTCATAATTTTGGACTTGGTGTGCCACTAGCCTTACCCTTTTACCCCCTCTGCACAATGAGTGTTATTTGGCTTTGGATCGGTTTCATCGTTTTTATCATTGCCATGTTGGCACTCGACCTCGGTGTGTTCCATCGGAAAGCGCACGTGCCGAGTCTGCGTGAGTCCCTTGCGTGGACAATCGCTTGGATCTTGGTCGCTCTGGCGTTTAATGTCGGAATCTACTTCATCTACGAACACCATCTGTTCGGCATCGGACAACCGGCAGGCAAAGACCCCGTGAACGGTGCGCAGGCGGCAAAGTTGTTCCTCACCGGATACCTAATCGAAAAGTCGCTGAGTCTCGACAATATTTTCGTGATCGGTATGGTCTTCTCGTTTTTCGCCGTTCCGAGAAAGTATCAGCACCGCGTGTTGTTTTGGGGAATCCTCGGTGCCATTGTTTTGCGTGCCATTATGATTCTGCTCGGCGTTGCCTTGATCCAAATGTTCCAATGGATGTTGTACGTTTTCGGGGCGCTGCTCCTCATCACGGCAATCAAGATGCTCCTGCATCGGCACGAAGAGATTCATCCGGAGAACAATCCGCTCGTTAAATTAGCGCAACGCTTTTTTCGGATGACATCGACGTATCACGCAGACCGTTTTTTCGTCAAGGAAAACGGACTCTGGGCGGTTACGCCGATGTTCCTCGTCCTGCTGGTCGTCGAGAGTTACGACGTGATTTTCGCCATCGACTCGATCCCGGCGATTTTTGCCATTACGCAGGACCCGTTCATCGTGTTTACGTCGAATATCTTTGCAATCCTCGGTCTCCGCTCATTGTACTTTGTGATGGCGGCGATGATTGCAAAGTTCCGGTATTTGAAAATCAGTCTGTCGGTGATTCTTGTCTACGTCGGTGTGAAACTGCTGGCACAGGACGTGATTCACCATTTTGAGGTCGGCGATGTGGTCAACTGGGTGTCGCTCGGCGTGATTATTTTTACGATGCTCGCCGGTGTTCTTGTGTCGATTTGGGTGAACAAACACGAGCACAAGGCGTTGGAAGCCAATGATTGTGCGTTCGACACGATCCAAAACCTGTCGATTGCGCTGGACCGTTTTCAGGGAGATGTCGGTCGGTATCCGACGACTGAGGAGGGATTGGCGGCGTTGATGCGGCGACCGGGAACCCTTGTGAATCCCGATGCATGGCGAGGCCCCTATTTCATAGCGGACGATTCGCTGCTTGATCCGTGGGGACAACCCTACCAATACGTTTCGCCGGGAGTCCGCTATGGCGGCGATTTTGAACTTTGGTCTCTCGGACCGGACCAAATCGACGGCACCGACGATGACATCGGCAACTGGAACCGAAAAACGACCGACGAGGCGAAGGAAGGTGATACCGTGAAACGGCATTGATCGGACATTTTGAAAATCGTCCACCTAAAAATGGTTGTTTATTGACGTGCCCGATAAGCGTACATCATTTCGGTGAACCATTCGCCGAGGGGATTGCAAAGCAACAGCAATACGAGTTTGTACCGTAACGACGGAATACAAACGACCTTGTGCCAACGCCTTCGCAGTGCCTTCAGCGAACAGCGAACGACGTATTCCGTGCTCAACCAGGCGATGCCTGGCGTTTTGGCCGCAACGTCGCTTTTCATCGTTGCGGTGTCGTGAAAACCAGTGCGGGTCAGACCGGGACAAAGTGCCTGAACCCGAACGCCGTGCCGGGCAACATCGCAGTTCACCGACTTCGTGAAAGAAAGAACGTATGCCTTCGTCGCCATGTATTGGGCACAGTTTGTGCCGTGCAAAAACGATGCGACCGAAGCGAGGTTAATCAAAAACCCTTTCTTTCGGCGGCACATGGAAACCAGCGCGGCGCGGGTCAATCGAACCAAGGCAACAACGTGGACTTGGATCATTTCGACTTCTTGTTCCGGATCGACATTGGGATAGGTTCCTTCGCGTCCGAATCCGGCGTTATTGACCATAAATTCCAGGTTGTCGATCCGTTCGATGCGTTCTTCGAGGTTGCGAACCTGCTGCGGATCGGCGAGGTCGCAGACAAAGGTTTCGACCGCAACGCCGTGCTTGGCTTCGATCTGCGTTTTGAGGGCTGCCAGGAGCTGCTCACGCCGGGCAACGAGAAGCAGGTCGTATCCCTGTGCCGCAAGTTGCCGAGCGAACTCTTCGCCGATACCGCTGGTTGCGCCCGTAATAACTGCCGTAGATTTCATGTTGATCAAGATACAGAGTCCACATCGTTAGCCGCGGCGGCCTCCGCCGCGATTGCACCAGGAAAAACGCAACGGAAACCACAACGCCATTCAACGCGGCGGAGGCCGCCGCGGCTAACTCACTCCACGCGAACTAGGGAAATGCGGACGCCGACGCCTTTCCGGGTGTACGACGGGTCGAGGCCGCCCCGATGCGCAGACCGACAGACCCTAGCGGTGTTGTTCCAGCTCCCGCCCCGAAGCACAGCAAGGCGCGTGGCCAATGACGACGCACCCACGGGATCAGTTACGCTGCCGCTCGGATAAGCACCGTACCAATCCAAACACCACTCCAACACGTTGCCGTGCATGTCAAACAAACCCCAAGCATTCGCAGGGTACAAGCCAACTTCACACGTCTTTTCCAAATACCGCCCTTTCGTCGATGTACCGTAAGGGAAATTCCCATTGCAGTTCGCCTTGTTGCCGTTCAAAACTCTTCCGAAATTAAACGGCGTTGTCGTACCAGCACGGCAAGCATACTCCCATTGAGCCTCCGTCGGTAACGAAAATCGATAACCCGATGGCGCAACATTGAGGTCGTTCAATTGTTTAACAAACTTCTGACAATGCTCCCACGATACCTGTTCCACCGGAAGTTTGACACTTTTCCAATCACTCGGATTATTCCCCATCGCGCTCTTCCACATACCCTGTGTTACAGGTGTTGTGAGCATCCAGAAACCACGGGATAACGTGACCTGATGTTGCGTTTCGTCAGTCCCTCGCCCCTCCTCGCTCTTCGGACTGCCCATCATAAACGTCCCAGCAGGACACCAACGGAACGGAAACTCCACGCCCTTGATCGACAACACCATGCCTCCTCGTTTAAACGCTCTCGCATCGCACTGGCTCGCCAACACGGCGGTGTTTCGATAACCGTTCATCGCCCGAAGCTGTGCAGCGAGTTTGCCCCAATCTTCTGCATTGGACGCCGTTTTCGCTTCTTCACCCAAGCGTCTGTATTGCCGCTCACGCTCCTCCGCTTCACGTCGTTCTCGCTCTTCTTCCTCTCTTTGGAGGCGTTCACGGTCGATTCTTTCCTGCTCTTCCCGTCGTTCTTTGAGTATGTGGTAATGCTTATCGCACTCGTCCGCTAATGCGGCAGTATCCTTATAACCATCCATCGCTCGGAACTTTTTCGCAAGACCAGGAATATCTTTCTCCGACGCCCATATCTTTTCCGCGACCAAACGGTCATATTCCTCTTGCCGCAAGCGTTCTCTTATTTTTTCGTCGTATCCTTCTATTTTCGTTCGATAATCGTCATCCGCAAAGCGGACGGCCTTTTTGAAATTGCCAAAGTCTGCAATCGGCTTTTCGTAAACGCCGAGACACTCTTCACTCGGCATTTTCAATTCCGCACACAATTTGCCGATGTATGCCGGAGCATATTCAGGATCAATGTCCAATACCTTGTCGAAATAATCGTTCGCCTGCTTCCAATCGGAATCTTCCAAGAATAAATGTCCTCGCTTCATCAGCGATTCCACGCCGGGCGCCGCCGGTTGCGGGCCCGTCGGCTGTCGCCGACGTTGCCCCCCGGCGGTGGGCAACCTACCTGTGCCAATCTCCGTTCCACCAAGAGCGGCGATGAATTCCGTACAAGTTTCAAAGCGTTGGCCCACATCTTTTGCCAATGCTTTTTGTAACGCACCATTGACGTGTTCCGGTATTTCACGGATCGACTCCGGCGGGTCCTGCGTAACCGCCATTCGGAGCAGTTCAACGTTGTCGGCGTCGAAAGGCAAATAACCGGACAATAATTCATAAGCCACCGCCGCCAGCGCATATTGATCCGTCGGTCCCGACAGCGGACGCGCACGCCATTGCTCCGGCGCCATGTAAAGCGGCGTGCCCGACCGACGCAGTTGAGTCTGCGACACCTGCGACAACGCACTGCGAATCTCCGACGCCAAACCGAAATCGATCACCTGAACGTTTTTAATGTTTTTCGTTTCATCAAGAACAAGGAAGATGTTCGATGGCTTGATGTCCCGATGAACGATCCGATTGTTGTGCGCATAATCCAGGGCCTCCGCAACGGGACGTAATATTTGTAACGCATCCTCAAAGGGCAAGGGTCGACGCTTGCCGACCGTGCGTTTGACGTATTGGTCGAGCGTTTCGCCGTCCAGCCATTTCATCACGTGATAATAACCGAGCGAAAAGTCCTCTTCGAGGGTATAAACGGGACAAATATGCGGATGTTGTAACTCGTGAATCTTTTTGAACGACGCCTTGAGTTGTTCCACGGCTTCGGCGAAGTTTTTGATTTCGTGCGGCACGAATTTTAGTACGACATTTCGTTCCGCCGTTTTTTCTTCAGCTTTCCAGACGACGCCCATTCCGCCGCGTCCGATTTCTTTGATGAGCCGGTAACGATTCGCCAGCATCATGCCCGGTTCGAGGCGAACGGCGGGCTCATCGTCGTCGAAAACGTAGGTGTTGGGATCGTCCAAAAAATGATCGTTCGGTGGGTCGCTCATGGTTCAATAAATGTTAAACTTCGTTAGCAGCGGCCCCCGCTGCGCTGAACAACGTTTTCTCCGCCCTGCATATAGGGCAGGATTGGCGGAAGATGCTGTACTCATCACGCCTCATTATAACGGAAAACCAAAACTGCGAAAAGCTTCCGATCGAGGACAGAGCCAGTCTGCTAACAAGTTTTGCGGCGAATGCGATTTTTCAGACACCTTTGGCCCTTCCGTGCGTAGAAGAGCAAAATGCGAATGGTTTGCGTCTTTCCTTTCACGCATGGAAGTCAATACGTCCGCTGCCGCCCCCTCGAAATCTTCGTCCAATCTCTCAAAAAAGTGCCCGATCCACGATCAAAATACGGCACCTCCCACCCCTTTTCCACTGCGCTCGCCATCGTGCAATCATGCAAAAATTTTTGCTCTCCCCGCATCGCTTGCCAAATGCCGTCCCGCAGCCTACAATGTGCGAAGTTCAGCGGTAATACGAATTTCCAATATTTATTAACGCAATGTCTGCACGCAACATTTGGAAGGTAATCCTTATTGCGGCGGTGTTTTTTTCCGGTTGCACTCGGCAAAGTCGGGACGAAACGCCATTGGAACCGATTCGGACAATCGCCCAATGGGAAGAATAC
>Ga0099364_10010604_pt1 | contig 12657 bp, 10 predicted proteins | sample TergutTh196P3_FD_73070 | JGI IMG/M metagenome (GOLD analysis project Ga0099364, IMG submission 73070) | Microcerotermes parvus P3 segment gut microbial communities from Pointe-Noire, Republic of the Congo - Th196 P3 | ecosystem: Host-associated > Arthropoda: Insects > Digestive system > Gut ... | reverse complement strand
ATACCGGGACTCCGGTACGTGGAGGCTTTGGAGCTAGAGAAGACGACGCATCAGGACTGCATGGTGGGGAAAGCAAGCATTTGGTTTTGTCATTTTGGGGCTCGCTTGGCGCCAAAAGAATGAATGAAATGATGGCGCAGTTCATAAAACTCAATATTGAAAGCGGAAAGTTCAGACATATCCACGCTGCCGGCATGCTTAGCGGCATTTCTGAGATGAAGGAAAATCTTGAAAGAATCGGCGTGACCGGTGATCTGCCTGAGTATATAGAACTGCGTGAATACATAGATGATATGCATTCCGTCATGTCGGATTCGGACGTCGTTATGTGCCGTGCAGGCGGGTCGACAATAGCTGAGTTGACTGCGATGAAAAAGCCTGCGGTACTTATTCCGTCGCCATATGTTTCAAACAACGAGCAGGTAAGCAATGCGGAACAAATCGTCAAAATTGGCGGGGCCATTATGCTCGAAGAAAAAAATTGCACAGGAAAGCTGCTGTTTGATACAGTCATGGATATACTTGATGACGGGCATAAACTGAAAAGCATGGCGCTTGCCCAAGAATCGCTCTGCGCACCTGACGCAGTTGAGAAAATAGTTGAGATAATATTATCACTGGCGGATAAAGAGAAATGTGAATGATGAGTTGATAATGCAGAAATGAGAGTAAAATGGCTGTGAGCAGAAGAAAAAAGCGGCGGAAAAGTAACACTGCTGCTGTATATATACCGTTAGCCGCAATCCTTGTCTCGACGCTGACAGTGCTGGGGGTAAGCGTGTTTTTACGGATAATTGAGATTGAAGTAATTGGCGCTGAAATATACGGCAGCGAACAGTTGATTAATGCGTCCGGGATATCAATTGGCGACAACTTGCTGTTTCTTGATGCAAGCGCCGCCGAGCAGATGATTCTTTCTGCAATGCCTTACATCAACGAGGTCATCATTGAATACAGTTTGCCTGATAAAGTGCTTATAAGAGTCAGCGAAGCCACAGCAATCGCAACAGTAGATTATCTTGGTGGGGTCTCGTTGATAGATTACAACGGAAGAGTTCTTGAACATATGCCTGTCAAACCTGCAGGGCTGATAGAGATACGGGGTTTCACCCCCGCCGACGCAAGTGAAGGCAGTATGTTGAGACCTTCTTTTGGTGATGACACAAGGCTGCGTTATCTGACAGAAATGCTGACGGCTTTTGAGAGGGAAGGTATACAAGATCAAGTGACAATTCTAGATATATCTAATATCGCCTTTGTCAGTTTTGTGCTTAATGACCGATTTACGGTCATTGTTGGAACAACAGATAATGTTCGCAGTAAGTTGAGCAGTTTGCCGGAGATTATCGCAGATATTGAGACTAGGGAGCCAAGGGGCGAAAACTGGACTATTCACATGACAGATCGGGAGCCATGGAGGTTCTCGCCCGACAGATAGTACCAAAACAGCAGAGGGCTAGCAGTGGTTACAGGTCATGGGGTATCCGGGAGAGTGGCTTTTTGAAGCTTTCCTAGCAAATAATGGGTTATATGGGCAGTGGCTACCGCCTCCTGCCATTGAGAATCGCTTCAAAAAGCCACTCTCACGGGTACCTCCTGAACAGTTATTAAATTGTTTACTCTACTTGAGCACTACTCCGGCTATTACCATTTGCTGAACCTGAGACGTGCCCTCATAAATAGTCAGGATGCGGACATCACGCCATAGACGCTCTATGGGATACTCTTTGACATACCCGTAACCGCCGTGTAGCTGCAACGCTTTACCAACCACATCCACAGCCATCTCGGATGCGTAAAGCTTCGCCATTGCCGCGTCTTTCGTAACATCCTCACCGGTATCCATCTTATATGCGGTGTTATAGACCAGCAGACGCGCCGCATTGAGGCTCGTCTCCATATCCGCGACCATGAAACGCAGAGCTTGGAAATCCGATAGAAACTGCCCAAACTGCTTGCGCTCCTTGATGAATTTCACAGCCTCGTCAAGTGCGCCTTGCGCTATGCCTATGCTCTGAGTCGCAACCCCGACGCGTCCGATGGCGAGCGTCTTCATCGCGGTGCTAAAGCCCTTATTCAGCTCCCCAAGCATCTCGCTTTTATGTACGCGGACATCTTCGAGCACTATATCGCAAACTCCGACACCGCGCTGGCCCATTTTATCCTCGTGCTTACCGATGGAAACCCCGGGCAGACTCATGTCAACGATGAAACATGATATGCCTCTTGAGCCCTTTTCCGGGTCGGTCTTGGCAAATATGACCGAATTTTTTGCTATATGAGCGCCTGTTATAAAGGTTTTCCGGCCATTGAGTATGTAGTAGTCACCGTCCTCGACGGCTTTTGTCGTCATCGAGCCTGCATCGCTGCCCGCGCCCGGCTCTGTGAGGCCGAAAGCCATGAACTCTTCTCCGCTTGCGATTTTTGGAACGTACTTTTGCTTCATTTCCTCGCTGCCGGCAAGAAGAATCGGCGCTGTAGAAAGCGAGTTGGCGGAAGATACGAGAAGCGCGCATGCTATGCTTTTTTTGCATATCTCTTCTATGACACACACATAGGAACGAGTGTCAAGCCCAAGTCCTCCGTATTCTTCAGGGAGTTTCAGTCCGTAAAATCCCATTTCTGCCATAGCGTCATAAATATGCTGCGGAACTTCGTCGGTTTGGTCGATCTCAGTCGCTATCGGAGCAATTTCATTTTCGACAAACTCTTTCGCCAATGCCCTGATGTCTACGTGGTCTTCGTTAAAAAACATTTTCTTCCCTCCGTACTTTACTTATTATAGTCAAAGAAGCCCTTGCCGGTTTTCCTGCCAAGCAGGCCGCCTCTAACCATCTTCTTGAGCAGTGTATTCGGCCTGTATCTCGGATCGCCCGTTTCTGCATAAAGGAGCTCTAAAATACTCAGGGTAACATCGTTGCCGACAAGATCCGCAAGCGCGAGTGGCCCCATGGGATGATTTGCGCCAAGCTTCATAGCCGTGTCGATATCCTCCGCGCTGGCTACGCCTTCCTGCAGTGCTCCGATGCCCTCGTTTATCATCGGGAATAGCACTCTATTGACGATGAAACCGGGGCTGTCGTTGACCGTGACCGCATCCTTTCCGATTTTCGCGCAAAGATCCATGACCTTATTGTACGTATCGTCTGAGGTCTCAATACCTCTGATCACTTCGACAAGTTTCATAAGCGTCGCAGGGTTGAAGAAATGCACACCGATGAATTTATCGGGGTTTTTAACGGTCGCGGCAAGAAGCGTGATGGATATTGTCGATGTATTTGTCGCGATAATCGCGCCCTCTTTGCAAATCTCATCAAGCTGCTTAAACATTTCTACTTTGGTTTCGATATCTTCGGCTATTGATTCAAGAATGAGGTCTGAGTCCGCTGTGTCTGCTAAATTTGTTGTGTATTTTATGCGTCCGATCAAAGCATCCTTATCCGCTTGAGTCATCCTCTCTTTTTCTACTAGGCGTGATGTGGCTTTTTCGATCCTGCCCGCGGCTTTTTGCAGTTTCTCATCAGAGCGCCCCCGGACAACTACGTCTATCCCCGCCTGCGCGCAGACCTGAGCTATATCCATAGCCATTGTGCCGTTGCCGATAATACTGATTTTTTTCATGAAATACATCCTTTCAAAATAGATCTATTTATTGTAACTGCTCAGCACCCCTGTGCAGAAACTTTACAAGCCTCGTCATTGCGGCCTCCGAGCCGCAATCCCCTCGAAATACGCAGGGGATTGCGGGTCAAGCCCGCAATGACGGGAGGGGGTTCTGAATAGATACATTATTTATTCTTGAATCCTGAAACTTTGCTCTTGTTAATAAACGCTGCCATAGCGTCTTTTTGATCCTCAGTGGAAAAACACAGACCGAACGCCTGAGCTTCAAACTCCATACCTGTCAGGATATCGCATTGCATTCCCTTGTTAATCGCAACCTTGCTCTGCCTGACAGCAATCTGCGCGTTTTGCGCGATGCTGTTTGCCATCTCCATTGCCGTATCCATGAGATCATCATTGGGGACGACCTGATTGACGAGACCTATGCCCAGCGCTTCTTCCGCGCCTATGGTCTTACCCGTGAAAATGAGCTCCTTGGCCTTTGAAAGTCCCACGATCCTCGGCATACGCTGCGTCCCACCAAACCCCGGAGTGACACCAAGACCGACCTCAGGCTGTCCGAACTTTGCCTTATCCCCGGCGATCCTGATATCGCAAGCCATGCAAAGCTCGCATCCGCCGCCAAGCGCAAAACCGTTAACCGCGGCGATTACAGGTTTTGACAAATCTTCAATTTTCGATAATACGCTGCCGCCGTATTTGCCGAAAGCCCTAGCTTCGTTGGGTGAGAAATCTTTCATCTGCCCGATGTCCGCGCCGGCGACAAAGGCGCGCCCCGCGCCGGTTATTATCACTACATAAACATCCTCATTCGCTTCGGCGTCTGACACATGCTTCTCAAGCTCGCGCAGCACATCAAGATTGAGCGCGTTGAGCGCATCAGGCCTGTTGATAGTAATAACCGCGACATTGCCTTTTTGTTCATACAAAACATTCATAAATGAGTTACCTGTTTTGCTGATAGCCGAGCTCTATGCCTGCGACAATGCCCAGATGGATGTTCGATGTGCCTTCAAGCGTCTCGAACTGCTTCGCATCGCGCAGCCATCTGCCGCAGGGATACTCGTCTGAATATCCGTAAGAGCCGTAAATCTTCATCGCTACGTTTGCCGCATGGACTGCCGCGTTACACGCGGAAACCTTTGCCATAGATGTTTGCTGCTGGCTCGGCATCTTGTTTTCTTTCAGCCATGCCGCGTGGAAAACGAGGAACTTCGCCGCATCGTCTTCAAGCTTCATTTCCGCGATCTGCTGCTGGATCATCTGGAACTTACCGATCGGCTGTCCGAATTGTGTACGCTCGTTCGCATACTGCACGCTACCCTCAAGACATGCCGCCGACAATGCCGCAGCACCCGTTGCGCAGCCCATGCGCGTATTGTTCAACATCCACATGCAAAGCTGGAAGCCTTTGTTCTCTTGTCCAAGCAAGTTTTCTTTAGGAATCTTGGAATCTTCAAAAACAAGCTCCGATGTCGGCGCAGACCACATTCCGACTTTCTTTTCAATCGGAATCCTTGTGACGCCCTCTGTGTCATTATAATCAACTATAAAGCAAGAGATACCCCTCGCACCGGCTGCAGTATCGGTTTTGGCAAATATAAGCCCGACGTCGCATGTATGCCCGCCGGATATCCACATTTTGGAACCGTTGAGCAACCAGTGATCGCCCATGTCCTTGGCAGTCATCTTCATGCTGGCGACATCTGAACCCGAGTTTGCCTCTGTAATCGCAAAGCTTCCTACCGACTCGCCGCTGCACAGCCCGGGGATGTACTTTTGCTTCTGCTCTTCAGTGCCGTGCTCCAGAATTGTAAGAGCCGGCCCCCAGACGTTTCCGCTGATGCTCAGGCGCCAGGATGTGTGTACTTTCGCTATCTCATAAAGAGCGGCCACGCCTTCCATCCAGCCGAGTCCGTTCCCGCCGTAGTCCTCGGGAATCGAGAACCCTAAGAGCCCCAGCTCGCCCAATTGCGATAATATCTCGCGGCGGTAATGATGATTTTCCTCATCTTCCTCCACATACGGCGCAATCTCTTTTTTCGCAAAGTCCCTTGCCATCTCAGCTATCATTTCTTGATCTTCAGAATACGCGAAATCCATTATTTTTCCTCCTTTAAGATATTGTGTAATTAATCAGAACCGGCGAGGAAGACGTTTATTTTGCATCTGATAGCGGAGCATGGATGCGGAGCGGCGCGAAGTGTCGTCATGGATGACGACTCTGAGCGAGAAAGAAGCAAAAAAACGTCTTTCGAGCGCAAGGTTCCAAGCAGTTACGAAATTGTAATGACCGGTACGCCAACTTCGAGCGTTGCGCCTTTTTCCACGTGAATCTTTGTGACAGTCCCATCATTCGGAGCGAAAAGCTCGTTTTCCATCTTCATGGCTTCAAAAACCAAAAGGAGCTGTCCATTTTTCACTTGATCGCCGACGGATACATTGATGGATATCACCTTACCACTCATAGGTGCGGTGACATCACTGCCGCCTGCAGGTGCTGCCGGCGCTACCGGGGTGGGCGCAGGAGCAGGTGCGGGTTTCGGCGCAGGTGCCGGCGCAGGTTTCGGCGCGGGCGCGGGCGCCGGTTTCGGTGCCGGTGCGGGCGCGGCTTTCGGTGCGGGGGCAGCCGCCTGTACAGCCTTAACCTCCGCTGCACCGCCTATCTCCTCAACGCCAACATCATAAGTCTTGCCATTTACCGTGATTTTATATGTTTTCATAATATATCAAATCCCCCAATTAATAAAAATTTAAAATAAGAACATAACTGTTCACCACTCCCGCGTCATTGCGGGCTTGACCCGCAATCCCCTGCGGACTTCGGGGGATTGCGGTCCGCAGACTGCGCTAGGCGTTTCTCACCATTGGATTAACACCCTGACCGCTTGGGCCTGATGGACTGTATCCGCTTATCGTCCTTATGACGGGTGCGGTGTCCTTGCCGTCATATGCTTTTATTGCAGCTGTGATTATGGTAATGAGTTCATCCTCATCCGTACCGCTTTTTGCTTCTTCAACAGGAGCTGTGACCGGAGCGGGTTTCTCAACGATCTCGCCGCGTTCTTTCTTAAGGCGGTTTTCAAAGAAATCCGTCGCTACCTGCGGGAACAGCGCGTAACTAAGAACATCTTCATCGTTGCGGGCGAGGTCGCCTATTTCTTTTTTCAGTGTGTCCATTTCCGCAGTCAGTAAGTCGGCGGGGCGGCATGTTATGACCTCAGCGTCGCCGATGCACTTTTTCCGCACATCTTCGTTCACGGTCGAGGGCAGCGTTCCGTACTCTCCGCGCATCATCGCCCTGAACTCTTTAGACACCATTTTGTAGCGCTCTCCGCCCAAGATATTCATGACCGCCTGCGTACCGACAATCTGACTTGTCGGCGTAACAAGGGGAGGATATCCGGACTCCTCGCGCACGCGCGGGACTTCCGCGAGGACATCGTAATACTTATCTTCTGCTTTAGCTTCTTTAAGCTGTGAAATAAGGTTTGATAGCATACCGCCCGGCACTTGGTATATTAGTGTGTTTGTGTCAACTTGCAGTACGCGTGCGTCGCGGTGGCCTTCCGCCGACAGTTTATCCGCGACATCCCTGAAATGCTTCGCGGCTTCGCTCATCTTCTCAAGAGAGAGCCCGGTATCGCGATCATGACCTATCATCGTGGCGACAAGCGACTCGGTCGCAGGCTGCGCTGTTCCGTTGCCGAGCGGCGACAGGGCACAGTCTACGATGTCTACCCCGGCCTGCATTGCCATCAGGTACACCATATCGCCTGTACCAGATGAGTTATGCGTGTGAAGGTGAATCGGAACGCTTAGCCGCTCTTTCAGCTTTGAGATAAGACTGTGAGTAACCATAGGCAAAAGCAGGTTTGCCATGTCTTTTATGCATATAAGATCGGCGCCCATGTCCTCTAGTCTCAGCGCTAGGTCAACGAAATACTGCTCGTCATGTACGGGGCTGATCGTGTATGACATCGCCGGTTCGCATATACCGCCGTACTCCTTGACGCTTTTCATCGCTTGCTGGAGATTTCTGACATCGTTGAGCGCGTCGAATATCCGCACGACATCAATCCCGTTCTCTATGGATTTTTTGCAAAAACGATCTACGACATCGTCCGAATAATGCCTGTATCCCAGTATGTTCTGTCCGCGCAGAAGCATTTGAAGTCTAGTATTCGGAAGCGCTTTACGAAGTGTGCGAAGCCTCTCCCACGGATCTTCATCCAAAAAGCGCATGCATGTGTCAAACGTCGCGCCGCCCCAGCATTCAAGCGACCAGTAGCCTATACTGTCAAGCGTTTCGCATGCAGGAAGCATGTCTTCCGTGCGCATCCTAGTCGCCGCCTGCGACTGGTGTGCATCGCGCAAAATAGTATCCATGATATAAAGTTTTTTGCCATCGACAAACGGCCCTTTATTATTGCTAGCTATGTCAATCACCTCACATTATTATTCATAGAGGTGAGGAGAGTTCTTCGAGCATTTAACCGTTCCTTCGTCTCCTGACCTCTGATCCCTGATCCCTATCCCCTGAAAGCGTCCCATTCACGCGTTACGCGGGGGGTCAGCATCTGGTGGAACGCGCATATAGCTACCGGGTTCTGGTAAGCCGCGCCTATGAACGCGCATATATACCTACGCAGCTCGTCCATCTTGACTATTTCATCCACCAACCCCTGCTTTGCACATGCGCCGGGTCGCGATTTATCCGTGTAGTTTTGTATCAGCTCGTTCATTTTGTTAATTACGGGCTGGATATCTTTCCCATCATCCTGCTCTTTAACGAGCCTACGCGCGTACATAGCGGCGGCAGCTGTTTCACCGTGCATGACATATATCTCCGTAGTGGCGGTGCCGAGGCTGAACACGTTTGTATCGTTGCCCTGAGGCCCACCCATGACGTAATGCGCGGCGGCCGTACCCTTGCGAAGCGTGATCTCCATCTGCGGCACTTTTGCATTCTGGACACTGAATATGAGCGATTGCCCCAACCCCAGAAGCTCGGCGCGTTCAGCAAAGTTGTCAACGTCAATTCCCGATGTGTCTTGGATCCATATTATCGGAATACGGTCACGGGCGCAAAGCGTGACAAATTCGTTCATCTTCGTGAGCCCCTGCCTGTACAGTTTGCCACCAACGCCGACGCTTCCCTCGGGCCTGTATTCGGGATAGTTAGGAATCATGCCCTGGAAATTCGTTATTACACCGGTGAGAAGACCGTTGACTTTCGCGAGTCCGCATACGATTTCGGGGCCGTAGTTCGCTTTGAATTCCATAAACTCGCTGTTATCAAACAGACATGCGAGCACTTTCCGTACATCGTAGGCGCGGCGCTGGTTGAATGGGATGTGTGTGTATAAATCCTCCGCCGGGAACGCTGGTTCCGCAGGATCAGCGACGCGGAAAAAGTTTTCGTTATATGCCGGCACCGCATCCATATACTTCTTTATTGCTTCAAGTACGCCTTCTTCGCCTGTGTATACTTCGCGGAAGAATCCGGTATCATTGAAATGAACCGACACTGCGCCCGGAGGGTCTTCCCGCTTGGCGGACTTTGTCGCATCGATGAGCGCTTGAGCCGCCTCATCGTCAACATAACCCTTTGGATTCATCCCGCCGACTATTCCGGCGCCGCCGACTGCCATGTTGGCTTTCTCGTGCGCCAAGAGTATAGTTGGGCTGATAGCGTGATATCCGCCGCCTGCAGGGTTCGTGCCGTAAATGCCAACGATAACAGGCACACCGAGCTGCATAAGATCCGAGTGGCGGTAGAACGGCGTACCCCCGGTGACGCGCCCTGCGTACACCTTTTCCTGCTCATCCATCTTTACGCCGCTGCAGTTGAGTACGTAAACAAGAGGTATGTGCAGTTGCTTGGCCATGTCAGTAGCGCGGGTAAGCTTGATTGCCTGACCGCCAACCCATGCGCCTGCAAGCTTTTTATTGTCAGACGCAATAATCACAGCCCATTTGTCGCAAATCTTGCCGAGCCCCGTTATAACTCCCGTGCTGCCATCTTTGTTGTTCATGGGATTGAGCAGACTGTTCAGCGGACACCATGTCCCTTCGTCTAAGAGTAAATCAAGACGCTGCAGCGCCGTCATTTGTCCGGACTCGTTGAGCGATTCGTCACTGCGTCCGGAGGCCTGTATCGCCGCTATCTCGCTTTGAATATCCTGTTCGATAGTTTTCAGCTCCGACGCATTTTCATCGTTGGGCGCCGCGACAGGCGCTCCTATGACCGGCATGTTTTGAAAATATGTTGGCATTGAGTATCCGTATGTACTCATATCACCCCTCCTACCATGTATTTATAGCTGATTTTCAGACATTATATCGTATGTAGAATTGTTTGTATATAAAATAATAATACTTAATTCGTATGCAGTATATAATTCATAATAATAATACATTAGTTATGATGCATAAATAATTATTAATAATATGTAATTTTGCTTCCCTGCGGCATGTTTTTAATGAATATTTATGTAAATTTCCTAAATGTAATGACAACGTTGACAGTGTTTGATAAAATGTCTGCAAATGACGTGGAGGGAAGACTATGAAGTTTGATTTATGTGTATACTCTACACAGTTAGCATACCGGAGCTATAGCTTCGCGGGCGCACCTCGGTCAGGGGAGGTGCGCTTATGATTGCCGCAGCTCCAATGTCAGATATCTCCGTACCCGAATCGCTTGGTTTGTCAGTGTTGGGGATTTCAATCGTCTTTATCGTTCTCATATTCGTTATGGTCATCATATATATCTTGACCGCTTTTTCAAAAAAGTCAGCAAAGAAGAGCGCCGCTGCAAAGGTAAGCACAGACTCTCCGATGACATCTTTGCCGGAAGACTCCGAGGCTGCGCCTGAGGTACAAGACACTGCTGTATTTGACTCCGTCGCTTCTGCGGAGATTGCTCCGGCAGCCCCTGCACCGGATGCTGCGGTTGCACAACCGGCCCAAGCGCAAAAGCTGCCCTGTGTTAAAACGTACAAGGTCATAATCGACGGCATGAAATATGTTGTTGATGCACAGACCGGAGTGAATGCACCATATTTCTCCGGGTCGCCGCCCGATACACCCGCCGCAAGGAAATACCGGGTCGTCGTTAACGGCGTGGAGTACGTGGTCGACTCCGAGACCGGGGGCGCTGATACACCGGAAGCGGCTGCCGCCCGCGCAATTATTGCCTCATCGTCCCCAGCCTCCAAAAAATACAGGGTTGTAGTCGACGGCGTTGAGTATGATGTTGATGCCGAAACGGGTGTCGCCCAGCCTGATTCCGCCGCAGCCGCGCCGGCTGGGGCTTCGGCGCGGAAATACAGAGTAGTCGTTGACGGGGCAGAATATACGGTAGATGCCGATACCGGGGATGCTATTATGAAATCCGGCTCAGGAGGGAATGACTGATATGGATATGATTCTTGATACACTTCGGAGTTTATGGGAATCCTCAGGTTTTGCAAATGTCGCAGAGCCGGGCCAAATATTGATGATACTAATCGCCTGTGTGCTTCTTTATCTTGGAATTGTGCGCGGGTTCGAGCCTTTGCTTCTTATCGGAATCGCTTTTGGTATGCTGCTCACGAATATGCCGATGCCTCTGACTGAGGGCCGTATATTCACACCTGAGCTGTGGGCTGATCCTTCTTCTATCGAGTATGGTAGAATTCTCAAAGAGGGCGGACTTTTCGATATAATGTATATAGGGGTAAAAGCAGGCATATACCCCTCTCTTATGTGCCTCGGAGGAGGCGCTATGACGGACTTCGGACCTATGCGGGCTAATCCCAAATCGCTGCTCGGGGGGGCTGCCGCGCAAATTGGTATTTACTGCGCTATGATACTCGCCATCACGTTCGGCTTCACCGGCCAGGAAGCAGGCTCCATATCCATCATAGGCGGCGCAGACGGGCCAACGGCTATTTGGCTCACGAGTAAACTGGCCCCGCACCTTTTGGGCGCAATCGCGATAGCGGCATACTCCTACATGGCGCTTGTCCCGCTCATACAGCCCCCAATAATGCGGGCTCTTACGACCAAGAAAGAGCGCGAGGTCAAGATGGAGCAGCTCAGGCATGTCTCGAAAAAAGAAAAAATTCTATTCCCGATAATTGTCACTATTGCTACAGTCCTTGTTCTCCCGTCGGTTGCTCCGCTGATCGGGTGTTTGATGCTGGGTAATCTTTTCAGGGAGTGCGGCGTGGTGGACAGACTCAGCGACACCGCACAAAATGCCCTTATGAACATAGTCGTCATTTTCCTGTCCGTATCCGTCGGCGCAACTACGGTGTACTCAGATTTCTTGCAGACCGAGACTCTGCTGATCGTGCTGCTTGGGCTATTGGCGTTCGCGTTTTCGACCGTGGGCGGTGTCCTCTTAGGCAAAGTCATGTATAAGCTGAGCGGCGGCAAGATAAATCCGCTCATAGGATCTGCCGGCGTTTCGGCTGTTCCGATGGCTGCTAGAGTATCACAAAAAGAAGGCCAGAGGGCCAACTCTTCGAATTATCTGCTCATGCATGCCATGGGTCCTAACGTCGCAGGCGTTATAGGCTCGGCCGTGGCGGCTGGATTCTTATTAGCGGTGTTCGGCGGTTAATATATGATAAGATACGTAATCAAACGGATTATAACGATTATCCCCATCATCTTGGCGATTGTTTTCATTTTGTTCGTAATGCTGTATGCGCTGCCCGGTTCGCAGATAAGGCGGATGCCGGCATCCGGCGGCGGCGACGTGCTTGATTCGATATATACTTTTTTTAATGCCGGTGACAATTTTTTCACGAAGTATGTCCGTTATTGTTTCAATATAATTTTTTACCTGGACTTTGGCTCGTCTATGAGTACGTATAGGCTGGCAAGCGAGATACCGAGTTATATGCGCATCACATTGACCGTGCTGGCGACCGGCGGCGGAGCAGCACTGATTATCGGCATCCCGCTCGGGGTATATTCGGCTGTACATAAAAATAGCAAGAGGGATCGGGTGATAAACGCGGTATCGCTGTTTTTCTC
>Ga0099364_10010603_pt1 | contig 12657 bp, 9 predicted proteins | sample TergutTh196P3_FD_73070 | JGI IMG/M metagenome (GOLD analysis project Ga0099364, IMG submission 73070) | Microcerotermes parvus P3 segment gut microbial communities from Pointe-Noire, Republic of the Congo - Th196 P3 | ecosystem: Host-associated > Arthropoda: Insects > Digestive system > Gut ... | reverse complement strand
GTACAGTTTTACAAAACCCTGACGATCAGATTATCAGCTCCATTGTCGAAGAAGATACCGCCTTTGGCCCGGAAAACTTCGAATTATCAGAAGTGGAAGTACAGCAGCGGGTTCATGCAGCATTAAACAGCTGTGATCTATTGCCGCTAAAAAAAAGACAAATACGCTTTTTATCCGGCGGAGAACGCCAGCGATTAACCCTTGCCGGAGTTCTTGCACTGGACACGGAGATCATCATATTTGACGAAGCAGTATCCATGCTCGATCCCCAGGGAAAGGAAGGATTTCTTGCTCTGCTGGATAAGCTTTCGGCTGAAGGTAAAACAATTATCCAAATTACTCATTCATTAAAAGAAGCATTTTGCTGCAGGCGCTGTCTTGTATTGTTTCGGGGCAACCTGGTCTTTGACGGCACTCCGGAGGAGCTAAACGAAAGACCAGAACTGGAAAGCTGGGGTTTTGCCCTGCCTAATGGTACAAAAACAAATGATTCTTTTAAAACTTTAGAAAGGAAGAATATCGTAAGCGAATCGGATTCCATTGTTTCGTTTTTTAATGCTTCCCATATGTATAAAGATACCGGCGCTGTGGGAATGGACAAAGTAAACTTAAAACTTGATCCCGGCGGCAGCCTCATCGCCTTGATTGGTCAAAGCGGCTGTGGTAAATCCACGCTGTTAAAACATATAAACGCCTTATTGCTTCCTACAGAAGGATGCGTCGTTGTGTTGGGAAAAGACACACTGGATCGTAAGATCCGTCTTTCTGATCTGCGGAATAAAGCAGCGCTGTCCGTACAAAATCCCGAAAGCGCCCTCTTTGAACGATATGTTGCCGACGATATTGCCTTTGGTCCCAGGAATGCAGGGCTGCGCGGAGCAGAATTATTTGACCGTGTAAAAACTGCCATGGAAAATGTTGGATTGCCCTTTAGCGAATTTGCCGACAGAGAAACCCGTTCTCTTTCCGGCGGCGAAAAACGCCTGGCGGCTATTGCCGGGACTGCCGCTATGCAAAGTGATATTCTTTTATTGGATGAACCATTGGCAGGCCTTGATGGATTTCACCGAAAAAAAATTATGGAACTTATAGACAGTTTCCGTAGATCCGGAAAGCTTGTAATTATTTCTACTCATTCCATGGAATCTGCATCGCTGGCCGATAAAGTTGTGATCATGGAACAGGGAAAAATTATTTCTCCTGAGGTACCAGAGGATGCAAATCCAGTTATGCCTCATTCCAAAAAAAACCTGTTTAAAAAGAATCGTAAAAAAACCGGCATGGAAGTTTTCCGGATAGTTTCCTTTGGCGAATTTTTGGACAGGCCCTCTGTCTTACGGAATCTAAAAGGCGCTTACAAGCTCATTTTACTTTTACTTTTGGTTATAGCTGCTCTTGCCCTTCCTGCTCCTTTTGCTCCGCTTGGAGTTTTAGTTATGGGCATGAGCGCCGGATACTTTGCCGCTAAAATAAAACCCTGGCGTTTATTAAGAGGGTTCTTTCGCATCTTGCCGTGGATTCTTGTTATTTCTGCAATTCAGCTGGTATTTCAAATTAATGAAATTAATTTTATTCGTCCGATTTCTTTAGTGTTGCGTGTAGCTGCCGTTTCGGTATTGGTTTCATTGTTTTCTGCCGTTACGCCTTTGCAGGAAATGCTTGGTTCAATACGAAAACTTTCGGCCCTGCCTGGTTGCCGTTTGTTTGCACGGGATATTGCTCTGGCAGCGGGAATAGCCCTGCGTTTTATCCCGGTGCTTACAGAGGAAGCAGAGCGTATAATCAGCGCCCAGCTTTCCCGCGGCGGAAGAAAAAGACGAATTGTTTTGACAATTTCCCTTATCGTTCCGCTTTTTCTTAGGGCACTGGAACGTTCGGAAACCCTGATTAAGGCAATGATGCTGCGTTGTTACCGCCGCAGCTAGACCATCTATCATACAGAGGTAGAGTGGATTAATTATTACATATTTTTCTTGTTAAATTCATTTATTGCATTTAAAATAGTGCTTTTTATTACAGATACTTCTACTTTATGGTCTATAAAATTGACTTCGTTCCAGCTTTCTTCCGGTACATCTTCAAAAAAGCCTAAACTTCTTTTGGCATTAAAAATATTATCGGTAGAATATTTTTTTTGGTAGTATTTAAACATTTCTTCCAATGATATTTCTTTAAGCAAAAAATATATATCGACAAAATCTTTTGCCCTGTCACCACTGGTTTCTATAACATGAAGTTTCATGGCGGCAATATCCTTTTTACCAAGATAGGATATTTGCTTATTGTGGAATACAGGTTCAACCAATTCAAAAGGATGATGTACAAAATCGACCTTGATCCCTTCTATAACTACCTGATAAATCATGTTTTGACTGTTTAGAAGCTGATATTTCCCAGCGTGATGTTGCTTTAAATATACGGCTATTTCCTGTATGCGCAATTTATTTTGGGAGAATAAATCTATATCAACCGATAAACGATGTCCAATTTGTAATGCAAGAGCTGTTCCTCCAACCAAAAAAAAATCATTAAAAACAGCTTCGTTTTCCAGTTTTTTTAACAGATCTAAGAGCTTTTTTGGAACAGATCCTTCGTGTAACATGCAAAGTCCTCTTTGGGAATTTCATAGAATATACTAAGGTAATTTAAGGTTTTTTTATCAAGCGCTTTTGATTTTATCACTTCTTTTCTGATACATTCTTTCCCATAATACTTGTTTACTTTCCATTCGTCTTCCTGCATTCCCATTGTAAAAACCCGTTCCAGAACAAAAGATGCTCGCTTGTCATAATCAAGCTTGTCCATATCTATGTCCCAAAATAAATGTTTGGACAGATTCGGTAAGATATTGTCATTCATTAACAATAGTTTAGTATATAGCAATGGTTTTGTCAATTTTTTTTCCTGCTTTTTGTAGTAACCGCGGATTGGGCTTTCATTGACTCTTCCTCTACGCCTTTGCGTCTTTGCGTGAACATGCTACAATATCGTAATGGACAAAAACATCACCGAACTATTTAACTTAATCTCCCGGGCAAAATACTGCATAGCCCTTAGCGGGGCCGGCGTTAGTACCCTTTCGGGGATACGGGATTTCCGGGGAAAAAACGGCTTGTATAAAGAAATGGATGCGGAAAAAATATTTGATATTGATTATTTTTATCGTGATCCAAAATTTTACTATACCAATTCCAAAGACTTTATTTATAATATGGAACAAAAGCAGCCTTCCATAGTTCATACAACGCTGGGAAAGATGGAAGAAAAGGGTCTTGTAAGGGCGGTAATTACACAAAATATCGACCTGCTTCATACCAGGGGGGGCAGTAAAAAAGTTATAGAGATTCATGGCTCGCCCCGGGCGCATTACTGTACTCGCTGCCAAAACTCTGCTGATGCAGAAGAAGCTATTCTTGCCGGAAAGATTAAGGAAAGGGGTTTTATGGAAGCCGAGGAAGCTGCTGCCATTGTACAAAGGGGGGAGTTTCCCCGCTGCGGCAGTTGTAACGAAATACTTAAACCGGCTATTACCTTTTTTGGCGAAAGCCTTCCTGTTCATGCCCTTGCCGCGGCAGAACAGGAAGCCAAAAATGCAGACTTAATGCTGGTTTTAGGGACAAGCCTTACTGTGTATCCAGCAGCAGCCATTCCCGGTATTACCCTGCGAGGCGGCGGAAAGATTGTAATTGTTAATGATATGGACACTCCCCTGGACGACGGCGCCTATCTTCGTTTTAGGGACCTGGCCCCTGTCTTCGAAGGAATTGCCAATTTACTATAAATAAACCTAAACGGCTGGAGTTTTCTTTATTTTTCTCTCACAAAGGCACGGAAGAAGAGTCAACGAATTACACGAATAATAATTTTGCCTGTAATACAAGCATGATGATACTTTTTGCCCTAATAGTCTGTATAACCCTCATTAATTACTGGGGTACAGGAGGCAAATTGTGAAAGTAAATAAAACATATAAGAGTAGTGTATTCTCGTTGCTTTTCAGTGATCCGGACGTTCTAAGGGAACTGTACTGTGCTCTAAGGGGAGTAACCCTGCCGGATAATATACCTGTCGTCATCAATACACTTGAGGATGTAATATTTATGGACAAAATCAACGACATTTCATTTGAGATAGGCGGCAGGCTGGTTGTTTTAATAGAGCATCAATCAACAATTAATCCCAACATCGCCCTTCGCCTGTTAATGTATATTGCCAGAGTATATGAAAAAAATATCAGCGACAGGAATATTTACTCAACAAAAAAAATGCAGATTCCACAACCGGAATTCTTTGTATTATATAACGGTTCTGCTCCCTACCCTGATGAAAGAGTATTAAAACTTTCTGAAATGTTTAAAAGTTCAGAACCGATCGGGCTGCCCGACAGAATAAATCCTGTACTTGAACTTGAAGTAAAGGTATTGAACATCAACAAAGGGAAAAACGAATGTATTGTAAAAAGATGCCAGATTCTTTCTCAATACAGCGCATTTATAGCAAAAGTACGTGAGATCGAAAAAGAAGGATATAATCTGAAAGAATCAATAAAAAAAGCTGTTATTTACTGCCATGAACATGATATACTTAAAGGATTCATAGAACAACATTCAAGTGAGGTAATGAACATGCTGACGACTGAATGGAACTGGGATGATGCAAAAGATGTCTGGTTTGAAGAAGGCCGTGAAGAAGAACGTGAATCCATTTTAAGGCTAATAAACCAGGGCTTTTCAGTTGAAGAAATAAAACAGCATCTGGAAAATAAATCCCAATCTGCCGGGCAGACCATGAAAATGTAATCGTTTACATTTTAGGGGTACCTGAAAACTTTTTTTATAATTAATTAAATACATTCGATATAATTCGCGGTAATTCGTTGACTCTTTCGTTTTCCCCCGCGCCCCTGCGTCTCTGCGTGAGACCTTTTCCTACAGTCCCGCTTCCAAAGCCGTTATTGCCGCCTCAATGCGTGCCTGGCAGCTTTCTGCGCCGAGGAGGCGTATCGAAGCAAAGAGGGGAGGGCTTACCCTTGCTCCGGTTATAGCTACTCTAAGGGGCATTAAAAGATCGCCGAGTTTTATGTTGTTTTGCTCTGCTGTTTGTTTTACTATGTTTTCCATTGCTTCATCGCTTATTGCTGTATTATCGGGGAAGAATTGGAGAAGCAATTCTGCCCCTGTACGAAGCATTGCAAGGGCTGTTTTTAGGTCAGCCTTTTTGGGGATAAATTCTTCTGCCGGAGGCTGGGGCGGATCAGAAAAAAGATAGCCTAGTTTTTCCGGGATTTCTGCCAAAAAAACTGCACGTTCCCGGACCAGCTCCATGGCAGCAGTATACAGGGCTTTTTGATCTGTTGTAGGCTGCTGCGCTTCTGTATCATCTTTTCCAAAAAGACCCTGTTCCAGGGCAAATGGCATGCTTAGTTCGGCCAGCTCCTCATTGGTCTTTTTCCTGATATACTGGCCGTTATACCATTCCAGCTTTTTATAATCGAATATTGCAGAGGCTTTATTTATCTTATCCAAAGTAAAAAGCTTTCCAAGTTCTTCTATAGTATAGATGTCTTTGCCTTCTTCGTAGGAACAGCCAAGCAGGGCAGTATAGTTGATTAGAGCTTCGGGAAGATAGCCAGAGCGGCGGAATTCATCGACACTGGTCGCACCGTGCCGTTTGCTGAGCTTTTTTCCATCCTGGCCCATAACCATGGGAAGGTGGCAGAATACCGGCGCAGTCCAGCCGAAGGCTTTATACAGGATTACATGTATGGGTGTGGAAGAAAGCCATTCCTGGGCCCGGAGTATATGGGTAATTTCCATAAAATGATCGTCTACAACATTGGCTAAATGATAGGTTGGAAAGCCGTCGGACTTAAGCAGGACAGGATCGGGGTTAATATCACTGTTTTTCCACTCAATATCTCCTAAGAGCTTGTCAGAAAAGGAGGTTATTTCGTTCTCCAGCGGTATGTATAATCTGATGGTGTATGACTCGCTTAGAGAACGGCGCCTGCTTTCTTTACTGTCAATGTTCCGGCAATTTCTGTCATAGCCGCTTTCAGAGAGCTTTGCCGCTTCCCGCTGGCTGCGTACCTGGTCGAGCCTTTCTGCAGTACAAAAACAGCGGTAGGCATGGCCTTTTTCCAGCAATTCCTGGGCATATTTTCTGTATAATTCGGTCCTTTGGGACTGGATATACGGAGCAAAGGGGCCGCCGCATACCGGGCCCTCGTCCCATTGTATTCCCAGCCAGGCCAGACTGTCGTAGAGGTTTTGTTCACAGGCTGCATCGCAGCGGCTTTGGTCGGTATCTTCCAGCCTTAGAAGGAACTTACCCCCCCCAGAGCGGGCAAACAGATAGTTAAAGAGGGCAGTTCTGATACCCCCAATATGCTGAAGCCCCGTCGGAGAAGGGGCATAGCGGACGCGGATATTCATGTATGGTGATGTCTAGGATTCGTGTTTACGGTTGGGACTATGCTGGCATCCCATTACATTGGCGCCGACCAATACGCCGCAGTATTTGCATTTTCCGCCGCCGGAGCCGTGGATATGCTTTCTGGTTGGGGTCTGAAGGCAGCCATTGCCATAGGAAGACGAGCCGCAGAACATGCAGCGTTTTTCGTCGGTATTATGCTGATGCAATCCATTTAAACTCTTTTCGCAGCCATGACCGAACTTACCGGAACCACAGTGTACACATTTAGACATATTATCCTCCTATAGCATTGGGCTATTTATAGAATATCGTTATTTTACAGGATTTTCTTTAATATTGCAATAAATTGCGGTACTACAGAAAAAAAACAAGGGACTGAAATCGCAGTCCCTTGTTTATAAAAAACTTAGATCAGAACACTAGAACTTTAGTCCAAACAGCAATTGGCCAAAAGTGGCTATGTTGTTTGTCCCGCTGCCAAAAACATTGACACTATTGGCAGGACCCGCATTAGTAACTCCGGTTACAACATCCAAAGCTGCATTGTCGGTAATATTCCAGGTAAGACCAAGCTGTAAGTTAATGATTCCGTTTTCTGTTGTCCTGGTTTTTCGCTTTGTCTCTGAATTGGGCCTATCTCTGCCATTGTCAGGATCATTGTTCTGCCATTCCCAGACTGTACTGTTAACGGTTTCCCAACTAAAGGAAGCCGGAGTAATATGACCGCCAAAATTGATAAACAGCCTGTCTGAAAGGATTTTATACTGCATGGCCAGACTAAGGGAAGGACTCAGGGTGGTTTCAGTAGTACTGGTATAAGCACTTTGCGCCTGTACCAGTTCGCCCTTTGCCGCCTTTGCCGAATCGGTATGCAGTACATAAGGCGTATTGCTTCCGCTGTTAATCTGTAACGGCAGGTCAAAACGGGCTTTGAAGGTAAGGTTATCTGCTGCATTATAAGTAAGGATTAGATTTGGTGTAATGGTATGTCTCCAGTCTGTTTGTTCGCTTATGGATTGGCCGGTAAGATCTTGAATCCCTTCTCCCTTAATGGTGCCGGTCTTGTAAGTAGTCCCGTCCCAATAACCATACTCGTTATTCCTCATATCTACACTAAGAGCATAGCTAAAATCAGCGCCTATGGTTAAAGCCTCCCCTCTATGAAAATCATAAGCGCCCATAGCTGCTTCTATTGTTAAGCGGGTTACATTTGCCGGATCATCCATCAGCATTTCGCCTAATGTGTTTGAATAATCGGCATTGTATGCATTAGCTGCTTCATAGTCTTTAAAAAATCCCAGTTCCACCCGCGCTGTGGGCTGTATTCCAGCTTCCAATAGAGGGCTGGCCATACCCCAGGCAAGCTCCGGAACCAGCCAGCCGTATTGTACCAGATAATCCGAGTAGCTGGTACCATCACTAATAATCATCACATCACTTTCCTTAAAGGATCTGCGGCTGCTGGCAAGGGAAAACCTGAATCCCATATCGGCAATACCGACCAATACTGCAATTCTGTCCTCGTTATTGTAAATAAACATATCAGACAAATCTGGCGCAGTTGCCAAAGCAATAACAGATTTTGTATTATTCGGGCCGCCATATTCATGCGTCATTTCGGTGTATTCCGGATAGCTATAACCCCTTCCCATAAAGCCGCCGTAAAAAAGCCCTACATAGACAGAGCCGAACTTTTGGGCATAACCAAGAAAAGCCTGCGCATTTGCACCAGCAGCTCCTTTAAAAGATCCCATTATATAGCGGTTTTCAAACTCTACATTGGAATACCCTGCCGGATCGATAAAGTCATCTGCATCGGTAGCAAACAGCCCCCTGGTTGTTGAGCTTGTAGGCGATCCGCCCAGCCAGCCACCTGGCATATCGGGCGGGGTTTGGGCGCTTAGGCCAGCTGTTACTATTATTGACAGGCTTACAAGCGCTGCCAGCCAAAACATACGTGCTTTCATGTATTACTCCTAAAGAAAATTCTCTTCCCATATGGAAGGATTGTAGCCATATCTAGACCACCCTGTAGATAAGCCGCTTTATGGCAAATATTGATCAACTTCAGTTTTATCCGCAGATTTCGCGGATTATCGCGGATTATGCGAATTAATGCATTTTGGTTGGTGTCTGTTTGTGTGGTTTGTGGTAAAAATATAAGAATTCACTTGCAATATATTTGATTTATTATTATTATGGTATAAGTTACGGGGTTTCTGGTTAGGGAATTCCTGTAAATTCTAGACGGTCGTCTAGATGTTGCGGTAAAGTATTGCAGCGAATACTGCAACAAATTCAACTGATAAGGAGCTTTTGGAATGAAAAGATTTGTGGTTTTTATGTTGTTTGCCCTCTTATTGGGCGGCATGGTCTGGGGACAGCCTGTTATTTCAACGGTCGATACAGATGATTCTCCCCTTGATTTTGCTTTTGGCCGCGGTTACAGGATAATCATTGAAGATGATGGACTGGGTGGTCTCCCTGAAATCCAAGCAATTTATTACCGTGGTTTTAATGCAGTACCTACCATTTCTACCGAGGCACGATACAGCGCGGGTATTTTTGGGTCGGATATAGACAGCTATATTAGTGTTACCGACTATGATGCTGAAATCGGAACCTTCTTTTTCCTCGGTGCATTTCCTTCTGCCGCTTCATTGGTTGGTAGTACCATAACAGGCGGTGTAGATCAGACATTTACAATAACCGACCCATTCGAAGACCATGGTGTAACCTTAAGTGCAGGTTTTGCCCGTAGTTTTGACAATTTTTACCTGGGGCTTTATTATGGCGGTTCTTTTTTAGAAGCGAAAGGTGCTGATAATGGTCTACCCAAAGAAGATAACATTAATACTTATGAATCGCAGTGGAGCAATAACCTTGCAGTACTTGTGGGTCTTGAAGATCTTGGCGCTTTCCGTTTGGACCTTATTATAAACACCGAGACCGATAGAACCAGGATAAATAGCGATAACATAGCTCTGGAAAGAAATGTTGCTCCCACTGTTGCCTTAAGCTGGGGCGGCCTTCCCCTTTTTGGCTTTAATCCTTTTGTTACCATAGGATTCAAATTTAAAGACAAAATAGAAGAAGGTGGTTATGATGCTGATGATAAATATATAAGCTGGGCCGAAACATGGGATGGCAGCTTTGGACTGCAATTTGGAGCATCCTACGATCTCAGTGAAAGTTCGTCAGTTTCTGCAGCCGTTGGTTTTAGAACCAGGTCTGGTGTGAATTTCTCGGGACACAGCGATTTTAGAGGAGATGGTATAGCAGCTGCAGCAGTATATGAACCTGAATTGCTAATTGCACCGGCTGAAGTTATCGACGCTATTTTTGGCACCGGTGATGATTCATTTGATGTAACCCTTGGCGGCCAATGGGGTATAGGTCTTGAAGTTTCCTATTCTCAAACCATTGATACCGGTATGGTTGCTTTTGGTTTTTCTCCCACCATTGGCATTGCCTATATGCGCCAAAACAATGATATAGCCGGTAAAAAAACATTAGAGCTTGCCTCGGACAATACCTTCCAGTTTAATGCCGGTATTGATCTTGGTTTAAGAGTAGCCGCGACAGAAAAGCTTGCCTTCTATACGGGTCTTGGTCTTCAGCTTCTTAACTATGAAAGGACCACTCATAGCGGCGGAAAAGAATATGACAACGATGCTACTTTTGGTAACGCCGATACAACAGATGATAGTTCCGAATGGGAATTAGCTGGTTTTGCATGGGATGAAACCAAACTGGCCACTGGAGGCATTCTTGGCATTGGTATGACCTATACTCCGGTGGAAAACCTTATTATTGGTTTTGGCCTTAATACCTTCATCAACAGGCTTTTTATGATTGATGTGAGAGGAATGAGGATAAGAACCGGCACATTCTGGGATAGTACCGGCGGCGGCGCCAACAATCTTGGCACCTGGGCTGGAAGGCTTTTTGAAGATCTTCAAATTGATCTTACAGTAAGCTATCGTATGTAAGACAGCCGTCCAGGAATGCTTCCTGGACATAGCTATTCAGGAAGTAAAGGCTTCCTGAATAGCGGCTGAGCTTGCAGGAAAATCTTTTTTCAACGAATTAACACGAATAAAATACTTAATAACTTCATTCGATATAATTAGCGTAGATTCGTTGACTCTTCCTCTGTGCTTTTGTGCTGCTGTGAGAGATCTTATTCGTCCTTGTGAGAAATAAAATATTACAATTGTCATGGATTTACAATAATTTTACCTGTAATACAAGCGCCGTGCCACTTTTTGCCCTAGTAGTCTGTATAAACCCTGTTAATGATTGGGGTACAGGAGGTATAGCTTGAAAGTTAATAAAACATATAAGAGTAGTGTGTTCTCGCTGCTTTTCGACGACCCGGATCTTCTTAAAGAACTGTACTGTGCAATAGAAGGAATTGAATTGTCCCCGGATATACCAATTGATATCAATACCCTCTCCAATATCCTGGTAAAGGGAATGATAAACGACATATCGTTTATCATTGACAACAGGCTAATTGTCTTAATTGAACATCAATCAACTATTAATAACAATATGCCGTTACGGATTTTTAAGTATATCGAAAAATTGTATGACAAAATTATTGATTACAGTAGAATCCATAATGAGAAACTCATCAAGATTCCCAAACCTGAGTTTATTGTACTATACAACGGAGAAAAGCCATATCCAGAGAATAAAAAACTCAGGCTTTCAGACGCCTTTATGGATATTAACGGGTTGGGGACAAAATACGACCAGATTTCACTGGAGCTTATTGTCCAGGTATACAATATAAATCATGGTCAAAATCCGGAAATACAACAAAGGTGTGAGACGCTTAGAAACTACAGCTTTTTCATTAACAAGATAAGGGAGTATCAAAGAACGGAACTTACGCTTGAAAAGGCAATAGAACATGCAGTAAAATATTGTTTAGATAACAATATTCTTAAAAAGTTTCTTGGAGAACACGGCTCGGAGGTGGTTAGTATGCTGGTACATGAATATACAACAGAAGATTTTTTGGAAGCAAGGTACGAAGAAGGCATTGAAATTGGCACTGAACAAGGTATTGAACGAGGTATTGAAATTGGCACTGAACAAGGTATTGGAAAAGGAGAACAAAATATAATCAATCTCTTAAAAAGCGGTAAATCTCCGGAAGAAATAATCAGGGATTATGATAAGACCGAATAATCTGTACAAACATGGTAATTACCTGACAGTCTTCCCCCGCGCCCCCGCGTGAAAAATTATTATTCGTGTTAATTCGTTGAAGACGCCAGCCGCTATTCAGGAAGCATTACTTCCTGAATAGCTATGTCCAGGAAGCATTCCTGGACGGCTGTCTTACATACGATAGCTTACTGTAAGATCAATGGTGAGACCATCAAAAAGCCTTCCAGCCCAAGAGCCAAGATTAAGTGTAGGGTCCATAGGATCATTGTACCAGAAGTCGCCGGATCTTATCTGCATGCTTGTCACGTCAATGACAAAAAGTTTGTCGAGCAAGGCATTAAGTCCAAAACCAATAATAAGGTTTTCAACCGGAGTATAGGTCATGCCAATACCAAGGTGTCCTCCAGTGGCCAGTTTGGTATCATCCCATGCAAAACCATCTAATTCCCACTCGGATTCTTTTAGTCTGGTATCACCGCTACCAAAATCAGGATCGTTGTCATATTCTTTTCCGCCGCTATAGGTGGTTCTTTCATAGTTAAAAAGCTGAAGACCAAGGCCTGTATAGAAGGCAAGCTTTTCTGTAGCGGTTACTCTTAAACCAACATCAACACCGGCATTAAGCTGGAAGGTATTGGTTGCGTATCGCTCAAGAGTTTTTTTACCGGCTATATCATCCTTTTCCCGCATATAGCCAATGCCAAGGGTGGGGGAAAAACCAAAAGCAACCATACCGGCATCAATGGTTTGGAAATAGGAAACTTCAAGACCTATTCCCCAGTCGCCGCCAATGGTTACATCAAATGATTCAGTACCGGTACCAAAAATAGCGTTCGCCTCGTCGCTTCCAGGCATTAGTCCTGCAAATCCTACGGCCAGATCTCTACCTTGGTGGTCCCCCGAGAGATTCCTGCCAGACCTGGTTCTAAAACCAACGGCTGCAGAAACTGACGAACTTTCACTGAGATCGTAGGATGCTCCCAATTGCAATCCAAAGCTGCCGTTTATTTTTTCGGTAGCGCTTATATATTTTTCTTC
>Ga0099364_10010602_pt1 | contig 12659 bp, 10 predicted proteins | sample TergutTh196P3_FD_73070 | JGI IMG/M metagenome (GOLD analysis project Ga0099364, IMG submission 73070) | Microcerotermes parvus P3 segment gut microbial communities from Pointe-Noire, Republic of the Congo - Th196 P3 | ecosystem: Host-associated > Arthropoda: Insects > Digestive system > Gut ... | reverse complement strand
AAGTCAATGAAGCCTGGTTTACATCTTCCGGCAGAAACACAGTCTATCGTTTAACACACGGAGACCTGCTGTCTTGCCCGGTCATTACGCGCGGCAGAAATGAACAGGAAATCTGGATTTCTGCAGAACCAAAAACAGACGGATCTGAAATTGCAGAAGTCGAAGTCTTCCTCGCCTATGGCGAAATCACAAACCTGCTCAAATCCATGGGCATCTTAGCTGATTTGCAAACAGAACATAAAGCCATTTAAAAAAAATAAAAAACATAAGAGAAAACATATGACGCTGATGGAAGAATGCAAAAGCGGACGCATAAATGAAATCATTTCCGATGTCGCCGGAGAAGAAAAAATCCGGCCCGACAAATTATGCCGATTGGTTGCAAAAGGATACGTTGCCATCCCAAAAAACGTCATCCGAAAAACGCAGCCAAAAGGCATTGGGAAATTTATGCGGACAAAAATAAATGCCAATGTCGGAACATCACGCGATTATGTGGATGTTGAAGAAGAAGTCCGCAAAGCCAAAACAGCCGTGAAATACGGCGCCGATGCAGTCATGGATTTGTCAACCGGCGGAAATTTGGATGAAATCCGGCAAAAAATTCTTGGCGAAATTTCCGTGCCGGTTGGCACAGTTCCTCTATATGACGCCGCTGCCTCTGCTCCGATTGTCGTTGAAATGACGGAAGACAGTATGTTTAATGCCGTCCGCCGACACGCCGAGCAAGGCGTTGATTTTATCACAGTTCATGCCGGAATCAACAAAAACACAATGGATAAGCTGATGAAAGCCGGAAGAATAACAGATATTGTCAGCCGCGGCGGATCTTTTACGGCTGCATGGATGAGCCATAATGAGGCTGAAAATCCGTTTTATGCTGAATTTGATTATTTGCTGGAAATTGCCAAAGAATATGATCTGACTCTCAGTTTAGGCGACGGTATGCGTCCCGGATGTATTCATGACGCCGCCGACGCCCCGATGTTTGAAGAAATTTTAGTCCTTGGCGAATTGGTACGCCGATCAAGGGAAGCCCATGTCCAAACATTTGTCGAAGGTCCTGGTCACGTCCCAATGGATAAAATCGAAACAAGCGTCAAATTCATGAAACAGGTTTGCCATGACGCTCCTTTGTATTTGCTTGGTCCGATTGTAACGGACATTGCCCCCGGATTTGATCATATCACATCTGCAATCGGCGGGGCTGTTGCCGGTGCTGCCGGAACTGATTTTTTATGTATGGTCAGCCCGTCAGAGCATTTGGCACTCCCCACCGCACAAGACATTAAAATCGGAATGCAGGTCGCTCAAATTGCAGCACATGCAACCGACTTGGTCAAAGAAGGCGTCAAAGAAAAAGCGCAAGAACGAGATAATGCAATGGCTGCTGCCAGAAAAACACTGGACTGGGAAGCACAGTACAGCCTCTCGATTGATCCCGAACATGCTCGATCTGTCAGAGAATCACGTTGCTCCGGCTCAGAAGCATGTTCCATGTGCGGCGACTTGTGTGCCATGAAAATTGTTGAAAAAGAATTGGAAAAAGGGCGAGAAAAAAAGAAACAGTGAAATCGTTTTTTGATTCAGGATTTTTTGGAAAAGTTTTAATGATTGAAGATAGGAATAGTAATGTTGTTTAATTTATAATAATTTTTAACGTGAGAACTATGTTTCCAAACAAAGCAAAGAAAAAAGAAGATATACGAAAACCACCCGAACCCTCCGATGCTGCGAAAAAGGCGGCAGCTGAAATATTCGGATTGGACAAACAATCTTCTCTTATCATTAAGCCGGGATTTGAGAAACTGAGGAAAAAAAAGTTAGACGCTAAGTTTTGACAGACTTTTCAATCGAAATTAAGAGGATCAATACTTAATTGACCAATAAATCAATTTTCTTATTTTTCTGTTTTTCATTGTTCCTGTTATGACCCTTTCTCAATTATTTATTTTCAAATTCATTTTGCTATTCCGCCATGCTCTAAAAAAAATGAAATCATTTTCCAATTTCATTTTTTAAGTCGGCAATGATTTCTGAAATGTTTTTATCTTCAGGATCATATTTTTGCAGTTTTTCAAAAACAGAAAGAGCTTCTTCATAGCGTTCGAGGTTTTGGAAAGATTTGCCCAAAAAATACAAAACTTTTGAATAGGAAAGACCGCTTTCCAAAGCGTTTTGTTCATAAACGCGAGATAAGCATTCGACCACTTTTTCATAGTCTTCTGTTTTGATGTAAATTAAAGCTTTATTGTAAAGTGCTTTTGCATTTGCGGAGTCCAGCATGACGGCACGGTCTAAATATTTCAAAGCCATGTCATTTTCTCCTCGAATGGAATAAATCACACCGATGAGATTCATCACCTCACAATTAAACGGGTCTTTTATCTGTGCTTCATTTAAAAAGGCGAGGGCGCCGTCGTAATCGCCGTCGTTAAATTTCATTTTTGCCAAATCTTCATAAACGGGTACAAAAGAGGCATCCAATTGAAGAACATCGTTAAAGGCACAGAGGGCTTTATCTTTCAATCCTAGCGCCAAACTGATTTGACCGATCTTGTAAAAAATGCTTGAATTTTCGGGCTCTTTGACAAGAACGTGTTCTAAAACCAACAGCGAGCGTTCATATAGTTCACGAGACTCGGCAGCCTCCGTTTTTTGGGCAGCCGCTTTTTCTAACATCATGCCGAGATTGATTTGAGCTGACGTAAATGAAGGATCCAATTTCAAAGCCGTTTCATAAGAACCGACAGCCTCCTCATACTTGTCAAGAGCGGTTTGAACCAGCCCCAAATAATAATAAGTTCGTGCTTCGCCGGGGGCAAAAGAGATTTCCTGATGCAGAATATATTCCGCCTGCTTAAAAGCGCCCATTTTCATGTAAGCAAAAGACAAATAGTTGTAAAGACGCAGGATGTCTTCTTTTTGAAGCGATACAGTTTCTTTGCCGAACAACTCCCCGCTGTCCTCATCATCTTTTTGCTTCGAATAAATTTGTTTTTTCTGCTCCAAATCCTCTGTGCCGCCCTGAACAAAACACTTAAACCGCTCAATAAATTCCAAACAAGAATAAATAACTTCATCATAAGCACCCAAAGCCGTCAAACAAATACATTTGTGGTCAGCCGCTGCGAACAAAAACGGATCAACCTCAAGCGTGCGGTCAAACCAAAAAATAGCTTCGTTATATTTTTTCATACGATAATGGACATACCCGTTGGAATACAAAAATTCAGCATTCTTTGGCTCGATTTTAAGTGCTTTATCTAAAGACTCCAATGCTTTGTCATGGCGACCGGCTTGATCTTCTAAAACCGCTTTTTGATAAAACGCCATCGCATCCTTCGGATACCGAATTAAAATTTCATCATAACATCGGATAGCCTCTTCCAAAAGGTTTTGACCCAAATACGAAAAAGCGAGCTTTTCCCATGCTTTTTTAAATTTCGGCATTTCTACTGTCAGCTGCTCAAAAATAACAGCTGCCTCTGCAAAACGCCCTTCCGGAAGAAGAGCCTTGCCCTGTTCATATCGTATATCCGGTTGATTCATTTTATAAACCCCGATGGTGCTCATTTTTGAGACTTGGCGGAGATATAGGCTTAATTTTATAAGTATAGATTTGCCGCCTTATTATAAATATCGCCTTGTTACCTTATTATAAATGTCGGCTTGTCGCCTGTGTTACCTTATTATAAATGTCGGCTTGTCGCCTTGTTACCTTATTATAAATATGATATTTCTTAAAATTTGACTCAAAAGGTATTTATTTTTAAACTTGACTCTCTTACGGGCTTCAATTTAATTGATCTGGAAAAAATAATATTATATAAACCACAACAACAGCCATTGCATGATTTATAAAGGCTGAGTTTTCAAGGTGATTTTTTTGGTTAAAAGAGCACTGATCAGTGTTTCCGACAAAACCGGAGTAGCAGAATTTTCAAAAATACTTGTGAAGAACGGCTTTGAGATTATTTCAACCGGCGGTACAGCCGCGCTTCTGAAAAACGAAGGTCTCCCCGTCACAGATGTTTCAGACGTGACCGAATTTCCCGAACTCATGGGCGGGCGCGTCAAAACGCTTCATCCGAAAATCCACGGCGGAATTTTGTGTGTCCGCGGCAGCAAAGATCATATGAGCCAAGCCGAGAAGAACGGCATTTCCATGATCGACATGGTTGTCGTCAACCTCTATCCGTTTAAAGAAACGGTCGCAAAAGAAAATGCCGCATTGGATGACGCAATTGAAAATATTGATATCGGCGGTCCCGCCCTGCTTCGTTCCGCTGCAAAAAACTTCCGCGATGTCGCAGTCATTTGCGACCCCAAAGACTATTCTCTTGCAGCAGATGAATTAACATCGACGGGCGACATATCTTATGACGCCAAAAAGAAATTTGCCGTCAAAGCTTTTCGGTACACTGCCGATTACGATTGTGCCGTTGATACCTATCTCAGCAAAGCCCTGCTTAATGAAAAAATCCGGCATTTCTCATATGTCGGCGGCGAAAAAATACGCTATGGTGAAAATTGGCATCAAGAAGCGACGGTCTATAAATATCCGGCCGCTGCCGGCCCGAGTCTTTCGCACGCCAAGCAGCTTCACGGCAAAGAACTCTCCTACAACAACTACATTGATATTGACAATGCCGTTTTGACGCTCAAAGATTTAAACAGCAAAAACCCGTCTGCCGTTATCGTCAAACACAACAACCCCTGCGGTCTTGCAACCGGCAAAACGCTCAAAGACGCCTTTTTGTCTGCTTGGGACGGCGATCCGATTTCCGCATTTGGCAGCATCATTTGTGTCAACCGTCCGTTTGATGTGGAAACCGCCAAATGTTTGGATAAAAAATTCATTGAAATTATCGTTGCGCCTGCATTTGATCCGGAAGCTTTGGAGATTTTGAAAAAGAAAAGCGAAACTCTTCGTCTGATTGAACTGCCGGGATTTGACCAGCCGTTTGACAGCCTGTATGTGTATAAAACAATCGCAGGCGGCATATTGGAACAAACCCGTGACAGCGGCGTGTTTGAAAAATGGGAAGTTGTCACAAAGATGCCTTTTCCCGATTCTAAAAAAGGTCTCTCTGAATTTGCAATGAGTGCTTGTAAATGTATTAAATCCAATTCGATTTCCATTGCATATGAATATGAGCCGGGCTTTTACATGCTTCTTGGGATGGGGGCAGGGCAGCCGAATCGTGTGGACTCCATTCGAAAGTTGGGTGCTCCAAAAGCCTATGACAATTTAAAAACCATGTATGACAGAAAAAAAGACAGCGAAAAAACCATGTCTTTGGAATCTTACCAACAACAAATCATCTCTGAATGTGTTATGGCGTCGGATGCCTTTTTCCCGTTTGACGACAGCGTTGTTTACGCACATGAAGCCGGCTTAAAATACATTTTATCGCCGGGCGGCTCCATTCGAGATTCGGAAGTTATTGCAACAGCTGACCGTTTGGGTGTTTCGATGGTTTTTACCGGAATGCGCCACTTTTTACATTAAAGATGCACTGCCGCTTACACTAAAGGGAAAGCGCCGCCTTTTACATAAATAAAATGCGGCTGCTTTTTACATTAAAAGAATGTGCTGCTTTTTACAAAGAATTCATCGCTTTTTACACAAAGAATACGTTGCTATTTTATACAACAAAATAATAGGATAATAATAACAAAACCGAAACGATTGAATAACTGCCGCTTTTACACACAAAATGATAAGATATGGAAACAAAACTGGAACAATTAAATAACCGGGGTGTTAAGACAGCACTCGCCCGACTTTCTTTTCCGGCGATGGTCGGCATATTTATTCAAATGCTCTATGGTCTTGTCGATTCTGTTTTTGTCGGTCGCGGACTTGGAGAGGACGGAATTATCGGGCTGTCGGCATTGACGATTGCATTCCCTCTCTCATATCTTATTTTATCGGTTGCCTCCGGAATCAGTGTCGGTGGCTCATCCTACATTTCAAGAAGCATGGGCGCTTTAGAAAAGGTTCGTGTTGAAAAAGGCATTGGGAATATGATTATACTGGCTTTTGCCGCCGGTGTTTTTTTCACAATTTTTGGATTACTGTTTTTAGATCCGATCTTAAAAGTGTTTGGCGCAACGCCCGTCATATTGCCGTTTGCTCGTGACTATATGTTTTGGATCATTTTAGGCTGCACTTTTCAAATTTTAACGATGACCGTCAATGCGGTTGTGATGGCTGAAGGAAATGCAATTTTTTCGATGAAAATGTATACGGCTTCCAGCATTTTGAATGTGATACTGGATTACATTTTTATTTTTCATTTCGGATGGGGGATACAGGGGGCTGCTATTGCAACATCTCTTTGTCAAGTTTTCAATGTGATGATATTGATTTATTATCTGTACGGCGTCAGCAAACTCAAATTCCGTCTCAAATGGATTGTTTTTGACATGAAGACATCGCTGGATATTATCAAAGTCGGTGTTTCCGAATTTGTCAGGGAATCCTCACTTGTTTTCATGTTTATTATTGTCAACTACAATTTAAAAATTCATGGCGATACGTCATCTTTTGCGATTTTCGGAATCATCAACCGCATTTTCGGATTTGTGATTATTCCTGTGATCGGTATTGTTCAAGGCATGATTCCGCTCACCGGTTTTAATTACGGGGCGAAAAAGTTCCAAAATGTTCGCGACATTTTAAAAATATCTGTCAAGTGGAGCATCTTGCTTTCGTTTATCATTGGTGCTTTCACATACATATTTACAGCACCGCTGCTTTCGCTGTTTATTACAGACCCGGTCGTTGTTAAGGAAGGCGTGATTGCTTATTGGATTGCCGACATCAGCATCCCGATTGTTGCGTTTCAAATTATCGGTTCTGCTTTTACGCAGGCTCTCGGAAAAGCACGCGTTTCGTTTATTTTGACCATCTCGCGCCAAGTTTTTATTTTGCCGACCCTTTTTATTATTCCTCATTTCATGGGACTTATCGGTGTTTGGGTGGCTTTCCCTGTTGTGGATCTGCTGGCAGGCATTTTGACACTTTGGTTTGTTCTCAGGCAGCTTAAATTATTGAAGAAAGAAGAGAGAGTGAATACAGCCGCTGCTGTTTAATGACAAAATGTCAATATTTTGTTTTTTGTTTTTTGTTTTTTGTTTTTGGCCTTTAACATCTTGTATATATCCCTTTCGTTTTTGAAAAAATAAAATCGTTTAATACCCATCCGGTCGTCATGGGTTTTATGACAGTTGAAATCGTAATTTTGAACAGTAGTGGCGTTATAATGGCTGCCGACAGTGTTGTGACAAGTTCTTCTGCGGAAGGGGTGAAAACATATCCGACTGCGAACAAACTATTTGCAATCTCTTATAAGCAGCCTATCGGAATAATGACATACGGGATGTCCAACTTTATAAATACGAATTGGGAAACCCTCATCAAATTATTTCGGACGCGTGCCGATCAGAAAGTGTACAAAACAATTCAAGAGTGTGGAGAAGACTTTATTCAATTCATCGAGGACTCGAATTATTTTGATGAAGAAAGTCAAAAGGCGTGGTCAACAGCCTTATGTCTTAATTTTCATAAAAATATGATTTATGAATTTTTAGGCAAGTCCATGGACATATTGGCTAAAGATGGACAGGAAACCAACATAGAGGAAATCATAGAAGTAATGGCCTATCTTTTTGAAGAAAAATTTAATGAAATCGAAAACTTTCCACTATCAAAAACAGAGAATTATTTGGAACAGTTCAGCCAAAATGATAATGACGATTTTGTTGCCGTTTTAGCCGCTCTTTATCAAAATTTATATGAAATTTTTGAGCCCCAAATCACAAAGCTTTCTCAGTATTTCTACAAATATGATTATTTCCGCAGTACGGGGGTTGTCATTGCCGGATTTGGCGCGGAAGAAATAAATCCGAAAATATGCTCCCTCAAAATAATTGATTTCAGAAAGAATAAGTTGGTTTATACTTTAGAAATGGATGATAAAACCAAAATATACCCTTATGCTCAGGTGGATATGGTCGAATTTTTCTTAGCAGAAATAGATCCATATTGTTACGAATCCATCAAAACGATTATCAAAAACAATGTTCTAAACAGCGATGGTATAATAAACTTAATTGATACACATTTAAACAATAATAAAGAACCCAAATATGCGATTTTAAATAGTTTTCCATTACCGGACCTTGCGTCTGTTGCCGAAAATTTAATCGGTCTTACCATATTTAATCGTAGATTCTCGCAAAATGTGGAAACCGTCGGCGGGGCCGTAGATGTTGCCGCCATATCCAAAGGAGATGGTTTTGTTTGGGTGAAACGAAAACAATATTTTGAAAAAGATTTAAATCCGCATTTTGTCGCAAAATATTATAAATGATACTCTTAGCCGCAAAAAATTTGAAAGAGTTTTAAATACTTTGAAATTTATACCAAATATTCATCATATCTTAAAAAAGGAGGATAAAACATGATTGAAAAAAGACAAGGCGTTTTCAGCAAAATCGACCTTGAATTATTTCCGTTAAGTTATATGGAAAAAGTAAGAAGAGAAGCTCACCTATTTGGAAGTCCTGTCACTCCCCCTGTCAAAAAAGAGTAATTCTCATTCACTCGGATATCTTAAAAAAAGGAGGATAAACATGATTGAAAAAAGACAAGGCGTTTACAGCGAAGTCGATATTGCACTATTTCCACTAAGTTATTTGGAAAAAATGAAGGGAGAAGCTCACCTGTTTGGAAGTCCTGTCACTCCCCCTGTCAAAAAAGAGTAATTCTCATTCACTCATCATATCTTAAAAAACCTTTTTACAATCTCGACTTTCGCATATTCTTAATTTTTTTTTCAATTTTTCTTTTGGAATATTCATTGAAATTATTGATGGTGAAACGAAACAAGCGATTATCTATACAAATTTACGATCCTTTTTTTATTTATGAAAAATGACACTTTAACTGTTTTTAATGTGCAGTTGATGAAAAATTGAACCGATTTTTATTCAATCAAAAAAACTGTAATCAATAGATTGATTTCGTTTTTCAGATTTATGTATTTATACCTTCCTATTTTGAAAAAATAAAAAAATGAATATGCTATCCCCCTTTTTTAGAACTGTGATCAAAATGGCATATGATTCAAGAATTGAACTCTATAAAAAAATTGAAGAACGCCGGCAAAAACCATTGATTGTTTATGCAACCAGTATTCGCTCAGGCACAAATGCGAGCATTGCCGGCGACGTCATTGTCGAATTTATAAATCACATCGATTTAATTCCAAACGAAATTGATGAAATTGATTTGTTAATCATAAGCAACGGCGGAGACCCGATTGCTGCGTGGCGGATAATGAGTATTTTGAGAGAGAGATTTAAAAAAGTTTCTGTCTTAATTCCGTTTGTGGCATACAGTGCTGCAACACTTTTAGCGCTTGGCGTTGACGAAATTGTTATGCATCCGTATTCGAATTTGGGACCGGTTGATCCACAGATTATTGTTCAGCGATCGACGCCGGACGGTTCGGATGATTTTCATCTCAGTTCGGAAGATATTCGAAACTTTACTGAGTTTGTAAAAAACGATTTCGGAGTGACAGAACAGAGATATGTTGTCCAAGCCTTGGACAATTTATCAAAAGAAGTGGGCGTACTTCCGATTGGTGTCGCAAAAAGAAGCAATCAACTTTCAATATCTTTGGGGGAAAAAATGCTGTCTATGCACATGAAAGATGAATCAAAAATCCATTCCATTGCAAAGACTTTAAATTCCTCTTATTTCCACCACGGTTATGCCGTCAGCCGAAAAGAAGCAAAAGAAATCGGATTAAATATCGCAGATTCTGATAAAGAAATAGAATCATTGATCGGAAAAATATGGAGAGAGATATCCGCCGAAATGAAATATGAGGAACATTTTGATTTTGCTTTTGAACTTTTGGAAATGAAAGAGTTTGAATATTTGCTATTACCGCCCACGCCCAATTTAAAAACACATCCAAAAATTGTGGATAATAAAAGTAAATTATGCAATATTGGAAACCTCTCAAGCGTATAGCCACCGTGATGAAACATATAAAATACTTGTTTGGAAAAACCCAAACGAAGCCAACATTAATATAAATGTAACACCATGTTTATCAAAGTGGCAATTTCAATTAAAATAAGAGGGAGAGAAAATGGTTGGAAAAAGACCTTACAAGAATTACCGGATCATATACCCTGGTCCTTTTAGAATACCACTGACTGCTCCGGTTATTAAACAGTTTCAAATCGGCAGTAATATTATAAAATGGTCCGAAGAGTTAGAAGAAAAAGAAGAGAGCAGCGATTAACTCTTTTAAAAGAATCTTTAACTTTTCTTTTTTTAATTTTTCATTTTTTCAACTGCAACATCTCTATTTTTTGATTTATCATTTTTAAGAATTTGTTTTTTAATAGAAGAATACGGTATAAAAAATATGAATGGGGATTGATGGGAAAATGTTTTGAGTACCTCGTTAATGAAAAAATGAAGGAAAAACTCATAAATCTCGTTGTCGGTTACTATGCCATTGCAGCCGATGCAACTAAGTAAAGACCTTTTTAAATGTTTGCTTTTTAAAAAAAAGTAAAAAATTTTATAGATAAAAGGAGTTCATTAATATGCAAGGTGACACGGAAATTATGCCAATCGTTTGAAAGGTGTAATTGAAGTTACATTGCACAAATCTTTCTCCGTTTACTGAAGTTTCGGAGGCTAAATAAAGAATCAGGTCCAAATCTCCGTTGCCGACCCGGAGTTTAAACATGGGTTGGCGTTTTGTTTTTAGGGGGGAAGTTATGAGTCATTTTTTTTACTTTATTTCGGATCAGTTTTTTATTACCCATCTTCAACCGAGAAGTGCATAATTTCATGATTTCAAAAAACAACGCCATGATATTCAAATGATTAACTTGGAAAGTTATAATCACATTATCCCGATGATTTTTGATTCATAAACCATTCTGAGAGAATAAATTGAAGAAACCTTTAAGTCGTGTCCAATACAACTATAAAAGTCTTGGGAGAAAAAGAATTGTATGGAGAATTTGAATCTTTTGGTTAATAATCTTCGCCGGATGCCGACTGAAACCGGATGGCTCGAATTTAAACATAATAATTATAAACCCGATACGATTGGGGAAAATATCAGTGCTTTGGCAAATAGTGCAACCCTTCTTGAAAAAGACTGTTCATATATGGTTTGGGGAATCCACAGTGAAACGCATGAAGTCCTTGGAACAGAATTTGACCAATATACATTGAAAATAAATGGGCAAGAAATCGAAAATTGGCTTCGGACTCAACTTTCAAAGAATGCGGACTTCGAGTTTCATTCTGTTCAAATAAACGATAAAAAAGTTGTTGTACTTATCATAAAAAAAGCACTCTATCAGCCGGTTTCTTTTAAAAGAATTGATTATATCCGAGTGGGGAGTTATACAAAAAAATTAATTGATAATCCGACAATACAAGCGAAACTTTGGGATCGATTGCGCTCTTCAAATTTCGAAGAGCAGATTGCAAAAGACAACCTTCCGGCAGAGGAAGCCTTACGTCTTGTGGATTATACCACTTATTTTGACATTTTAGAAATTCCAATGCCTTCCGACATTGGTAAAATCATGCATTATATGTTGGAAGACGGCATAATTGTCTCTTTAGATAATGGTTTATTTGGGATTTCAAATATGGGTGCTGTTTTATTTGCCAAACACCTTTCCAATTTTTCAAGTATTTTTAGAAAAACAATTCGAGTTGTACAATACTCTGAAAATAACCGCTTAAATATATTAAAAGAATATACCAGCCAGAAAGGGTATGTTTCTGAATTTAAAAATTTGATTAACTATGTTGATGCTCTTTTGCCATCTCAAGAGGTCATCAATGGTGCATTTCGTGAAAAACGAAGTGTTTACCCAATAAAAGCTTTTCGTGAAGCCATTGCAAATGCTTTGATTCATCAGGATTTCTCTATAACCGGAACAGGTCCGATTATCGAGATATTTAGAAATCGCATTGAAATTACAAATCCTGGGCATCCATTAGTTGATATCAAGCGTATTATTGATAATCCGCCAAAATCTAGAAATGAGAAATTAGCATCATTGATGCGCAGGCTAAAAATTTGTGAAGAATTGGGTACAGGGTGGGATCGAATGGCAATATCATGCGAATTGGATCAATTGCCTGCGCCGCGAATTGAGCTATATGAGGGTAGCACAAGGGTTACTTTGTTTTCAAAAATGCCGTTTTCAAACATTCCTTTTGATGACAAGCTTTGGGCGTGCTATTTGCATGCATGTGTCAAACACATTGAAGGTGAATTAATAACGAATCAGTCTCTACGTCATCGTTTCGGTCTTCCGAATACATTTTCTGCGGTCATATCACGATTAATTAAGTCGGCAGTTGAAGAAAAATTAATTAAGCCACTTGATCCGACAACAGCCCCTCGACATATGAAATACCTCCCAATCTGGGGGTAAAAGGAATAATTTAACTTGCTTGTAACTTGCTTGTAACTTGCTTGTAACTTGCTTGTAACTTGCTTGTAACTTGCTTGTAACTTGCTTGTAACTTGCTTGTAACTTGCTTGTAACTTGCTTGTAACTTGCTTGTAACTTGCTTGTAACTT